>FSVG01001487.1_pt1 | contig 21844 bp, 18 predicted proteins | sample 1637511 | NCBI WGS metagenome assembly FSVG01 (sample SAMEA3914816, study PRJEB12502) | metagenome | biome: forest; material: soil | place: USA | collected 2011-09-16 | depth 0.3 m
CGCTTCGGCGAGGACCTGGCCGGACGCCGCTTCGCGATCTGGGGCCTGGCCTTCAAGCCCAACACCGACGACATGCGCGAGGCGAGCGCCCGCGTGCTGATCGGCGAGCTGCTGGCGCGCGGCGCCACGGTGTGCGCGTACGACCCGGTGGCGATCACCGAGGCGCGCCGCATCTTCGGCGACGAGCCGCGCATCGGCTACGCCGACAGCCCGGAGGCCGCGCTCGATGGCGCCGACGCGCTGGCGATCGTGACCGAATGGAAGGAATTCCGCAGCCCGGACTTCGCCCATATCGCCAGGACCTTGAAGACGCCGGTGATCTTCGACGGCCGCAACCTGTACGAGCCCAAGGTCGTGCGGGAGGCGGGCGTCGACTATCAGCCGATCGGTCGCGTGTGAGAATCACAAGAGGCCCGCGAGGGCCGAGGGGAGCGGGTGTCATGACCAACAACTACAGAAATCTGCGCCGGGTCGCGTTGACGGCGACGCTGGTTTCCGGCGCCGTGCTGCTGGCCGCGTGCGGCGGCCACAAGAAGGACGCCACGCAGGCGGCCGCCCGCGTGGATGGCATCGAGATCACCGTCCACCAGATCAACTATCGCCTGCAGCGCGAGCGCGGCCTGCGTCCCGAGCAGATGGACGCCGCCAGCCACAAGGTGCTCGAGCAATTGATCGACGAGCAACTGATCGTCGAGAAGGCCGAGAAGGTCAAGATGGACCAGGATCCGGTCGCCATGCAGGCGCTGCAGGCCGCGCGCCGCGAGGTGCTGTCGCGCGCCTACGTGGAGCAGGCCGCGCAGGGCGTGCCGGCGCCCACCGAACAGGCGATGCACGCCTACTTCGACGCCAACGACGCCTTGTTCGCGCATCGCCGCGTCTATACCCTCCAGGAGTATCTGGCGCGCGTGCCCGTCGACAAGATCCCGGCGCTCGCCGCGCTGGTCGAAGGCGGCAAGCCGATCGCGGAGATCGAGGCCTGGTTCAAGGCGCAGAACGCGCCGTTCCGCGGCCAGGAGAGCACGCACCCGGCCGAACAGATCCCGCTCAACTCGATCAAGGCGCTGGCCGCCGTGCAGGACGGCCACGGCCTCGTCGCCTCTGCGGGCGACCAGGTGCACGTCACCTACGTCACCAGCAGCACGCTGGCGCCGGTCGCCTTCGATCGGGCCCGGGGCGCGATCGGGCAGTTCCTCAGCACGGACGCGCGGCGCAAGGCGACGGACGGCAACCTGTCCGCGCTGCGCAGCGTGGCCAAGATCACCTACGCCGCGCCGTACGAGGCGCTGGCCGCCTCGGCATCCACGTTCTCCCTCAAGGACGTGGAGGCCGCGTCGCAGGCCGCCGCCAGCGGCGAACGCGTCAGCCTGCCGTCCAGCGCATCCTCGGGCGTGCAGGTGAGCCTGCCCGCCAACAACTCCTCCGGCGTGCAGGTGAGCCTGCCGACGTCGACCACCCCGAGCGTGCGCGTCAGCCTGCCGGCCACGGCGGCTTCGAGCGTCGAAGTCCGCCTGCCGCCGCAACCCGGCGCCGACGCCGGAAAGAAATGAAAGGGCCTTCCATGACCAAGTCCATGAGCGTTACCCTTCTCGGCCGCTGCGCGCAAGCCGCCGCCGCCGCTGTTGCAGCCTTCTCGTTGCTGGCGCCGATCGCCAGCGTGGCCGCGACGGCGCCCGCCAGCCAGGCCGCCACTCCGGCACCCACGGTCACCGCGGCCGCGGTGCCGGAGCAATACCGCATCGGGCCGGGCGACACGCTGCACATCACGGTCTACCAGAGCCCGGACCTCAGCCTGGACGCCCGCGTCAACGAGGCCGGCGTGATCAGCTACCCGCTGATCGGCCGGGTCGCACTCGGCGGCCTCACCGTCAACGCGGCCGAGGCGCACCTGGCGCAGGCACTGAAGAAGGGCGAGATCGTCAAGGATCCGCAGGTCATCATCGTGGTGACCAACGTGCGTGCGAACCAGGTCAACGTGCTGGGTCAGGTCGGCCATCCCGGCCGCTTCCCGCTGGACCTGGCGGGCATGCGACTGACCGAGGTGGTGTCGCTGGCCGGCGGCATCGTCGCCGGTGCCGGCTCCGACACCATCGTGCTGATCGGCACGCGCGACGGCCGTCCCTACCGCAAGGAGGCGGACCTGCCCCGGATCTTCGCGCCCGGCGGCAGCAACGACGACATCGTCGTGATGCCCGGCGACACGATCTGGGTCGATCGCGCGCCAACGATCTATCTCTATGGCGAGATCCAGCACGCCGGCCCGCAGCGCCTCGAGCGCGGCATGACCGTGATGCAGGCCGTCGCGGCCGGAGGCGGCGCGACGCCGCGCGGGACGCTCAAGGGGCTGAAGGTCAGCCGCCGCGGACCCGATGGCAGGATCCAGACCATCGAGCCGTCGATGGAAGACACACTCAAGGATGGCGACGTGATGTACATCCGCGAGAGCCTGTTCTGACGACCGGGGCCCTGTCATGAATCTCTCCCATTTTCTGGCCGTCATCCGCGCACGCTGGATGCCCGCGCTGGTCGTGTTCCTCGTGGTGGTGGCGGCGTCGATCGCCTACGTCACGTTCGCGACCCGCATCTATGCCGCCACCGCGTCGCTGCTGATCGACCAGAAGCCCGATCCCGTGGCCGCCATGCTCACCGGCGGCGGCACGTCGCCGGCGGTCATCAACACGCAGATCGAGATCATCCGCAGCGATCGCGTCGCGTTGCGCGTGGTGCAGAACCTGAAGCTCGCCGAAACGGCGGACCTGAAGGCGGCCTGGGAGCGCGGCGGCAAGAGCGGCGGCACGCTGCAGGAGTGGCTGACGAACTTCGTCGAGGCCGGCCTCGACGTCGGCGTCGCCCGCCCGGGCAGCACGGTGATCAACATCATCTACCGCTCCGCCGACCCGCGCTTCGCGGCCACCGTGGCCAATGCCTACGTGCAGGCGTACCTGGAAACCTCGATCGAGCTTCGCGTCGACCCCGCCAAGCAGTATTCCGGCTTCTTCACCGACCAGCAGAAGTCGGCGCGCGATGCGCTCGAGACGGCCCAGAACAAGCTCTCGGCGTTCCAGAAGGACAAGCAGATCATCGGCACCGACGATCGCTTCGACCTGGAGCTGTCGCGCCTGAACCTGCTGACGCAGAACCTCGTCTCGATCCAGCAGGCGCGCGTGGATGCGTCGACCCGCCTGGGCCAGACCGGCAACGCGACCCAGATGTCGGAAGTGCTGGGCAACGGCACCGTCAGCGGCCTCAAGAACGAGCTGTCGGCGGCGGAGCTGAAGCTGCAGGAGCTGTCCTCGCGCTTCGGCGACAAGAACCCGCAGGTGCAGGACGCCCGCTCGGCGGTCGCCGAGCTCAAGGGCAAGGTGGCGCGCGCGACCAGCGACGTGACGGGTGCCGTCGGCATCGACGCACGCGTCAGCCGCGCCCGCGAGGCCGAGCTCCAGGCCTCGATCGACGCCCAGCGCACCAAGGTGCTGGGCCTCAAGGAGACGCGCGACCAGGGCGCCGTGCTGCAGCGCGACGTCGACAACGCGCAGCACTCCTACGACCTCGTCTACAACCGCGCCAACCAGACCAGCCTGGAAAGCCAGAACCGCCAGAGCAATGCGACGGTCATCAGCCAGGCCGCCGTGCCGGGCGAGCCGGCGTCGCCGAAGGTGGTGGCCAACCTGTTGATGGGCTTCGTCGGCGCGATCGTGCTGGCGATCGGCACGGCGATCCTGATCGAGCAGTTCGACAAGCGCATCCGCACCACGGCGGATGCGATCGACTTCCTGGGCCTGCCGGTCATCGGCATCATGCCCAGCCCGTCGATGAACCGTCGCCTGAGGGGGCAGATGGCGCTGATACAAGAACGCGTGATCTCGGGCCGACGGCTCGCGGGTCCGGACAAAGGGCAAGCATGAGCGAAAAACTCGAAGGGCCGGATCTCTTCATCGGGGAGGGGCAGCCGGTCGACGGCGGCCCGAAATCCAAGGCCATCGGCGAGCTGATCCAGGACGCGCGCAACCTTTCGGCAGACGACCTCGACCGCATCGGACGCTACCAACGGGAAAACGACCTGCGCTTCGGCGAGGCGGCCATCGCGCTGGGCCTGGCCGATACCGAGGACGTGCTGCAGGCGCTGGCGCAGCAGTTCAAGTACGCCTACGGCGACGACGAGGCGCGCAAGAGCGCCCCCGAGCTGGTGATGCTCAACCAGCCCTTCGGCCACCAGGCCGAGGCCTTCCGCGCGATCCGCAGCCAGATCCTGATGCGCACGCAGACCGAGTCCAAGGGGCAGCGACGCCCGCTGGCCGTGGTCAGCCCCAACAGCGGCGACGGCAAGACCTACTTCTGCGCCAACCTGGCCGTCGCGCTCGCGCAGCTGGGCGGCAAGGTGGTGGTGATCGACGCCGACATGCGCGGCGCGCGCCTGGACCAGGTCTTCGGCGTCCCCGGCGGCACCGGCCTGTCCGGCGTGCTGTCGGGCCGCGGCGGCAAGGGCATCGTCAAGTCCGTGCCCGGCATTCCCAACCTGTACGTGATCCCGGTGGGCGTGCAGCCGCCGAACCCGCTGGAGCTGGTCGAGGGCCCGTCGTTCGGCATGCTGTTGCGCGAGGTCTCGATCAAGTTCGATCACGTCATCGTCGACACGCCGGCCGCGGTGTTCGGCAGCGATGGCGTCGTGATCGCGTCGCGCTGCGGCTCGGCGCTGGTGGTCACGCGCAAGGACGCCAACAAGATCCAGAACCTGCAGGACATGGTGGCCTCGTTGCAGGCCGGCCAGGTGCGCCTGGCGGGCGTCATCATGAACGAGCTGTGAGCAGGCGATGAGCGCGTTGTTGCGTCGACTGACCGCTCCGCGGACCTATCCGTGGTGGATCGTGGGGCTGGGCCTGTTGGCGCTCTACGTGCCGACCGTCGTCGACCTCGCGCTCAACATCTGGTCGACCGAGGAACAGAGCCAGGGACCGATCGTGCTGGCGATCTGCCTGTGGCTCACGTGGCGCGCGTGGGATCGCATCGACGACGCCTCGGCCGGTTCGCCGCGCCCCGTGCTCGGCTGGCTGCTGCTCGTCCTGGCCTTGCTGCTGTACGCGTTCGGCCGTTCGCAACGCATCCTGAGCGCCCAGACGCTGTCGGTGGTCTTCCTGCTGCCCGGCCTGGTGTTGCTGCTGCGCGGCTCGAAGCAGCTGCGCGCCGCCGCGTTCCCGCTGTTCTTCATGATCTTCCTGATCCCGCTGCCGGCCACGATGGTCGACGCGGTCACGCAGCCGCTGAAGCTGGCCGTCTCCAGCGTGGCCACGACGGTGCTGTTCGGCGCCGGCTACCCGATCGCGCGCAGCGGCGTCATCCTGCAGATCGGCCAGTACCAGTTGCTGGTCGCGGACGCCTGCGCCGGGCTGCACACGCTGTTCTCGCTCGAGGCGATGGGCCTGCTGTACCTCAACGTGGTGCGCCATACCTCGCTGATGCGCAACATCGCGCTGGCGATCCTGATCGTGCCGATCTCGTTCGCGGCCAACGTGATCCGCGTGATGGTGCTCGCGCTGATCACCTATCACTTCGGCGACGAGGCCGGCCAGGGCTTCCTGCACGGCTTCGCCGGGCTGGTGCTCTTCATGACCGCGCTCATGTTCATCATCGCGACCGACAGCGGACTGCGCTGGATTGCCGCACGCACCTCAGCGAGCCCGCAGCATGCCTGACGCCATCCTCACGCGCCGCGCCGCGATCGCCGCGATCCTGATGGGCGCCGCCGCGGCCGGCGGCCAGGCCATGGTGCCCACCAAGCGGATGGCGCTGCTGCGCGGCCCGTTCACGCTCGCCGACATCGTGCCGACGGCGTTCGCCGGCTGGCAGGTGGACAACCGCGCCGTCGGCGGCATCGTCAATCCGCAGACCGAGGCCTTGCTGAACAAGCTCTACAGCCAGCTGCTGGACCGCATCTACGTCGACGGCCAGGGCCACCGCATCATGCTGTCGATCGCCTACGGCGCCGACCAGGCGGACGACGACGTGCAACTGCACTACCCCGAGGTCTGCTATCCGGCCCAAGGCTTCCGGGTCATGGGCAACCGGGTCGAGCAGGTCTCGATGCCGCAGGGCGACATCAAGGTGCGGCGCCTCGAGACCCAGTTCGGCGAAACGCGCTTCGAGCCGGTCACCTACTGGACGATCGTCGGCGACCAGCAAAGCCTGGGCGGCTGGGATCGCAAGCTCTCCGAGATCCGCCACGGCCTGCACGGCGAGATCGTCGACGGCCTGCTGTTCCGCGTGTCCAGCCTCGACCGCAATTCCCGGCAGGGCTTCGCGGTGCAGGATCTGTTCATCAAGGACATCGTCGCGGCGATGTCCCCGCAGGCCCGGCGCCAGCTCGCGGGCCTGAATTGACGCGCGTGAAGGCCCCGTCCGCGATCCCCGGGATGACGCGATGAACATCGTCTACGCGGTCAAGATCTTTGCCGCGCTCATGATCGTGATGGCCGTGACGCGCGCCGTCATCGGCCCCGGATTGAAGCAGGTGCTGTCGGCCGGCGACTGGAAGGCGGTCTGGATCGGCATCACCGGCACGCTGGTGGTGAGCTGCTTCTCGATCACGCCGATGCTGTTCTTCGCGACGTTCTCGATCTGGGTCGTGATCTACGCGAAGCTGATCGACAAGACCGGCGAAGGACGGCTTCCCGCGTACGCGTTGCTGAGCTGCGTGGCGCCGCCGTTTCTTGCGCAGCTGGAGCATGTCGGGCCGCTCAACGACCTGCTGCTGCTGACGCCGTTCCGGATCCTGAGCCTCTTCCTCCTGCTGCCGGAGGCCATGCGCCTGATGGCGCGCAAGCGCACGGCCAAGGTTCCCGGCTGGCTGCTGGTCTGCGACCTGGCCGTCTATGGCTACGCGCTCTACTGGCTGCTCCACCTGTACGGGACCGGATCGCTGTCGGGCCTGGTGCGCGTCGCGTTCGGGCAGGCGCTCGACACCGTGCTGCCTTACTACGTCATGTCGAGGGCGTGCGCCAACGGCGACGTGCGCCGCCGGTTCCTGGGCTTCATCCTCGCCGGCGTGGGCTACCAGGCCATGGTGGGCATGGCCGAGACCGCGTCCAGGCACTATCTCTACTCGCAGCTGCAATGGCTTTACGGCGTCAGCTTCGGCCAGGCCACCAACCTGATGCGCGGCAACTGGTTGCGCGCGACGGCGGCCTTTCCGGGCCCGCTGGCCTTCGGGGTGCTGCTGCTGTTCGGCGTGGGCGTCTGGATCGCGCTCAAGCCGCAGATGAAGAGCCGGCCCTACCAGCTGATCCTGGCGAGCTTCATCGGCGCGATATTGGGAACCTTCGGTCGCGGCCCCTTGCTGGGCCTGGTCGTGATCGTGGGCAGCCTGCTGCTCATGCGCTACGTGAGCGGCAAGAAGTTCCTGCTCATCGCGGTCGTCGCGTCGATCGCCGCCGGTGCGGCCTGGAGCGCCGGCCTCGGCGACCTGGTGATCGGGCTGCTCGGCCAGGTGCCCGGCTCGGATGCGACGGCGGACTTCAACGTGCAGTACCGCCAGGAGCTGATCACCACGTCGATGGCGCTGCTGCACCAGAGCCCATGGTGGGGCGTGCCGAACTACCTGCAGCAGATGCAGAGCCTGCGCCAGGGCGAAGGCATCATCGACTTGGTCAACACCTACCTGGTCGTCGCGCTCAACGTCGGCTTGTTCGGGCTGGTGCTCTACCTGCTGCCCTTCATGATCACGCTCTGGCGCGGAGCCGACGGCAACAACGGCCATATCCCGGTCGCCGTGCGGCGCGAAGGCTTCGCCTGGACGGCCCTGACGGTGGCCATCCTGGCCGTGATCTTCACGGTCTCGCCGATCTCCATCATCCAGCCGATCATCCTGTGGACCGCCACGATCGCGATGGGGCGCCTGCTGGAATTCGGGCTCGAGCGCAACAACCTGCCCGTGGTGCAGACGGTCGCTGCCTAGTACTCAGGCTCAGCGTGCGCGCCTCAGCGCCGCGGCGCCGGCTTGATGCACACCAGCACGAGGGACTTCCACGCGACGGGCCAGCGCGGGCAGGCCCGGACGGCCCGCGCGGCCAGGCGAAAGGCCGCGAGGCGGCGGCGCTTTGCGAACGCCTGCCATGCCGCGCCCACCAGCAGGCGCGCGACGTGTTCGCCGGCCGAGGTCGCAGGCGACGCGGACTGCTCCACGGGCGGCAGCGGCGGCGGTTCGCCGCGCATCAACACGTCGGAGCCCGTGGCCAGCCGGTCGCGGCTCATCGCGTGGGCGGCGTCCTCGAAGAAGCGGCGCCGCAGCGACGCGCCCGTGTGGGTGATCGACGTGCCGTGGATCCGATAGAGGTAGGCGTCGGCCGGCAGGTAGGCGACCGGGCCGGATGCGGCCAGGCGCAACAGGAAATCGGCGTCTTCCGAGGTCTCGAAGTACTCCCGGAATCCGCCGATGCGCTCGAGCACGGAGCGCCGAAACGAAAACGTGCACAAGTGGGTCCAGAGCCGGCGATCCAGGATGCGCGGCGCGGCGTCCGGCACCGTCTCGGAGAAGTGGGCGATGGGCGAGGAAATCGCGCTGCCGTCGGCGCCGATCATCGAGAAGCCGCCGCACACGGCGACGTCGTCGGGGTGCCGGCTCAACCAGTCGACGTGGGCGGCGATCCGGCCGGGCGGATAGAGGTCGTCCGCGTCACAACGCATCAGGATGTCGCCGCTGGCGTGCCCCAGCCCCGCGTTCATGCCGGCGGAGATGCCTTTGCAGGGGCCGGCGATCATCCGGATGCGCGCGTCCTGCAGGCCGGCGACGTACGCCGCGCTGCCGTCCGTCGACCCGTCGTCGACGATGACCAGCTCGAGGCCGTCGACCCCTTGCGACAGGACGGAATCGATGGCGGCCCGCAGGAAGCTGCCGGGATTGCGCATCGGCATCACGACGCTGACCTGGGCGGCGCCGGCGCGCGCTTCGCGGTCGGGACTAGCTTGCATGGGGGCGGATCGGACGGACGGAGTCACTTGGCAGCCAGGGCATCGGCGCGCTCCCGGGCGTCGCCGCCGCCGCGCTTGAAGGTGCTGACGGCCCACAGCTTCCAGGCCTCGACCGACGTCGGCGCCAACCGGATCGCCTTGCGGCCGTAGGCCGACGCCGTCGCCCGGAATCCGGAGCCGAACGCCATCCAGCCGCACTTGACGGTGTAGCGCAGCAACGAGTCGACGTTGTCCGACGGCCGCCAGGCGCTGGTGTCCGACAGCACGATGCCGGCCAGGCCGCGCCGCGCCCAGGCCGCCTCGCAGGCGCGCCGCACCGCATCGCGCTGCCGGCCCTGCGCCGACTGGCCGCTGATGGAGTTGGAGTGGACGCGGTAGAGGAGGACGGGCTCCGGCACGTTCGCCAGCTTGCCGGCCTCGCCCAGGCGCAGCCAGAGGTCCAGGTCCTCGGCCGGGTAGAAGTCGCGCCGGTAGCCGCCCACGGCGCGCAGCACCTCGGCGCGAATCATCGCGGTCGGATGGCAGATGCTGCCGCTGCCTTGCAGCGCGATCTCCTGGATCCGGCGATCGTCGGGCGGCGCGATGACCGGCGCGATCTTGCGGTCGGCTTCGTCGATCAGGATCTGCCCGCCGCCGACGCAGACGCATTCGGCATGCGCCTGCATGAAGTCGACCTGCGTCTGGAACCGCGTGGGCAACGCGATGTCGTCGGCGTCCATCCGGGCCAGCAGGCTGCCGGCGGCGGCGTCGGCCAGCTCGTTGAGCGTGGCCACCAGGCCGCGATTTTCCCGGCTGATCAGCCGGATGCGCGCGTCGCGGCCTGCGAGACGGCGCGCCACGTCGCCCGAGCCGTCGGTCGACCCATCGTCGCCGATCAGCAACTCGAAATCGGCGAACGACTGGGCGAGGATGCTCTCGACGGCCTTCTCGAAGAAGGCGCCGCCGTTGTACACGGGCAGGAGAACGGAGATCGCTGGCATGGAGGGTGGAATTATTGGGCCAACGTGGCCCAGGCGCCGAAGCGATAGACGTAGGCGGCGAGTGCGAGTCCGGCGACGATCGGAAGCCAGTCGGTCTTGGGCTGGAACAGGCCGAACCGGGCATAGACGGCCGAACTGATCGGGTACATCAGCAGGCCGGTCATCGAGGCCGCGACCACCAGGCCCAGCGCGCCCGCCAATGCGTGGCCGGCAAAGATCAGGCCCGTGACCACCATCACCTGGACGCCCAGCAGGATCGTGCCCAGCCCCGGGCGGCCCACCGCCCACAGGACGCCGGAATACGAGGCGTTCAGGAAGCTGAACATGGTGCCCACGGCCTGGATCTGGAGGAAGACGCCGGCCTCGCGGTAGCGGGCGTCGTAGAAGCAGCCCACCAGCTTGTCGCCGAACAACGCGAACACGGCCGCGACCGAGCAGCCGCCCAGCAACTGCCAGCGCCGCGAGCGCTGGACGACGGACGGAAAGTTCGAGGGACGCTCGCGCCAGACCTCCGCGTACGCCGGATAGAGCACGCGCCCGCTGATCTGCTGGATCGCGTTCCACACCACGAACACCAGCGTCGACGAGAGCACCAGCAGGCCCACGATCTTCGCGCTGACCAGCGCGGCATTGAGCAGGTTGCGGCCTTCGCCGGCCAGGAACGTGACCGTCGACGACAACATGACCCACCCGCCGAACTTCCAGACCTCCTGGACGACGGACTTGTCCCAGGCCCAGGCGTTGCGCGGTCCGGCCAGCAACACATGGGTGGCCGCCGTGCGCGCGATCGCGCTGCCCAGGTTGCCCGCCACCAGCGCCCAGGGCGTCGGCGAGACGACCGCCCAGGCGAGCATCACGAGGATGCCGAAGACCTGCGAGCCCAGCTCGATCAGCGTCAGGCGCCCCGCCTCGATCTGTCGGTTCACGAGGGCGACGTTGGTGGACGCGAAGCCGTTGATCAGCGACGCCGCGCCGAGCGCCGGCATGATGTAGCGCAGCGAGGGCTGGTGGTAGCCGGCCGCCGCGAAGACGGCGCCGATCGTCATGATCAACAGGATCACGCCGCCCTTGGCGACCTGCATCGTCCAGATGGTGTTGAGGAACGCGGACTCGTGGCCGCGCGTGCTGCGGACGACGCTCTGCGACAGGCCGACGTCCGAGACGAGCGCGGCCGCCGTCAGGATCGACTGCGCGATCGCCATCAGGCCGAAGGCCTCTGGAAACAGCAGGCGCGTGAGGATCAGGTTGCTGCCGAAGCGCAGCACCTGGCTCGCGATGTTGCCGACCAGCGTCAGACTGCCCGCGCGCAGCACCCGGGTGACGAGCGGCGCCTTGATCGCCTCAGACATCGCGGGCCCGCGCATACGACGGCGTGGCACGCGTCACGCGGCGGCGCCAAGGAGGTCGACGGCGCGCGCCACGGCTTCCTCGGGCGAGGACGCCCGGTGCACGAGCGCGCTGCCGGACGTCCAGGCGGCGATGAAGTTCTGCACCTTGCCGTAGTTGTTGTCCAGGACGACGTGCGGGATGCCCAGCATCGTGCACAGGATGTGCGCGTGAAGCCGGTCCGTCACGACGACGCGGCCGCGCGAAAGCAGGTCGCAGCCGCGCCGGATGCGGGCCCACGCCGCGCCGTCCCAGGCCAGGCGCAGCAGCCGGAAGAAGCCGGGCAGTCGGGTCAGGCGGCCGAATGCGCGCGGCCAGATCAGGGCCGCGGCTCGCCGGCTCGCGGTCATGGGCTCGTCGAGCCAGTCGGCGATCTCGAAGCTTCGTCCGGTGGTCTTGAGCACCGAGGCCAGGTCGCTCGTCGTGCGCTCGCGGTCGGTGCGCGCCAGCGCCAGGATGTCCACGGCCGGCGCCGACCGGTGCAGGCGTCGATGCAGGAAGAACGCCGAGTCGGGGCACATGATCGTTCGTGCACCCAGGCGATCCTCGGAGATCGCGCGGCTCGGCTCGTCGCGCACCAGCATCTTGAAATCCGGGTGCGCGGCGATCAGGGCGCGGGTGCGTTCCAGTGCCGCGGCGTCGTCGTAATGGATGCTTTGCGGCAATTGGATGATCGGATAGTCGGTAAATCCGGCCAGTACCGCTTCGCGATGTGCCTGGCACTCCAGCCAGATCGTGCCGAAGTTGCCGCCGCCGTGGATGAGGATGACACCGGCGGGCATGCGTTCGCGCAGTACCTTCGCGTCGAAGGACAGGCCGGTGGCGACGTAGGCGATGTCCACGCCCATGATGCCCAGCGCCTCGATCTCGCCGGACCAGATGGCGCTGTCACCCACGTTGCCGTGGTCGGGAAAATCCAGCAGCGCGCATTGACGATGGCCGGCGAGCGCCGTCTTCAAGGCGGCAAGACCTGTTGCCGCGATGTCGGCGGGCGAAACGGAAGATGGCATGGATCCCGGGGTGCTCTGGATGAGTTGAATGCGATCATCCGAGGCCGGCGATCGCGTGCTTTCAGGCTGCCAGTAGCAAGAAAGGTGCGAGCGTCGAGTTTAGCGTCCCACCGCCAATGAAAAAGGCGAACCGCCGGTGACAGCGGTTCGCCTTCTTGGGGGGTGGCGCGTGCAGGCGCGCGTCAGCGGAGGGTTCGAGCCGAGCGCACGTGACGCGATCGCGTCATCAGAAGATCGTGGCCTTGACCGCCGTCCGTTGCAGGATCGGCACGATGGTCTTGCCGAACAGCGTGAGATCGTCGTTGGTCTTGTAGCCGCCGCACTTGGTCGTCATGCTGAACCAGTTGTCGTTGGCGGCGCAATTGGCCAGGTTGTTGTCGTCCCAGGCCCAGGGCATCCAGCCGAAGCCGGCGTCCTCGGCGGACGCGATCACCTGCTCCGGCGTCACCATCGTGGGGCTGGGCCCGACGTTGCGGCCCGGGCCGAACTCGCCCAGGATGATGGCCAGGCCCGAGGCCTTCAGTTGCGCCATCGCCTTCGTGTAGTCCTGCATCCACGACGCCGTCGCCGGGTAGTGGAAGCTGCCGTACACGTGGACGTCGAACAGGATGTTCTTCTGCGGGTCGGAGGCGAGCACGGCGGGGCCGTACTTCACCACGTCCTGGGCGTCCTGGCCGCAGCCGCCGGAGTCGACCACCAGCGTGCCGGTGTAGCCGGCGGCGCGCATGCGGGCGACGGCGGTGATGTAGTTGTCGCGCCAGACGGTGCTGTTCGCGGGGCCCCACTCGTTGGCGATGTTGATCAGTCCGTTCGAGTTCAGCGTCGTCCACGTGGACGCCTGGGCCACCCACGTGTCGACGACCGCGGTCAGCGAGGCCGGATCCGACTTGCAGGTGGTGCCCCAGTTGCCAGGCATCGGGACGATCTTGTTGGCGATCATCTGCGAGCGCACGATATCGAAGTTGCCGGCGACGGGGCGCGTGAAGTTGAGCGCGATGCGTTCGGTGTTGGCGCCGCTCATGGGCAGGCCGGCCGGGCTGCCGTAGCTGTCCCAGTGCGTGCGGTTGACGCCACGAATGCGGAACTCCTTGCCCTTGGCGTCGTACAACTTGTTGCCGACGACATAGAAGCCGGTGCCCGTGTTGCCCGCGGGACGCGTGGCAGCCGGCACGATGGACACCGACGACAGCGGCGATGCACCCGCCGCCAGCGCCTCGACCTGCGTGTCGGCCGCATTGCCGCCGACGGATGTCGACGCCACGGTGGTGAGCGCCGGGTCGACGGAGGCGACGGTGGTATCGACGCTGGCCGTCGTGCTCGTGTCGCTGTCGCTGCTTGCGATCACGGCTGCGCCGTTCGTGGTGACTGCGAGGTCCGTGGCCGCGGCGGCCGACGCCGCATCGACGACGCTGCTGACACCCGACGCCGTGGCGGAGTCCGTCAGGGTCTGCCCGTCGCTGGCGCCGCCGCCGCAAGCGGTGATGGCAGCGGTGGCCAGGGTGATGGCAAGACTGGTGGTCATGCGGGAGATCAGGTTGCTGTGTGACATGCGATTGTGGTCTGAATCAGGGAGCGATGCAGACATCTCTGCGATCGAAGCGAAGGCGGGCACGGCGGCATCGGTTGCTTCGGAAATCGCGCTTGCGAATCGAGGCAATTCTTGTAACGGGATGTCGGCGAGTCTTCCGGTCTGGAATGGCAGGCGACCGGGTCAGGTCGCGATGAACAGCCATGCCTTGTTCATCGACGCGGATGAATTCCGATTGAGGGCGGGAAAGCCGAAGAAGGCCTTCGATTGCGGACTATTTCTTGCAAAAAAGGCGCGCAGGCGAGCGCGGACCCAAACGATCCAGAACACCCTACGAGAACGCGCTGCGAGGCGAAGGCGGATGTTGCAGGCTCTTGCGGCGCCTGTCGTTCACCGACGTATCGCGATGTATCCATTGAGCACGCGAAACGGTGCGGTACCCACGCGCGAAATGCCCGGTTCGACGATGCAGGAGCCCCGCATCGGAATGCCGCGGCAACAGGCCGGGAACGTCGCGTGAAGGCGCGCCGGGCCGTCGCATTCGAGGGCGACTGCCCGGCAGTCCGTGCATGAACGAAGGCCGGAAACGCGCTCCCGCGCGATCGGCCGGACGACTCAGTGTTGCCGCATCGTTTCGTTGCGAATTAGCGCGGCTTCGAACATGTGCGCGGATTGTTCCCAGCTCGATTCGGCGACCGTGCGCGCGGCGCCGTCCGACAACCCTTGCCACGTGCTGTCATCGGCGCGCAATATTTCGAGGACCGCGCGCGCCAGGCCGTCGACGTCGTCGACCTCGGCCAGCGCGCCGTTGACGCCGTCGACGATGGCCTCCGCCGGCCAGCCCGTGCGGGTGGACACGACGGGCGTGCGGCAGGCCATCGCCTCCATGGCCATCAGGTTGAAGCCTTCGGACTTGCTGCAGCACAGCCACACGTCGCAGCTCGCGTAGATGTCCTTCAGGCTGTCCTGGGTCGGCTGGGTCGTGAGAGCGATGCCGGATACCCGGTCCCGGTATCGATCGGGAGCGCGCTCGCCGAAGGCGACCACCTCCAGCTCCGGCAGCGCCTTGCGCACGGCGGCGATCACCGCGAGCGAGATGTCGAAGCCCTTGAAGTCCGTCTCGCTGAACAGCGTGCCCAGCCGCGGCCGCGCGTTCTTCGCGCGGCGCGGCGCGAAGAACTGGGTGCGGTCGACCGCGTTCGGCACGACGGTGCAGCCCTGGCGGTTGCCGTCCTCCGCGATCGCCTCGACCAGCCACTGGGCGACGGCGATCTTCTGCAGGTCGGAGCGGTAGGTGGCGGCGACCCGATCGCGCGGCAGCCAGTCGAAGACCTCGTGGTGCTGCACGAAGTAGACCTTGCGGCCCTTGCGGTCCGACATCGCCGCGACATATTCGGCCGTCTCCCACCAGGTGGCGACGATCACGTCGGCATCGGGCACGTCGGACTCGCGAACGGCCCGATGGCGGCCCAGGATGCGTTGGGGCACGCCCAGGCCGTCCAGGTGCGACCGGGGTTGCGGAGCGGCCGCGAACTGCGGCAGGCCCAGCTTCTTCAGGATCCTGGAGACGAGGCCCTTGGCCCGGTGCGGCGGCGACACCACCAGCACGTCATGCCCGAACGACTGCAGATACCTGGCATAGATCGCGACGACGCGGATCCCGCCGGTCATGTTCAGGGGTGGGCAGACAAAGGTGATTTTCATCTTGTGGCGGGCAGGTGCTGGGGCCCGGGAATTGTGTCATCGACACCGGCCTTCGTCGGGGCCGCGCGGCCGCGTCGTCGACGGCGGCGGCCCGGGCGCCCGCAGTCCGATCGGATACGATGCCCTGCGGCCTCGGGCTGCAGCGCCGTGCGACGCGCGCCCGAACGCGAGTCCGGCCGCGCGATCTTCGGCGGGCCTGCGCGAGTCGCACTCACCGAAACGGGGCGGCCGCGCGGCGTGGCTGGGCCTCAAAATTGCCTGCCCGCCCACCGTTCTGGCCGGCCGTGCCTTCCTCCCTACCCGTGTCGCGATGGTTTCTGAGTCGGAAAACCCCATGAATCAACCCGTCGCCGATACGCCGCGGCCGGCGCTCGGCATGGTGGCGATCGGACGCAACGAAGGCGCGCGGCTGGTGCGTTGCCTCGAGTCGTGCCGCCAGGCCGGCGGCGCGGTGGTGTACGTCGACAGCGGTTCGACCGACGGCTCCGTGGAGGCCGCGCAGCGCCTGGGCGCATCGGTGCTGGCGCTGGACATGTCCATTCCCTTCACCGCGGCACGCGCCCGCAACGAGGGCTTCGCGCGTTTGATGCGCCTGCATCCGGAACTCGATCGCGTCCAGTTCCTGGACGGGGACTGCGAACTCGCGGCGGGATGGATCGTCGCCGCCTCCGCGTTCCTGGACGAGCGTCCCGACGTGGTCGCCGTGTGCGGACGCCGGCTGGAAAAACACCCCGATGCGTCGATCTACAACCGGATGTGCGACATCGAATGGAACACGCCGGTGGGCGAGGCGCGATCGTTCGGCGGCGACGTGATGATCCGGGCGCGGCCCTTGGCGGCTGCGGGCGGCTACCGCGCGGACCTGATCGCCGGCGAGGAGCCCGAACTGTGCGTGCGGCTGCGCGGCGCCGGCGGCAGGATCTGGCGCCTCGCGCACGACATGACCTGGCACGACGCGGCCATGACGCGCTGGAGCCAGTGGTGGAAACGCACCACGCGCTCCGGCCACGCGTTCGCGGAGGGCGCGGCCCTGCACGGCGCGCCCCCCGAGCGGCATTTCGTCGCCGAGACCCGGCGCGCGCTGCTGTGGGGCGCGGCGCTGCCGGTGGCGCTGGTCGTGGCGAGCCTCGCATGGCCGACGGCGGCCGTGCTGTGGGCGGTCTATCCGCTCCAATGGCTACGCATCGCGCTGGCGTTGAAGCGCGGGCACCGTCCGATGCCCTGGATGCAGTCGGCCTTCTTCCTGATGGGACGCTTCGCCGAGGCGGCCGGTGCGCTGCGTTTCTGGTGGGGTCGCGCGACGCAGCGAAGGAGTGCGCTCATTGAATACAAGTGAATCGACGGCGACGGCGGAGATTTCCGCCAGCGTGGCGGACTGGACGCGCGAGACGCCGGTGCGTGGCGCCTGGAGCCCGTCGCGCTACCTGCTCGCGAGCATCCGGAGCTACCAACGCCATGCGGCGCGCAAGTCCCCGTTCGCGTGGCTGGCGCGCCGCTGGGCCGTGCTGCGCCATCGCTTCTGGAGCGCGGTGAGCGGCGCGGACATCCCGCTGAACTCGCAGCTGGGCGGCGGCCTGCTGCTGCCCCATCCGAACGGCATCGTGATCCACCCGCAGGCGTGCATCGGCGTGAACTGCCTGATCTTCCAGCAGGTGACGATCGGCGAGGGCGCGCGCCCGGGCGTCCCGACGATCGGCGGCCACGTCGACATCGGTGCCGGAGCGAAGATACTTGGCGGGGTGTCCATCGGCGACCATGCGCTGATCGGCGCCAACGCCGTCGTGCTCGCGGACGTGCCTGCCGGCGCCACGGCGGTGGGCATCCCGGCGCGTGTCATTCGGGAGTGAACTTGCAGAAATCGAACCCGGCCGGGCCCTGCGTGGAGGCGTCATGACCTGGCTTGCCGTCGCATCGGTCTGGATATTGGCCGTCGTCGCGTTGCCGCTGGGCCTGGCCGTGTGCGTCTTCGTCGCGCAGGTGGCGATGGCCGCGCGGACGGGCCTGCCGGCGATCGCCAGGACCAAGGCCCGTCATGCACGCTCCCGCCTGGTGGTGCTGGTGCCGGCGCACGACGAAGCGGGCGGCATCGCCCGCACGATCGCATGCGTCTTGCCGCAACTGCATCCCGCCGACCGGATCCTGGTGGTCGCGGACAACTGCAGCGACGACACCGCGGCCGTCGCACGCCAGGCCGGCGCCATGGTGGTCGAACGCTTCCACGACACCGAGCGCGGCAAGGGTTTCGCGCTGGCCTTCGGCATCGACGCGTTGCGGTCCGACCCGCCCGGCATCGTCGTGATCCTGGATGCCGACTGCGACCTGGCGCCGCACGCGCTCGATGCGCTGGTCGATGCGGTCGTCGCCACGGAGCGGCCCGCGCAGGCCTTGTACCTGATGCTGGCGCCCGCCGACGCGTCGCTTCCGCGACGCCTCGCGCAGTTCGCATGGCGCGTTCGCAACTGGGTCCGACCGGCCGGCTGGCACCGCCTGGGGCTGCCCTGCCAGCTGATGGGCACGGGCATGGCGTTCTCGTGGCCGATGCTGCGCGAGGCCCCGCTGGCCAACGCGTCGATCGTCGAGGACATGAAGCTGGGCATAGCCCTGGGCGTCGGCGGCCGTCCGCCGGTCTTCTGCGCGCAGGCGCTCGTCACCAGCACCTTTCCATCGACGGCCGCGGCGACGAACACGCAGCGCACGCGCTGGGAGCACGGCCATCTCGAGATGATCCTGCGCGAGGTCCCCGGCATGCTGGCGGCCGCCTGGCGCCGGCGCGACGGCAGGCTGGTGGGCATGGCGCTGGACCTGTGCGTCCCGCCGCTGGCCTTGCTGGCCGCCGCGCTGCTCGCCGGCACGCTGCTTGCCGGGTTCGTGTCCTGGTGGATCGACGACGTCTCGCTGGTGGTCGTCTACGGCGCCTTGCTCGCGGCGTTCGGCTTCGCCGCGCTGCTGGCGTGGCGGGTGCGTGGGCGCGACCTGGTGCGTCTCGTCGAACTGCTGTCGATCCCGCTCTATGTCGCCGCGAAGGTGCCGCTGTACGTCCGCTTCATCGTGCGGCGCGAAAGGCAATGGGTGCGCACCGATCGCGACAAGCCCTGACGCCCGGGGGCGCCCGAGCTCGACGACGTGGACTGGACCGTGCGCTATTGCCGGGCATTGGCGGTTTCGCGAGCCGCCGCAGCGAGCAGGAGGACGCGAACGACATGGCAAAATGCCCGGTGCGATTGGGAGCGCCTTGCCAACGATCGATGACGTTATCAACCCGACGATTTGATCCAGCGAGCGCCCCTTTGACAAACCATCCCTGCTGTTCAACAGGACGCGAACCTTCGGCTTCGAGCGCGAAGCGAGGGGCGCCACCTCATGTCTGAAAAGCGACCGCTCTGGCCCCGTCAGCCGCTGCTGAACGTCTGGGCCGACGACCTCACCATGGACGAACTGCTGGCGCGTCTCGCGTCCAGCGGCGGCGTGGTGTTCACGGTCAATCCTGATCACCTGTACCACCTGCAGTACAACCCCGAGTTCCTGCGCGCCTATCGTTCGGCCGACATCATCACGGTCGACAGCCACTACGTGCGCCTGGCGCTGCGCCTGCTGGGCCGCCCCGTGGCCAATCGCCTGCCGGGCTCCGACATCGTGCCGGCTCTCTGCCGGCGCCAGGCCGCCGATGGCGCCACGCGCATGTTCCTGCTCGGCGCGAAGCCCGGCGTGGCGCAGGTGGCGCGCGAGGCGATGAACGCCCGGGCCGGCCGCGAGCTCGTGGTGGGCGCGCACGGCCCGTCGATGAACTTCGTCAACGATCCGGCCGAGGTGGACTCGGTGATCGAGATGATCAAGGCCTGCGGCGCCAACGTGCTGCTGGTGGGCCTGGGCGCGCCCAAGCAGGAGATCTGGATCGCCAGCATCCGCCATCGCCTGCCCGAGGTCCGGACGATGATGGGTGTTGGCGCGACAATCGATTACGAAGCGGGCGCCGTGCAGCGTGCGCCGGTCTGGCTGCGCCGCCTGGGCCTGGAGTGGACCTACCGCGTCACGACGGAGCCGCGGCGCTACCTGATGCGCTACGTGCGCAGCTCGCGCTTCATCTGGTGGATGCTGATGGACCGCGTCGGCCGCTACAAGGATCCGTTCCGCGATTCCGCCCCGTCGTTGCCCCATTGAAAAAAGTAAAAAGCCATCCGGTGATGGCAAGGAGAAAAAATTGAAACTCAAGCCCGTGGCGTCATGCTCGCCTTTGTTGCTCCTCCTGCTGTCCGGCGTCGCGCGCGCCGAACTCGAGCCGTTCTCGTTCGGGGCGAGCGAGACGATCCAGCACCAGAGCAACCTGAACCACAGCGACGACCAGCATCGCCAGGCGGACTGGCTCTCGACGACCGAGCTGCGTGCCGCGCTGGACCAGGCGATCGGACGGGATCGGCTGTCGGCGTCGGCGGCGGTGAACTACACCAACTATCGCAACCTGGGCAACCGCAACGCCCTCGGCTACCAGGCCGCGACCGCCTTCGACTGGAGCACCATCGGCGACCTGTCCGGATCGATCGGCGCCAGCTCGCAACGGCGCCAGTACATCTACGGCGTCAATGACGGCGAGACCTTCTCCGCGTCGGCGCGCAACCTCGAGACGACCAACAACGTCTTCGCACGCGCCGAGCTGGGCGGCCTGGCCCGCTGGAACATCTTCGCCGGCGTCAACGCGATGAATCGCAACTACAGCGCCGACGCGTTCGCGGGCAACGAGCAGCGCCAGTGGTCCACCAACTTCGGCACGCGCTACTCCACCAGCCCCGACCTCAATTTCGGGCTGACGGGCAGCTACACGAGCGGCAAGTATCCGAACTACGTCGACGCGCAGGGCAACGCGACCTCGGACTCGTTCACGTCCAGGTCGTTCGCGGCGACGACGCACTGGCAGGCCAGCGGCAACAGCCTGCTGGACGCGAGCCTCGGCTACACGACGCAGGACAGCGACCTGGCCCCGGCCACCCACTTCGTCAGCGGCTCGCTGAACTGGGCCTGGACGCCGCCGTCGCACTTCCGCGTGCATTTCGGACTGGCACGCAGCCAGGACGGCGGCGCGCTCGCCGGCGCGAACGCCAATTCGCTCAACGACCGCTCGTTGAACAACACCGCCACCCTGGGCGTGAGCTACGAGCTGACGGCCAAGATCTCGCTGTCCGGCGACGTCGCCTACATCCAGCGCAAGTATTCGAACGCCAAGATCCCGGTGCTGCAGGCCGATGGCTCGGTCCAGCTGGAGACCATCAACGGCTCCAACCACACGCAGCGATTCGGCCTGAGCGCGCACTACCAGCCCACGCGCACCACCGACCTGAGCTGCGGCGGCTCGCGCGAGACGCGCGGCTCGAACTCCGAGATCAGCAACGTCACGCCGAACTACACCGACACCGTCCTCCAGTGCACCGCCTCGATCAACTTCAACTGATCGCCGCGTCCCGAGCAGATTCCAGAAAATGACCGTCGTCGCCGTTGTCGGCCTGGGCTATGTAGGCCTTCCTCTCGTCGTCGAATTCGGCAAGCTGGGCCGCACCATCGGGTTCGACATCGCCGTCGACAAGGTGGCGAAGTGCCGCGCCGGCACCGATCCGTCGCGCGAGATTCCCGACGCCGACATGCGCGCGGCGACCCACGCCGAGTACACGTCCGACGCCCGCGAGCTGGGCCACGCGGACGTCGTCATCGTGGCGGTGCCGACGCCGGTCGACAACGCCAAGGCGCCGGACTTCGGCCCGCTGATCGGCGCGAGCCGCGCCATCGGCCCGCACCTGAAGGCCGGGGCCATCGTCGTCTACGAGTCGACGGTGTATCCGGGCGCGACCGAGGAGATCTGCATCCCCGAGCTGGAGCGCAGCTCCGGCCGCACCTGGAAGAAGGATTTCTTCGTCGGCTACAGCCCCGAGCGCATCAACCCGGGCGACCGCGAGCACATGCTCACCAACGTGATGAAGGTGGTGGCGGGCGATTCGCCCGAGACGCTGGAGAAGGTGGCGGCCCTGTATGCCAGCATCGTCAAGCCGGGCGTGCACCGGTGCTCCAGCATCAAGGTCGCCGAGGCCTGCAAGGTGATCGAGAACACGCAGCGCGACCTCAACATCGCGTTGATGAACGAGCTGGCGATCATCTTCGACAAGGTCGGCATCGACACCTCCGAGGTGCTCGAGGCCGCCGGCACGAAGTGGAACTTCCTCAAGTTCAAGCCGGGCCTGGTCGGCGGCCACTGCATCGGCGTCGACCCGTACTACCTGACGCACAAGGCCGAGACG
>FSVG01001761.1_pt1 | contig 21650 bp, 9 predicted proteins | sample 1637511 | NCBI WGS metagenome assembly FSVG01 (sample SAMEA3914816, study PRJEB12502) | metagenome | biome: forest; material: soil | place: USA | collected 2011-09-16 | depth 0.3 m
GCCCAGCGCCTGCGACACCTCGGGCTCGATGGACCACACCTCCACCTTGGGCGCGCGAATCAGCTTGCCCACCAACGCGGCCCACCAGATCGGCGTGCTCGCGATGTAGCTGTAGACGGTGACCTTCTCGGCGCGGCTGCTGGCCTTGGCCAGGCGGCGGTCGTCGGGCTGGCCCACCTCGATCCAGTGGATCACCTGGCCGGTGAGATCGACCTGCCAGAGATCGGGCTCGTCGACGTCCCACAGGCTCTTGGCGAGCACCAGGTCGCCGCGCTCGCGATCGGGCGGCACGTTGAGCGCGTAGGCCAGCACGCGCATCAGCATGCGCTCGTCCGTCTCGGACGGATGGCGGGCGATCGTCAGCTCGTGGTCGCCGTAGATGTTGCGATCCATGTCGGCGAGCTGCAGACGGACCTTGTGAATCGTTGCTTTGAGGGCCATCGCCCATTGTCGGTGGAATCGGCCGCGCCGGCTCGCACAGCAACCGGGCCTAGAGCGAAGCGTCTCCGCACAGCACCAGCGCGCGCCCGCCCACGTCGAACTGGATCGACACCGTGAAGCACATGCGCGTGCCGCGCAAGGTCATGTAGGGCCGCGTCACCTGCGCGATGTTGGGCGAGGCCTCGGCGCCGCGGAAGTAGGCGCGGCGCGACCAGCGCGCCTGGTGCGTGTCGTGCAGGGGCGCGAAGCGCGCGAAGCTCTGCAGCGACTGGTGCGACCCGCCGTCGCGAAACGCGTTCGTCACCACCTGGCGGCCCTGCTTGTCCAGCAGGTAGCACATGTCGGCGCCGGGCTGGGTCAGGAAGCGTCGGCAGGCCTCGTCCATTGACGCGCCGCCGGCCAGCAGCACGCTGGCGAGCTCGATCGACTGCTTGTACGGCGACATCTGCTCGTACCAGGCGCGATCGTCGGAGGCCGACTGGCTGTCGAAGCGATCCCACGCGGCCTGCAGCGCGTGCATGCCGGCGGCGCCCCGGGCCAGCGTCGGCGCGGGGCGGCCGAAGTGCCAGCCCTGCACGAAATCGACGTCGCAGCGCAGCGCCGTGTACGCGCCCTCGTCGTTCTCGATGCCCTCCATCAGCACCAGGCAGCCGCATTCGTGCAGCAGCGACACCATCTGCGAGGCGATGCGGCGCGCGTGCGGATCCACCTCGGCGCGCGCCACCACGCTGCGATCGAGCTTGACGATCTCTGGGCGCAGGCGGAACACGCGGTCGAAGTTCGAATGGCCGGCGCCGAAGTCGTCGAGCGACACGAGGCAGCCCAGTTCGCGCAGCTCGTCGATCCGGCGCTCGAAATCGGCGTCGTCGGGCAGCGTCGACTCGAGCACCTCGACGACCACCTGCTCGGGCCGCAGCCCGTGCAGCGCCAGCGCGGCGGCGATCTCGGCGATGCTGGGGCCGGCCGGGGACACGAGCGAGCGCGGGTGCACGTTCAGGAACAGCCACTCGTTGGCGTGGCTGCCCGCATACGCGCCCAGGTGCTGCATCAGCGAGGCGCGGTCGAGGCTCACGCGCGCCGCGTCGTCGCCGGCGCTCGCGAACAGGTCCGGCGGCGCCACCGGCGCGCCGGTGGCGAGCGACGTGGCGCGCAGCAGCGCCTCGTGGCCCACCGCGCGGTGGTGCGTCAGGCTGTAGATCGGCTGGAAATGCGAGCCGAGGCGATAGCCGAGGTAGTCGGACGTCACGGGCGCGCTCGAACGCGTCGGCGCGGGAGCCGGCGTGGCGGGAAGCGTGTCGAGATCAGCGGTCATGACGAGCGGCGGAACCAGGGGATGACGGGATGCGTCGACGGCCCGCTCGTGGTGGGCCGCGACCGATAGCCCGGGCGGGTAGCGCGGTCACGCATGCAAGAACCCGGCCCGAGGCGCGCCAGCGAGCCTGTCGACGACGCACGCCGCTCAAGTGGAGCACAAGGCCGGCCGCCGCGCCTGCCCGAACCCGGGCGAACGTGCAGAAGTTGGCTAGTGTTCCCATGGCCGTGTCGCCCCGGCCATGAATAGCGGACATTCGCCCGTTCTTCGAGAGGCGATCGGACGCGATGGCGCCCGATCAATCCTGCATGCGCATCAACGTGTTGATGTTCGCCGCCGATTCGAGCAGCCGCGGCAGCAGCCGCTTGCGCATCTCGTCGGGCGGCATCCGCTGGTCCTGCGCGCTCACGTTGATCGCCGCCACCACGCGGCCCGCGCGATTGACGATGGGCGCGGCCATCGAAATCAGCCCTTCCTCCAGCTCCGCGTGCACGAGCGCGTGGCCGTCGCGCCGCACCTGTTCGAGCACGCCGAGCAACTGCTCGACGTCCGTGATCGTGCGCGCGGTGCGCGCGGCCAGCGGCGTGCGTTCGAGGCGCGCGCGCCGCTCCGCGGGCGGCAGGCCCGCGAGCAGCACGCGGCCCATCGCGGTGCAATAGGCCGGCAGGCGGCTGCCCGGCCCGAGGCTGATGGCCATGATCTTCTTGGCCGGCACGCGCAACACGTAGACGATGTCCTCACCATCGAGCACCGCGGCCGACGAGGACTCGTGGATGTCCTGCACCAGTTCCTCCATCACCGGCAGCGCCAGGTGCCACACCGGCTGCGAGCTCAGGTAGGCGAAGCCGAGCTCCATCACGCGCGGCGTCAGGCGAAACAGGCGGCCGTCCGCCTCCACGTAGCCCAGTTGCTGCAGCGTGAGCAGGATGCGGCGGGCACCGGCGCGACTGAGCCCACTGCGTTCGGCGGCGCCGGTGAGCGTCTGCGCCGGCGCGTCGGCGCCGAAGCTGCGCAGCACCGCGAGGCCGCGCGCGAACGACTGCACGAAGGCGTCGCCGGTGCGTTGGGCGGGCGGCGCGGCGGGTGCGGAGGCGGGAGCGGCGGGGTCGGACATGGGGCGATTGTCACTCCGGCGATGCGGGCGTTCGCGCAGCGGCCCGATGCGGCTGTACACCTTCGCGCCCGCGCCGCGCCGCAATCCGTGACGCAAGCCACACGAAAACGCAGGCGCGCACCGTCGACGCGTGACACTTGGCAACGTCGATTGACGCTCCCCGCACGCGGTGCGTAAATCCACCGGCCTTCACCGCCTCGCACGCGGCGACGCCGTCCCCTTTCCGTCTGCCAACGAGCCCGCCGCGCCATGCCTCTTCGCCGCCTGAAGCACGCACCTTCCACCGCCTTCGCGCTCGCCCTCGCGTCGGCCCTCACCGCTTGCGGCGGCGGTGCACCCGGCGGATCGACCGAACCGGTGACCCCGCCGGCCACCTATTCGGCCACCGCGGGCGTCGCGCAAAAGGGCGCGCTGGCCGCCGGCTCCACCGTCACGGCGCGCGAGCTCGGGCTCAACCTGTCGGCCACCGGCAACCTCTATTCGTACACCACCAGCGGCGCCGATGGCGCCTTCGTGCCGGACGCGAAGTTCGCGTCGCCCCTGCTCTCGCTGACCGCCACCGGCCTCTACGCCGACGAGGTCACCGGCGCGCCGTCCGACGGCCCCGTGACGCTGCAGGCCTACGCCAACCTCCAGGCCGAGACGGTGCTGGGCGTGAACCTGCTCACGACGCTGGCCTACAAGCGCATCGATGCGCTGATGAACGCGCCCACCGGCGCGCTGTCATTCGCCGACGCGCGCGCGCAGGCGGAACGCGAGGTGCTGGCCGCGTTCGGCATCGCCACCGGCACGTCGCTGGGCGCGTTCGGCGCGCTGGACATCGGCGCCGCGGCCGCCACCGACGGCGACGTGGCGCTCGCTGCCGTCTCCAGCGTCGTGGTGCAGGGCCGCACGGCGGCCGACGTGAACACGCTGGTCGCCGCCATGCAGGCCGACCTGGCCGCCAGCGGCGGCGTCGCCGATGCGCACAGGCACGCGCTGGCCCTCAACGCCCAGGCGCTGAACCTGCACAGGATCGCCGCCAACCTCCGCGCGCAATACGGCACGCCGTTCGACGCCGAGGCGCTCGCGGAGTGGATCGACCAGGACGGCGACGGCGTCATCGGACGCGACGAGTTCCGCGTCGACGCCGCCACCGCGGCGTCCACGTTCACGCTGCCCGCCGATCTCGTCGCCGCGCGCGCCGGCGCCAGCGTGTCGGTGAGCGCCGGCCAGCTGAAGATCAACGGCACGGCCACCAGCGTCCCCACCGCGCTGAAGGCCGGCGACGCCGTGCTGGTGGCCGCGCCCGCCGGACTGCCCGACGGCGCGCTCAAGGCCTACGTGCTGGTGGGCACGACGCCGGTCGCGCGCGTGACCTTCGTCAAGGGCCTCACCGCCATCGCCGTCACGCCCGCCACCGCCACCTTGCCGCTGGGCCTGTCGCAGCGCTTCGTCGCCACCGGCACGTTCGCGGACGGCAGCACGCACGACGTCTCCGACGCCGTCACCTGGGCATCCAGCGCGCCCGCCGTGGCCGACATCGGCGCGGCCAGCGGCCTGGCCGACGCGCTCACGCTCGGCGCCACCACCGTCAGCGCCAGCTCCGGCGCGGTCACCGGCACGCTGGCGCTGAGCACCGTCGCCGCCACGATCCGGTCCATGACCGTCGCGCCCACAACCCTGCACACGGGCGTCGGCATCACGCGCCACCTGAAGGCCACCGGCACCTACTCGGACGGCACGTCGCGCGACGTCAGCGACAGCGCGACGTGGACCACGCAGGCCACCGGCATCGCCGCGGTCGGCAACGGCTCGATCAGCGGCCTAGCGCTCGGCGCCACCGACGTCACGGCCACGCTGGACGGCGTGCACGCCAGCGCCAGCGTCGTCGTCGACACCGACACCTGGAGCCCGGCCCCGGCCATGCCCACCGAACGCGTGGCCGGCCACACCGCCACCCTGCTGCCCGGCGGCAAGCTGCTGGTGGTGGGCGGCGTGAAGGCCGGCGGCGCGGGCAGCGCCGCGGCCGACCTGTTCGACCCCGCCACCGCCACCTGGACGACGGTGGCGCCCATGGACGTGATGCGCGCCTCGCACACCGCCACGCTGCTGGCCGACGGCCGCGTGCTGGTGGTAGGCGGCTCCACCGTCTCGTCCGTGGCCGCCAAGGGCTACGTCAACAACGCCAGCGCCGAGATCTACGACCCGGTGGCCAACACCTGGACGGCCACGCCCGCGCTGGCCGCGGCCCGCTCGCACCACAGCGCCACGCTGCTGCCCGACGGCACGGTGCTGGTCTTCGGCGGCGAGGACGTGCACTACCTGGTGGGCGCCACCGCGGAGATCTACGACCCCGCCGCCAACACCTGGTCGGCGCCGCGCACGCTGCCGGTCTCGCCGCGCTCGCAGCACACCGCCACGCTGCTGCCCTCGGGCCTCGTGCTGATCGCCGGCGGCTTCGACATCATCGATGGCGTGCTCACGCCGCTCGCCACCACCGAGCTCTACGACCCGGTGCTGCACGTCAGCAGCAGCACGGCCACCGACGGCACGGTCACCGTCGTCACCACCGGCATGGACTTCAGCGCCGGCGCCGCCATGGCGTTTCCGCACTACGGCCACACGGCCACGCTCCTGCCGGATGGCCACGTGCTGGCCGTCGGCGGCAACACCACGCAGACGGAACTCTACGACCCGGGCGCCGCCACCTGGGCCACGCAAGGCGCCACCGGTGCCGTGCACACCGCCCACGGCGCGGTGCTGCTGCCCGACGGCCAGGTGCTGGCGGTGGGCGGCACGCAGTTCGCGCTGCCCACCGCCGAGCGGTTCGACACCGCCACCGGCGGGTGGACGAGCGCCGCGGCGATGCTGGTGATCCGCAGCAACCCGACGGCCACGCTGTTGCAGGACGGCTCCGTGATGGTGTGCGGCGGCGCGCCGGAGACCGCGGGCATCGCCTGCGAGACGTATTGGTGAGGGCGTAGGCGACGCAGTTGCGGGTTAGGGCCGTCCCTGCGTTGAAGTCACCCCTGGGCAAGAAGGGATTCGGCCGCGGACGGGCCTCCAGCCGCCTTTCGCCCGTGCACCCCTAACGTGAACAGCACGGCGACGCGGAAAGTTCGCAGAATCGATTCTTCCAGGCCAACGAGCTCGACGCCGGCGCCCCCCGCGCCACGGCGCCCGATCCATGATGCCCATGCGCTCCGACTCCCAGTTCGCGCCGCCCGAGCGGCGCCTGCCCATCATCCTCGGCGGCGGCCTCACCGGGCTGGCGATCAGCCGCCAGCTGTCCGCCGCGCGCATCGAGCACGTGCTCGTGTGCGCGCCACCGGGCGACAAGCCGCGGCTGGGCGAATCGCTCAACGCCGAGGGCAGCCTCGAGGCCGCGCGCCAGTTCCCCGACTACGGGCGCTTCTTCCACGACAAGCAGCGCGTCGCGCTGTTCTTCGGCGACGACGCCGTCTCGTTCGACGCCATCCGCAGCGACGCGGCGCCGGCCTGGTACGCGGCGTCGGGCTATCCCGGCGACGTGCGCCTCGTCCACGTCGAGCGCGTCGGCTTCGACCAGGCCTTGTACGACGCGGTCGTCGCCGACGCCTGCTGCCGGCGACTCGACGACCGCGCGGTGGCCGTCGACGTGCGCCCGGGCACCGAGCGCATCCACCAGGTGCGCCTGGCCAGCGGACGCGTACTGGCCGCCTCCTACGTGTTCGACGCCACCAATCACCTGCGCGTCGTGCCGCGTTCGCTGGGCCTCGCGCAACGCGTCATCGGCGAGCCCCGGCGCGTCGTGTTCGCGCACTACGCACGCGACGCCAGGCCCGCGCCCGGCGCGGCGCCGCCCTGGCTGCGCGCCACGTTGCTGCTGCGCCTGCAGTCACGCCGCGATGGCGTCGACGGCCTCGCCTGGTGCATTCCGCTCGGCGACTACGTGTCGATCGGCATCGGCGTCGACCCGGCCACCACGTCGGCCAACGCCGAACTGCTGCTGCAATGGACGGAACGCGCGTACGCGGCCCGCGGCATCGCCGTTCGCGATGCGTTTGCCGCGCGCGGCGCGCCGGTCGACCTCCGCTACCAGCACTACGACCATGACCGCTGCCATGGCGCGAACTGGCTGCTCGCGGGCCCCACCTGCTGCCAGGTCTGGTTTCCATCGGCCGCCGGCGTCGGCTCCGGCCTGCTCGCCGCGCGTCTCGCGCCCGACCTGCTGCACGCGCCGCGCCGCGCCGGCGCGATCTACCAGGACTACATGGACGACGTCTCGCGCAGCCACGGCCGTCTCGACTGGCTCGCGCACGCCGCCCCCGATGCCCTGTCGCCCGCCGATGTGCGCCGCCACGCCGCCACCATGGCACGCGGCAACGTCAGGCGCCTCGCGAGCTACGTCGGCCTCGAGCGCACGCCCGCCGAGCTGAACTTCGGCAACGCGCTGCTGCGCTTGTTCGAAAGCGCCCGCGGGACGGCCACGCCGCTGGAGACGCAGCACGTGGCGCCGTCGGCGCAGGCGAGCCAGGTGTTCGCGCAGGCCCGCGACGTCGATCCGTGGATGGATCCGCTCGTTCGATTGCAACTGCCGACACAGTCCGCGCCGTTGAACGGCCCGGCGGCCGTGCTGGCGATCTCGCAGTCGCTGTCGCGCCTGGAACCGGTCGACACCGAGAGCCATTTCCTCGGCGCTGATTTCCAGCTGGAGATCGACGACATGGTCTCGAACGGCACCGCAGCGTGGTCGCTGTGGATCACGCTGCTGCGCGAGGCGCGCCAGACGCCTCCGTCGTGGCTCCCGTTGTCGTTGGAAGCCGACGATGGCGACTGGGTGCTGGGCGGCCGATGGATCTCGACCGACGCCCAAGGGCCCGTCGTATCGATGCCCGTGCGCATCCATCTGTCGCTGCACGGAGAGGTCATTCATCGCGTTCGTCTGTCGCGCGTCGAACATGCCTGCGTGCTCGGGGAGTCGTTGATGCCACGCGCGGCGTTGATCGTCGCGCTGGCACGGCTCACGGCGAAGCCGCCGTCGGAGCGCCTGGAGGCAGCGGCGCGCTGAGCCAGCCCGAGTCGTAGGCGGTCGCGCCTTCCGAGACGACGCAAGCGCGCCATTCCGAGGGCACGCCATCGACAAAGTTGCGCACCTGGACGCTCTTGGTGAACGTCTTGCCTTGCGCCTGGAGCCCGCGCGCGGCGTTGATGAGCCCCTGCTCCGCCTGGCGCCATGGCCCCGTGCGGTTGAAGGCCGCCTCTTGCGGAAAGCCGCCGTGCGACTGCATCAGCATGTCGTTGTTGCCGAACGTCTCGACTCCGCCCAGGTGTCCGAAGTCATAGCCGGGAATCTTTCGCGCGTCGTCATAGCCGCGTTCCCAACGGCCGCTCTCCTCGGGCCTGTTGAACGGCGCCATGTTCTTGTCCGACGTCACCTCCGTCAGCCGCCCCTCCGCATCGAAGCTGTAGCGGTTGCCGTTGATCTCGTAGGTCGCATTGGGCGCCGGTTGGAACTTGAACATGAACTTCATCAGGTTGTTCCACGTGCGATTGGGCCCCTGCCCCGTCGCCCCCGAACCGCGCACCGATGGCCGCATGTCGTAGAGCGACAACTGCCTCGGCACGCGCGCCGTGTCGCCCTCGAAGCGGGGAACGAAGGCGGGATCGTCGAGGTACGGAATCGAGGTCGGCGCGTCGGGCGCCGCCGGGACAGGCTTGTTCGTTGGCGCTCCGAGGTCGAAGAGCGTCAACTGTTCCGGCACCGGCGCGGCATCGCCCTGCGGGACAAGCTCGATCTTCAGCGGCGGTGCCCCTTTTGACGGCATCGTCCATGGCGATGCATTGGCCCAGGACGGCGTGGTGGGCGTGCCGCTGAACGGATTGAAGGGCTGCCCGCCGGATCTATGGATGCCCTTGATGGGGACTGCCGTGAAGGCCAGCCCGCCGAGCCCGCCCTCCAGGGTTCCCGAGAGGATTCGCTGCCAGGCCGGAACCTCGTTCGGATCGACCACGGCATCGAGCGCCGACGACCCGAATCCCATGCCCGTGCCGACCGAGCCGTTGATGAAAAGCCGGCCCCCGAGGCTGGACACGAACTGCGGACTGAATCGCGAGGCAATGCCGGCGCTGCCGAACGCTCCCGCCGCGCCCCAAAAGCCTTCGCCCAGGCCACTCCTGGCGCCCTGCTTCGTGTTGAGCCAGATCTCGCCGCCGTCCAGGTGATCGTTGAAGATCAGCTGGCCGCCCGTCGACGAGCCCAGCTCGAGCCCGCCGTGGATCCCGGCGCCGGTGAGCGAGCCCGCGCCCAGCGCCGTGCCGCCCGCGAGCAGCGTTCCGCCGCCCGCACTCGTCACGAGGCCGAACACGAACGGCGCGGCCACCGCGCCGCCCAGGCCGGCGGCGATGCCGAACGCTCCGTTGCGGACGATCTTGAGCTTTTCGACGAGGTCGTCGCCTTCCGTGATCGTGTTGCCCAGGTACCTGGACCAGTCGCGATCGAGATTGCGCGTACGCAGTTCGGCGTCGTTGAGCATCGCCCCGGCGCCCCAGATGTCGCCTTGCAGCAGCAACTTCTGTCCGTGCTGGACGGAGCCGTAGGGGTCGCGCATCCACCAGTCCGGGCGCGTGCCGAGCTCCGCCGCGGTGGGCGGCCTCTGCAATCCGCCATACGCATCCACCATGCCGCCGAAGAAGTCGTGGTTGGTGCGCCAGCTGCGGACCGAATCGCCGTAGGCGATGGCGTCCTGCTGTTGCTTGAGCTGCCTGTCCAGCGTCAGCGGCGCCTGGTCCACCATCCGGTCATGTTGCGGCTTCGTCATCTTGACGGGATTGCCGCGCAGGTCCTTCATCCAGCGCGGCGTCTTGTCGCCGTCGTCGGGCTTGAGTTCGCCGCGGTTCCAGACCCGCGTCAACGAATCGATCAGCGTTCGCGCGTCGTCGCCGCGCGCGTGTTCGCCCAGCGCCTGGAGCAGGATGGCGTTGTTGCCGAACAGCTGGTCTTCGAGGCCGGTCACGTCGGCGTCGGGCGTGTTGTCCAGCATGCGCTTGACGGTGGCGACGTCGAGCTGCCCGTTCGGCGGATTGAGCGCGAGCGACCAGAGCAGCGTGGCGCGATCGAACGCGCCGAGCGATGCCATTTCGGCGTCGGTCATCTGCGGCGCGAGCGCCGCGGCACCGGCCAGATCCCCGTTGCGCATGGCCGCGATGGCACGATCGCCGGCGGGCTGCGGGCGGGTCGGCGTGGCGTCGGCCGGCGTCACGTCGTGCCGGTCGACCACGGGCTCGAAGTCCGACGGTGGCCTGGCCTTCGGAGGAACCGCCTTCGGCAAAGGCTTGCCGGGCGGGCGCTGCGGCGGGACGGGATCGGCCACGCTGGCTTGCAGCACCTGGGTCTCGACGCCGTCCGCGACGACCGTGATCGTCAGCATCCGGATGTTGAGCTCCGTCAACGTGCTCGACACGTTGCGCGCCAGTTGAAGCTCCCCGAAGCGCTCGAGGAACACGCGGATCGCGAGCGTCCTGGCACCGGGATCCCAGGCGCCGTGGTCATCGTGCGGATGGTCGAGGAACGAAGTGCGCCCGCCTGCGACCACGCGTCCCTCCACCGACACGGCGACGCCCTGGGACTCGGAATTGATCGGGATCTTCGACGGCGACGTGTCCACGCGCGGCCGCACGGTCGACAGGCCGTCGTCCTTCTCCTGCCGCTGGACCGTCCCGGGCTCGCTGCGCTCCCGGACGGCGGGGCCGCGTCCGCCGGTCGCCGCATGCGCCGCGGCGTCGGCATCGTGCTCCGCGGACCGGGCATCCGAGACGCCGCCGGCGGGGGCGCGTTGCTGGACGACGTGGGCGAGCTCGTGCGCCAGCAGGTGGCGGCCGGTGCTGGTGTGCGGCGCGAACTCGCCCGGCCCGAAGACGATGTCCTGGCCCACCGTGAACGCGCGGGCCTGGACCGCCTCGGCGGCCTGCGCGGCGTCGGTGCCGGTGTGGATGCGCACGTCGCCGAAGTCCTCCCCGAAACGCGACTCCATGTGCGCCCGCGTCTGCGCGTCCAGCACTTCGCCCGACGTGGCGGGCAGGATGTCGCCAGGCGCATCGACGAGCTGCAGCGTCGCGGGCGCCTGGCCGGCCGGCGTCGCCTCGCGCTGCACGCTCGCCGGCGGGCCGGCGCGCGACATCGCATCGGGTCGGCGATCGGCCACCACCGCATCCGCCGCCCGATCCGCCTCGCGTTCCAGCGCATCGCCCGGCTCGCTCACGCGCGCCTTGCGCCGCAGCGCGCCGCTGCGCATCAGACCCAGCACCGCCCGGTTGCCGACGCCTTGCAGCGCGGCCTGGCCGCGGGCCGCGAGTGCGGGCGAGTCGACGTCCGCGCGCGTTGGTGCGCCGTCGATTTCCGGCTGCGGGCGGGCGCGTACCTGGGCGGCGGTCGACTCCCGCGTGCGGCGCCCGCCGCGACTGGCGGGGCCCTCGGCGACGGGGCGGTGACTGCGCGACATGGTGCTCGACGATCGATGGCTCTCAAGGCTGGAACGGGTCCATCGCGCGGAGGAATTCGAGAAACACGGAGTTCTCGTCGTCCAGCACGAACTGCAGCTGGCCGCCGTTGAGCGCCTGCGTCGGGTTGTCCGCCAGCCGCGTGCTGTGCTCCAGCGTCATCCGGGCGACGGTGCCGTCGGGCAGGTCGTAGATCGGCGCGGAGGTCGTGCCGCCGGTGAAGCGCATGCCGGTCGCCTCGAAGGTGGCGCGCAACTGCGGGTCGCGCCGCACGGCCGCCCAATAGCGGCCGCGATGCCGGTCGAAGACCTCGCGCGCAAGCACCCGCGCCGCCTGTTGATCCTCCGCCGTGCCGGAATTCCACAGGCGATTGACCTCCGCCATGTCGGCCGCCTCGCGCGCGTTGGCGGCGTTGGCCCAGGCGCTTTGCTGCGGCGCGGGCATCAGCTGGCCATGGACGCCGCGCGCGGCCGCGCGTTCCGCGGGCGACAGCGGGATCGCGTCGAGGCTCTGCAGCGTCCGGCCGCTGCCCGTCGTTCGCACGCGATTGACCTCGTTGACGTTGCCGACGTCGTAGCGCGCGTCCGGCGCGAACGCGGCGTCGACCGGGTCGACGGCCTGGGGCGCGATCCTGACGTTGTAGTTGATGTTGTAGGGCGAATAGGGCTTGGCGTCGGGCAAGCCGCGCCAGACGCTGGGGGCGCCCGGCCTGGGCGTGTCGGCGACGGTCGGCGGCACCGCCGTCGAAGGCGTCGGATCGACCACCGGCGGCGGCGTGGCGGACGCGCCGGTGCCGCGCGTCTCGGCGACGGCGCCGATGCCTTGCTCGTAGGGAATGCCGACCGTGGGGTTCCGGCCGCCCAGGCCCGGCACGTCCTCGAAGCCCGCGCCGACACCGCGCAACGTGAGCGCCAGCGCGCCGCTGCGCAACGACCGCCCGGTCGGCAGCAGGTTCTTGCCGCCCGCCGCCTTGAGGCCCAGCGGCACGAGCGAGGTCACCAGGTCGAACGTGCCCGTCCGCGTATGCCCCTGGGAGTATTCGCTCGCGGCGCTGCCGAGACCCAGCCCGACCATGCCGTAGCCGACCGCGGGGATGCCGACGGCGAACGGCGCGGCGAAGCCGCCGACGACGGCGTTGTCGAACGCCTCGGACGCATCGAACTCCTTGCGCGCGCCCTCCGACATCTGGACCTCCTGGCGCGCCACGCCGAGGCCGCCGCCGATGAAGAAGCCGGGGATGACGTATTCGGGCGCGACGACCGCGGCGGCCGTGACGCCGACCACCTTGATGCCCACGATCGTCTTCTCGGCGCCGCCGTAGACCTGCTCCTTGTGGAACGAGAGATAGAAATCGGCCGCTGCGATGGCCCCGCGCAGGCGTGTCGTCGCGGCCGCGACCTCTTCCGGCGTGCGTGCCACCGCCATCTCCTGCAGGCCAATCTGTACCTCGGCGCGGGCCTTCGCCGCGATCTTGTCGGGCTCGTCGGACGACACGCCGGCGAGCCCATGCGAGGGCACGGAGGCCAGCGCGGCGAAGCCGCCCTGCGCTTGGTTCCAGAGCCGCACGCCGGACTCGAACTGCTCGAGCTTGACCTTGGCATCCATTGCCTCGTTGGCCCGGAACAGCGCCAGCTTGGCGGCCTTCCTGGCCTCGAACAGCTCCTTGATGGTCGTCGCGGCGCGCACCTTCTCGAGCGCCTTCGCGACCTCGTCGTGCGCGCCGGCGCCGATCGCGCCGGCGTCGTCGAGGCTGCCGAACCCGGGCACGGTGTGGCCGGCGTTCCAGCGCGTCACCTCGCGCTCCACGTTGCGCAGCTCGCGTTCGAGGTCGCCCTGCTGCCGGCCCTTGAAGCCGTCCCACTCGGGGCGGCCCTCCATCGATTCGTTGACGTCGGGCTTGCGGCTGCCGATGCGCTGGATCGCCGCGCGCACCTCGTCGGCCTTCTTCTGCATCGCCGGCGTCCAGTCGACGATGTCGCGGTCGTCGCGGCTGGACGGGCTGTCGCGACGGCGCGCGTCGAGATCCTTGACCGCCGCATCCAGCGTCTCGGCGCCGTGCGCGTCCGGCTGGTTGCGCTGCAGCTCGCCGAGCAGCCGGTCGCCGTCGGCATGCAAGGTGTCGGCCAGCGCGCCCGCATCGGCGTCCGGCGTGGTGCGGATGAGGTCGTGCACCAGCGACGGCGGCAGCGAGGCGCGCGAGCTGTCCGCCGCGGCATCGAGCAGGCGCGTGCGCGGCCCCGGCGCGAGCGACCGCAGTTCGTGCGTCGGCAAGGCCGCGGCCTCGTTCAACGCCTGCTTGGGATCGGTCCGGGTGTCGCGCTCGACCTTGGTCGCGCCGCCGCGCGGCTCCGGCCGGGTGTCCACGTGCTTGGGATCGGCCGGTTGCGGATCCTCGTTGGCCGGCGGCACCGCCTGCGGGTCGGGCCGCGGCGCGTCGGGCGACGGCGGCCTGTCGGGCTGTGCGGGCTGGCTCGGCTTGGCGGGCTGGCGCGCGCCGATGATCGCCGTGACGCTGCCGGTGAAGCCCGTCGAGACGAGCACGACCTCGAGGTTGTCCGCACGCGCGTCGGCCTCCGCGTTCGGCGCGACGCGCCACCTTCTCATCCGGTTGATGTGCTCGAACGACACGGTGTAGACCCGCCGCACGGGATCCCAGTGCGTGCCTTTGAAGCTGAGGCCGACCCCCGAGTCGCCGGCGGCCTCCGGCGTGGCCATGAGATGGAAGTTCACCGACACGGTCTCCCGCTGGAGCGTCAGCACGGGCTCGCCGGTGCCGGACTTCCCGTCCGGTGCACGCTGGATCTCGCCGCGCGCTCCGCGCGCCCGTACCCCGGCGGCACCGTCGCGTCCGGCCTCGGTTGCGCCCGTGCGTTCCTTCGGCGGCCGCTGCTGGACGACGTGGCTCAATTCGTGCGCCAACAGCCGCCGGCCTTCGGTGGACTCGGCGGCGAACTGGCCGGCGCCGAACACGATGTCCGATCCGACCGTGAAGGCCCGCGCCGACACCGACTCGGCGGCCGCCGCGGAGCGCTCGCCCGCGTGGACGCGAACGTCGTCGAACGAGGTCGCGAAGCGCGACTCCATGAAGCCGCGCACGCCGTCCGGCAACGGTCGGCCGGCGTCGAGGTCGCCGAGCAGTTCGTGCGTCTGGGCACTGGCGCGCGCGGGACGCGCGGTGCCCGAATCCTTGGCCTGGATCATCGGCTCCGCGACCCCGCCAGGCGCGGCCAACCGGCCCGACGTGTCGGCCACCACCGCATCCGCCGCCCGATCCGCCTCGCGCTCCAGCGCATCGCCCGGCTCGCTCACCCGCGCCTTGCGCCGCAGCGCGCCGCTGCGCATCAGGCCCAGCACCGCCCGGTTGCCGACGCCTTGCAGCGCGGTCTGGCCGCGGGCCGCGAGCGCGGGCGAGTCGACGCCCGCGTGCGTCGACTCGCCGTCATGCGCGGGACGCGGCCGCGCGTGCTCGTGGTCGCGCGCGGCGTCGCGGTCATGCGTCATCGCCTACCACCTGTTGCGTGGGCGATGCGGACGGCGCGGGCGGCTGCGTGAACACGAAGCCGACCTTGCGGGCCAGCCACGGCACCCAGCCGGGGTCACGGTCCAGGCCGGCGCGCCGCAGCGCGAGGTCGCGCTCGTCCGCGTCGAGAAGGACCTCGAGGGCATCCTGCGTCGTGCGAAGGCCGGCCTTGCGCTGGAACCAGGTCGCGACGAACGCCGCCGGCGGCTCGCCGCGCAACGCGCCCAGCCGGGCGGCGAACAGCGTCGCGGGCGCGCCGGCGACGACGGCCAGCAGCGCGGCGGCGGGCGACGATGCCGCGCGCGGCAACGCCAGGCCAGCACCGGTGGCATCGGGCCGCGCGAGCAGGCGGCCCTTTGCGTCCAGGCGTGCCAGCGCGGGCGACGCGCTGACGATGGCGGTCGACGACCAGGCGTCGAGGAATGCGTTCAGGCCGGCGCGCAAGGCGTCGGGCGTCCCGGCCGGCCAGGCGAAGAAGGCGACCGGCGCGCCTTCCGCCGCGGCCACCAGCAAGCGGCCGTCGGACCGGTCGATGCACGACAGCACGACCTCCGGCAACTCGGCCAGGCCGCGCCGCGGCAGCGCGGCGCACAGGGCCGCGCAGGCGGCGACCGCCACCTCGCCGACCTGGTCGGCATGGATCGCGGGCAATGCCGCGGCGGCTCCGGGCAGGCCGGCGAACAGCGCGTCGTCCGCGTGCGTCGCGTCGGCCAAGGTGCGCAGCGCCGCGACGATCACGACACTCTCCGGCAGGCAGGCCTGCCACAAGGCCTCGGCGACGCCGAGCTCTTCGAGCAGCCCGATCAGCGGCACCAGGCCGGCCAGTCCCGTGCGCGCCATCGCCGCGTCGACCGCGCTCAGGTCGGTCGGCGCCGTCGCCGGCGCCTCGCGTGGGTCGTCGTGCGTGGCGACGAGCGGTTCGCGTCCGGCCCCGGCCTCCGCGGATGCAAGGCGGGCGACCGCCGCGGCGAGTTGTCGCACCGACGCGTCGTGCAACGCCGAGGCGTCCAGCAACGCGGCGGCGTGGATGTGGAGCGCGAGGCGGCGCGGCACCGTGGCCAGCGGCGGCCACGTCCGCGCGATGCGGGCCAGCGCGTCGACCTCGGCGACGGGCGCCGCCCGATCGCCGGCGTCCGCCAGCACGTCGCAGCCCCAGGCCGCCGCGAGCACTGCTACCGCGAGCGGCGGCTGCGCGGCCAGCACCTCGGCCAGGACGTCGGCCTGCGCCAACCGGCGCAGCACCGCGCCCGCCAGCGCGCGGCGTTCGGGCAGCAGGAGGCCGGCCCACGGATCGGCTCCCTCGTCCTCGAGCGCGGCATGGAACCACGCGGCCTGGCCACGCGCACGGGCGAGCAGGTGCGACGCGCGCCACTGCGCCTCGTCGTCGAAGAAGACCGGGCCGGCGCTGTCGAACGCGTCGATGCGCGCGGGCGCGGCATCGGCCTCGATCGCGTCGGCCGACGCGTGCGCCGTGGCCTCGATCTCTTCGCCGTCGTCCAGCCGCGACTCGGCTAGCGCCAGTCGCAGCGGCAGGCGTCCGAGCAGCACCACGCGACCCGGGTGACGCTCCTCGAGCAGCGCGGCGCAACGCTCGATGCTGGCGCGCACGAAGGCCTCGGCCGCCTGGCGCACGAGCTCCGGCGCGTCGGCGTCGGTGCGCACCTTGAGCCTGAGCTCGCCGACGCGATGCTCGATCATGGCGGCTCGCTCACGCCGGCACGAACAACACCACGGTCTGGTCGGCGACGAAGTCGGCCAGCGTCAGCGCCGCGTAGCGCTGCTCCTTGGCGCCCCCGCCGGACGACATCGCGCCGATCGCCGAGGCGATCATCTCGGGCAGGCCGACCGAGCGCCGCGTGGCGATCGTGCCGCCCAGTCGCTGCTCGGCCTGCGCCTGCACCTGCTTGGGCTCGCCGACGGCCAGGTAGGCGTTGCCGAGCGGGATCCACGCCGCCTTCGGATCCTGCGGCCGTCCGCCGACGGCGGGCAAGGTGCCCAGGCAGCAGATCTTGGAGAAGAACGCCGAGGCCGTGATGTCGAGCGGCGCCAGCCCGAACTGGGCGCCCCAGTGGGCCAGCAGCGGATAGTGGATGACGTGGCGCCGGCCGCCGAATGGGTCGATGTGCGTGATCGTGCCGCCCTCGATCACCGCGCAGCCGATGACCACGCCATGCGGCTCGCCGCAGCACTGCGGGCCCTTCCACAGCAACGCGTCGCACCAGCCTTCGAGCAGCCGCTTCAGCGTGCCGCCCAGCTCGGCGGGCTCGGCTTTTGCAGACACCCCGAACAGCATCACCCACGCGGTGCGGTAGATCGCCTCCGCCAGTTGCCGGCGCGGCCCGCTGACCTCGGCGCTGGTGCCCGCGCGTTCGCGCACCATCGCCTGCGCGAGCCAGCCGCCGAGCGCGCCGAGCAGCAGCGCCTTGGGGTCGCCGGCCGCGTCGGGATGCGCCGGGTCGGCATGCAGCCAGGGCAGCACCGAGACTGGGTCCTCGGACACGTCGTCGAGGATGCGGCTGAACGCGGCCTCGTAGCCGCGCGCCGGCTGGCGCGGCGGCATGCGGCAATCGTTCGCGCCGGGCCGGCGCTTGCGCGGCTTGCAGGCATCGCCGTCGCAAGGCGACTCGGCCAGATCGGGCGCGCGCGACTCGATCGCCGACTGCCGCAGGTCGGCCTCGACCAGCGCGTTCTCGCGAAACCGCATGACCAGCATGAGCTGGCCCGCCGGCGACGGATCGTCCTGCGAGGCGAACAGCGTCTGCGCCTGCCAGCCCTTGATCTCGTAGGCCAGCTCGTCCGGCAGGCTGCCGCGCTTGAGCGTGAACGAGACGGCGGTGTCGGCGGTGCTCGCGCCGCCCAGCGACGGCGTCACGGGCGGCGTGACGATGCCGTCGACGACCTGGCCGCCGGCCCGCGCCGTGGCGCCGACCACGCCGTCGACGAAGGTCCACAGCGGGTCGGGCACCAGCTCGATGGTGATCTGCGTGCGGTTGCCCTTCAACGCGTCGAGCGCGGAGGAATCGAACGTGGACGAGGGCCGCACCAGCAACGCATCCTTCATGCCGCGCGCCGTGATCCGCAGCTGGAAGGGCGCGCGGTCGGCACCGGCGACGTCCGGCACGGGCTCGAGCGGATAGCGCCGGCGCAGCTCGCGCACCTCGGCCAGGAACTGCGCGATCGGCAGGCTCTCGACGCATTCGGCCGGGTCGCGCGGCGGCACGAGGCGCAGGCGCACCGACTCGCGGATGCGCGACATCTCGCAGCGGCTCGATTCGGGCGCGCAGACGTCGCCGTGCACCGGCCGCGGGTGCGTCGGGCATTCGACGTACTCCAGCAGCAGGCTCGCGTGCTGCGGCCCGCGCTGCTGCACGAGCTTGCACAACGCCGGGTCGGCCAGCAGCGCGGCGATCTCGACCTCGTAGACGGTGGTCAGCGCGAGGTCGTTGCCGCAGCAGTCCACGCCGTAGCCCGGCATCACGCAGACGTGCGTGCCGCGTTTGCCGAGCGCGAAGCCCCACACGACGCCTTCGCCGGCCGCGCGATTGTGCAGGCGCGACTTGACGCGGTGGTAGCGCTGCTCCGTCTCCAGGTCTTCGCGCGTGATGAACATGCCGTCGAAGAAATGCGTGCGCACGCAGCCGCCGTCGGCCGGCGGCGTCACCAGCGAGACGGCGCAGCCCGGCGGCAGCCCGACGACGCTGCCGTTGCAGGGCTCGCACGGCGAGGGGAAGAAGTCGGCGCTGTTGGGCTGGTCGGCGACGGCGAAGTCGCACGGCAGGTCGCGGCCCATGCCCACGTGCACGAGCTTGGGCCGGGCGAGCGCCGGCTCGATGATGACGCGGTAGCCGAGGTTGTTGCCCAGTTGCTCGAAACGCGAGCCGCGCGCGTTCTGCAGGCGGTAGGCCTCGAGGTGCTCGGACAGGCTGAACGGCCAGGCCTGGCCGGCGGCGATGTCGAGCGTGTAGTCGTAGATGGTGCTCGCCTGCAGGCCCAGCGCGCTGGACGCGCCGAAGCGCTTCATCGATGCCTCGCTGAGCGCGGCGGCGGCCGGCCGCTGCAAGGCCTCGACGCCGGCCTGCTGCCCCGCCGCGTTGCGCTGCCAGGTGCCGCCGCCCGCCGACAGGTTGCCCACCAGCGCCAGCGGCACCGTCATGTTCTCGGCCTGGACGGTGACGCGGATCGACAGCGGTCCGGTCAACGCGACGAAGTCGCCCGCCCAGCGCAGCATCAGGCGCTCCGCGGTCATGGTGTCGGCGGCCGTGAAGCCGAACAGGTTCTCGTCCTGGCTCGGATCCGTCCAGGGCCCGTCGGAGGCGACGATGTAGCGGGTGAGATCGATCAGAGGCATGGCGGGCTCCGCGTTCAGGGATAGAGCGTGTCGGCGAGGGTGAGCACGCCGGCGTCGAGGACGAGCCGGAAATGCCGGGCCCAGGAAGGCGGCGCGAGCGGCCGCATCGCGGTGTCGACCGGCGGCTGCGCGCGGTCGGTCTCGATCAGCAAGCGGTAGCGCGCGCCGTCGACCAGCGCGGCGTTCCAGACCAGCTTCAACTGCGCCGTCGCACCGGCGGCGTAGGTGGTGGTGTCGGGATCCGCGGCCGTCCAGGTGCCGTCGTCGTTGTAGTGCGAGACGCTGACCGTCAGCTGTGCCGGCGCGACGAGCGGATCGCGCGCCAACGCGTCGTCGCCGGCGATGTCGATCATCAGCGTGCCGGCGTCGGCGCCCGCACCTGCAAAGCTCAGGTCGCCCCAGCGCGGGCCGTCCGCCAGCGTGCCCGCGTCGCCGCCGGCCTGCAGCGTGCGCAGCAGCGCGGCCTGCAGCAGCCAGGTGGGCAGCAGCGTCAGGCGCTCGGCGATGTCGTTGTCGGGAACCGAGATGTCGACGACCTTGGTGCCGGCCGCGTCGAGCTCGATCTTGAAGCTCGCCAGCAGCAGGCAGGGGTCGTCCACCGCCTCGTCGCAGTCGGCCGCGCCCAGCCGCGTGACCAGGCGCTGCCATTCGGCGGCGGACAGGTCGTGCGCGAACGCGTCGTCGAGCATGGCCTGGCGCGGGCCGTCCCGGCGCGCCATCAGCCTGGCCTCCTCCGACGTGACGATGCGCAGCTGGAAGCCCTCGCGCACGCGTGCGAACTCGCAACCGCCGGCGTCGCAGCCGCACGGATCGCGCGGCGCGGGCGCCGGGTCGCTGGGGCATTCGCGGTAGCACAGCGCCACCCACAGCCGGTCGTCGCGCGCGGCCACGGACGCCACCGGCAGCGGGGCCTGGTGCTGCGCGTACCACGCGGCCACGTCGATGCACTGGTCCCAGCCGACGATGATCTCGCGCCCGCACGGGTCGAGCGCCGAGCCGCGGCGCACGCGCAGGAGCGTCGTCGCGCCGCCGTTAGCGCCTTGCGCCGTCGCGTAGCGTTCTGCGCGCAGGCCGCACAGCACGCCCACGCCGTGCGCCCGCACGTTGTGGAAGCGGTGCTTGCCGACGAGGTAGGCCTGCTCGTCGGACAGGTCGACGACGCCCAGCCTCTGGCCGAAGAAGTAGCGAAGCCGGACGAACTCCGCCGGAGAACACTCGCAGGCGGCCTCCTTGGCGCACGGGTCCATGACGTGGGTGCTGCGGTTCATTGCTGTGACTCCTAGAGCAGGCTGTCGAGGCGGCGCACGTAGGTGGCGCGCCCCGGACCGAGGATGGTGTCGATGCCGAGGACGCCGCGCCCCGTGCCGTCGCGGCCGCGATCCGGCGAGTGCGAGACGTCGGCGAGCTGCGTGCGCGGCGCCTCGGCCGCCCCCAGCACGAGGTCGACGCCCACGCGGCTGCGCAGGCCCACGCTCGCCTCGGGAAAGATCGCCTCGCAGCGGTGCTGGGTGTGGGCCGGCTTATTGACCTCGACGATGCGGTCGACCGCGCGCGCGGCAAGCGTCTCGTCGCAACGGTCGTCGACGTAGAAGAAGACGGTGAAGCGATGCGCGTAGCGCGCCCACAGCTGGTCGTCGGGCAACACGGACTTCGAGACCACGCCACCCAGCAACGGCAGCCCGCAGCCCAGCACGCTGCCGGGCCGCCCCAGCAGCGCGGGGCGCGGCGGGCGCTCCAGCCAGGCCTCGACGAGCACCGGCGTGTGGCCCGTGTAGAGCTCCACGTAGCGCTCGAGCCCGGCGACCGTGCCGCGCTTGCTGTACAGCGAGATGGCCTCGGCCACGAGCGCGCGCCGCCGCGCCAGCGACCACGACGGATCGAAGCAGAGGTCGACGAGGCAGGCCAGCCAGTCGATCACGTCGCGCGGTGCCGCGTCGACGTCGAGCTCGTGCGAGAACTCGACGAAGCGGTTCTCGACGCCGGTGAACACGTGCTCGAACAGCGCCAGGAAGTGCTCGAGGAAGAACGCCGACTCCGGATCGCGCCGATAGGCCGACGGCAGCAGGTCCAGCCAGCTCAGGCGCGGGTAGTACGCGCGGAGCGCCTGCACGCTCGGGGTCGCGTCGCCGGTGTCGCTCTGCAAGGTGACGCGCAGCCACAGGTAGCGGCCGTGCGGCGACTGCACGAGCTGGTCGGGCACGTCCAGGCTGTAGCCGATCGCCGCGCCGGCCAGCGTGCGCGGCGCCGACCAGGTGGGCGCGGCGGGCGTCGCGCTGTCCGAGGTGAAGGTCTCGACGAGCACGCGCGCGTTCTCGACGTCGGCCGCCAGGTCCACCTCGATGCGGTGCCACGCCACGCCGGGCCGTCCGCCGTCGAGCGCGCGGCTGACGAACACCCCCTGCGGCTCGAACCGGCGCTCGAGGGCGAGCGCCAGCAGGCGCAGCGCCGCGTGCAC
>FSVG01002099.1_pt1 | contig 21174 bp, 14 predicted proteins | sample 1637511 | NCBI WGS metagenome assembly FSVG01 (sample SAMEA3914816, study PRJEB12502) | metagenome | biome: forest; material: soil | place: USA | collected 2011-09-16 | depth 0.3 m
CACCCGCCTGCTCGCCGGCTCGATCACGCTGAGCTTCTTCACCTACGCGTTCGTCAACATGGGCATGGTCAGCGGCATCCTGCCGGTGGTGGGCGTGCCCTTGCCGTTCGTCAGCTACGGCGGCACGGCGATGGTGACGCTGGGGCTGGGGCTGGGGTTCCTGACGTCGATCGCGCGCAACCGGCGCTCCGTGCAGACCTGATTCCCTAGCGGAGCCAGACCTCTGGATGGCACTGCTGCCAGGCGAAGTGCTGCTCGAGCGCGCCGGCGATGCCCAGCAGGGCGTCGTCCTGGCCCGGCATGGCCATCAGTTGCACGCCGACCGGCACGCCGGCCGTGGTCTGATGGACCGGCAGGCTGACGGCCGGTGCGCCACAGAAGTTCGCCCAAGGCGTGAACGCGCTCCAGCGCAGCATCGCCTCGCTCGACGCCCAGCCATCGTCGAGCCGCAGCGCGCCGGAGGGCAGGGCGGGCGCGCTGCTGGTCGGGGTGAGCAGCATGTCGACGCCGGCCTGCCATTTCAGCCAGGCGCTGGCGGTGGCCGCCATCCGCGCCATGGACTGGGCGTAGCGAATGCCCGTGGTCGCCGCGGCGCGCTCGACGTACCAGCGCGTGTAGGGCATGAGCGCGGCGCGGCGATCCTCGGGCACCTGGGCCTGCACATGCACGCCGAGGCCAACACCGATCACGTCGCACAGGGGCTCCAGCAAGGCCCAGATGCGCAGTGCCGGCGGCAGCGCCATCGGCACGATCTCATGGCCGAGCGCCTCCAGCGCGTGGGCGGCGTCGGCGCAGGCCTGCTGGCAATCGACGTGGACCGTCGATTCGTCGGTGCCCGGATCGGTCAGCAGTCCGATGCGCAGCCGGCGCTGGGGCGGGGTACGAGCGGCCACCCGGTGGGCGTCGGGCGCCCAGGGCGCCTGGCGCCATAGCTCGCCGGGGCCGATCTGGCCGACGGCGTCGAGGAACAGCGCCGCATCGCCCACTGTGCGCGCCACCGGGCCTTCGATGCCGAGTTGGTACCAGGACGCCATGACCGAGGGAATACGGCCACGGCTCGGCTTGATCCCGACGAGGCCGCAGTTCGAGGCCGGCGTGCGCGTCGAGCCGAGGCCGTCGCTCGCGTGGGCCAGCGGCGCCAGGCCGGCGGCGACGGCCGCTGCCGCGCCGCCGCTCGATCCGCTGGCCGAGAGCCCGACGCCATAGGGGCTCAGAGCCGGCGCGGCGAGCTGCGTCTCGGTATAGCAGCAGGGACCGAACTCGGGCGCATGTGTCTTGCCGATCACGATGATGCCTGCCTGGCGCAATCGGGCAACCACGCCGCCATCCTGCTCCGGGACCCATCCGGCGATCGCCGCGCTGCCCAGCGAGGTTGGCAACCCGGCCGTCGGATGCAGGTCCTTCAGCGGCAGCGGCAGGCCATGCAGCAGGCCGGAGGGCGGCTGCGCATCGGCTCTGCGCGCAGCGGCCATCGCCTGATCTGCAAAGACAGCGACGAAGGCACCGAGCGCGGCGCCGTTGCGCTCGATGCGCGAAAGATAGTGGGCCACCAGCTCGCTGGACGAGATCTCGCGGCGGCCCAGCGCCGCGCATTGCGCCTCGGCGCTCAGGTCATGCAATTCGGCCATGGCGTCTCCAAACGACGATCACTGTCGCAACTGCCACGCTCATGGCGCCTGGACCGCGGATTCGGCTGCCTGGGCCATCAACACGTCGACCGCCTCGGCCACCTGAGCGACGAACGGCGGCAGGACGGCAATGCCCATGTGGTCGGCACCGGGGATCTCGCGCACCGTGCCGCGCGAGGACAGGGCTGCCTGGGCGCGCTGATACTCGGGCCACAGCTGCTGCACCGCGTCGATGGCGGCGTCGCCGGTCGACGCGCGCGGCGCGGCCCACAGCACCGCCAGCGGACGGTCGCCAAGGCCGGTCACGGCCGCGGCCTGGCGTGCCACCTGGTGGATGCCTTCCATCTCGAGCGCCATGGCATCCAGCGCTTCGGGCGTGTAGGTGGCCGCCATCTGCGCGATGACCTCGGGCATGTCGGCGAACAGCGCCTTGATCATCGCGACCTCGGGCGGCGGCGTGCCACCGTCCTGGAACGCGATGCGCCTGGCGCGCTCGGGCTCCCGCACCGCGGCCATCTGCGCGGCCATCGCGTCGCCCATTCTTGCGAACTGATCCGGATGGCTGGCGTCCAGCATCAGCATGCCGACGACCTGCTCCGGATACAGCCCTGCATAGGCGCGATTGAGAAGGCCGCCGAGCGAGTGGCCGATCAGCACGAGCGGTCCGTGCACGCCGGCCGCGGCCAGCAGCGCATGCAGGCGTCGCGCGTTGCGCTCGGCGTCCAGGGGCTCGGTGTCGGCCTCGCTCCAGCCAAGGCCTGGGCGGTCATGGCTGCAGACCGGGTACTTCCGGGCCAGGACCGCCTGCAGCCGCGCATAGACGGGCGAGACGACGCCGGCGCCCGATTCGATCACCACGGTGGGCGCGCCGGCATCGCGCGGCGCGGGGCCGCTTTGACGCAGATGCAGGCGCAGGCCGTCGATCTCGTAGAGCCGTCCCGGTGGTGGCAGGGACAGCGGCCCGGCCTGGTGCGGATCGGCCACTCGCGGCCAATACGCCAGATCGCGAACGCGGTAGGGCAGGTGCGCGAAGTCCATGCCGAGCGTGCCGGGTGAGGCGCAATAGAGCACCGCCTTGGCCAGTGGCGCGAACCGCGCATGGAAGTGCTGGGCCGACTTCACGACGATGAGTCTCTTGGTCGCCAGGTCGATGCCGAGCCCGGTGAACAGCTCCGGCGACAGCACCTGGCTGCGCCGGCTGACCAGCACGATGTCGATGCCGGCGACCGTGCCACCATCGACTCGCACCCAGACGCCGGTGCCGAGCGCCGTGCGATGCCCGTCGCCGCCGAGGCCCGGCTGCGAGAAGTCGTCGTTCACCGCCTTGACCGTCACGGCGACGTCGAGAGGCGCGCCCGAGGCCGGGCCGCATTTGCCGCCGAGCCGCAGCTCGATGCGTGCGCCGGCGCCGGCGTCGCGGCACAGCTGCACCGCGCCGAGGTCCCAGAACGCACCGATGGCGACATCGACTATCCCCTGCGCCAGCAGTGCACGCAGGATGAAGGTGCTGTCGCTCATGGCGCCCCCGCCGGCGTTGTCGCCGACGTCGGCCAGCACGACCGGCCCGCCGTCGGCCGCGAGCGCCTGGGCCTGCGCCAGCGCGGCCTCGATGCTCAGATCCGGCGTGCGGGTCTGCTCGCGCAGATCCCAGAACGCACGCCCGAGTTCATCGGCGACGCGCGCCGCCAACGCCGGATCGTTGTCGGTCACGACCCAGAGCTTGGCGCCGGCCTCGGGCACGTCGGCCCAGGGAAAGCCGTGGCCCAGCGACACCGACAGCACGCCGGGCTGCTGTTCGGCCGCCTCCATGCGGCGCACGAAGCCGATCATCGGCTCGCGCGTCGTGTGCCACAGGCCCACCATGCGGCAGTCGAACACGGCGGTCGTCGGCTTCACGCGGCCCTGCGCCGCATCGAGCACGATGCGCAGCAGCTCGCGCATGCGCGGCACGGCGTCGACATGTGGATACTCCTTGTAGGCCACGACGGCGTCGGCCGAGCGCCGCATCAGCTCGGTGAAGTGACAATGCAGGTCGAGCTCGACGCCAACCGGTATGGCCGGTCCGACGATTTCGCGGACACGGAACAGCAGATCACCCTCGCAATCGGGATAGCCGTCGGCCACCATCGCCCCATGCAGGATCAGGAGCAGGCCATCGACCGGCCCCGCGGCGAGCGCCGTGCGCAGGTCGGCCAGGATCTCGTCGCGCAGCGCCTCGTAGACCGCGCGCACCGTCACGCCGCCAGGCATGGCGAACGCGCTGACGCTCTCGATCAGCTCGTGACCCTGTTCGGCCAGCCAACCGCGCAGCAGGCGCGGGAACTGCCCATAGCCTGCCGTGTCGTGCGTACTCGCGTCGCCGTGGAAGATGCCTTGTTGCTCGAATGAGCCCCAGCCCGTGGGCGCGGGAGCGAAGGTGTTGGTCTCGGTGGCCAGGAAGGCCGTGAAGATTCTCATGCGGGCTGTTCCTCGCGCAGGAAGCGCAGGCGACGGGTGCGAGCGCCGTCGAAGCGCAGGCCGGTGACGCGGCCATCGCTGCCGCGCTCGATGTTGAAGATGCCGGAGGCGTTGAGCTTGGCCAGCAGCGGGTCGGTCGGGGCGATCGCCAGCACATCCTCCGACAGCGGCGTCAACCGGGCGGTCATCTGGCCGTGACGGCCCTGGACGGTCAGCAGCAGAGTCTCGTCGCGCAGCTCGATCCGCGCGCTGGCATCGAGATCGGGGCAGCGATAAGTGCCGTACAGCGCGGCGGCCAGCGTCGCGGGCTCCGGTGGTGTGTCGGGCAGGCGTTGCAGGCGCTGCAGCTGGCCGCCCTCGCGCAGGGTCAGCGTCTGGGGCGCCTGCGTGGTGTCCACGCCCTCCAGGTCGATGTCGACCGCGTTCTGTGCCAGGTCGAGGAAGCCCAGGCACACGCCGCCGGCGCGCTGGCGCAGAGGCACGGGACTGCCCCCGAGCCAGGACAGCGCCAGGCGGTCGCCGACCTCCGCGAAGCCGACCACGGCGCCGCTGTCGGGCGCGTGGTAGCGCTGGCCGACCAGGCCCGGGTGGGCGCCGGCCGCGGCGCGCGGTTCGGGCGGCTCGGTCAGGTGCTCGCCGAGCAGCAGCTCGATGATCTTGAACGCCAGCGGAGCCGGCGAGACCGCCGCGCCGTTGGCCATGATCATGATGTCGAGGTCATGGGCGGGCACGGTGATCATCTGCGAGCTGCCACCGAACACCGCGCCGTTGTGGTGGATCACGTCGACGCCGCGGTGCGGATGATGCGCCAGCCCGAAGCCGTAGGGCACGAGCTCGCCCGAGCGCAGGACCGTGGGCGCCAGCATCTGCGCCCAGGTGCCGTCGCTGCCGACGGTCTTCGTCGCGCCGCGCATGTGGGCCAGCCACAGCAGCATGTCGTCCAGCGTCGAGACGAGCGAGCCGCTGCCCTCGAAGTCGCAGGGATAGAGGGCGCGCCGCCAGCCCCCGGTGGGCCCTGTCGCATCCAGCGCCGGCACGTACAGCGTGGCGAGGCCCGGGCGCACGTCGAGGTCGGTGGCCACCGATTCGGTGTCCACCATGCCCATGGGCTCGAAGATACGCGCGCGCAGGAACTCGGCGAAGCTGAGCCCGCCGAGCCGCTCGACGATCAGCGCCAGCAGGTGGTACGCGCCGTTGCTGTAGATCAGCCGCGTGCCGGGCTCCGCATTGAGCTCGCCTTGCAGCGCCATGGCCGCCAGGCTGATGCCGCGCGGCTGCAGCGCCAGGCCCTGCGCCAGCACCCAGAGCTCGTCGTGGCCGCGCCAGCCGCTCGTGTGATTCAGCAGCTGGCACACGGACGGGTCGCTGGCGCCGAGCCGCGGCAGCTCGGGCAGATGGCGCTGCACCGGGTCGTCGAGACCGAGCCGCCCCTGCTCGGCCAGAAGCAGGATGGCCAGCGCCGTGAAGTGCTTGCTGGTCGAGGCGATGCGCATGCGCGTGCGCGGGGTGTTCGCCACGCCGTGCTCGAGGCTGGCCAGCCCCAAGCCGCGGCGCAGCAGCGGCCGGCCGTGCTGGTTGATGCCGATGACGAGGCCGGGCGCGTCGCTGCGGTTCAGCGGCTGGAGCAGGGCATCGATCGCGGCGAGCGGATCGACGGAGGATGAGACAAGGGTCGGATCGGACATGAGAAGGGGAATCCAGCGAGGCAGTCGGTCAGGCGACGGGGTTCACGGCCTTGATCAGGCGCACGAACGCGGGCTCGGTGGCGCGCAGCAAGGCGGCGCCGAGCAGGCAGCCGGTCATGGTGGAGATCACGATGGCGACGGCCAGGCCGTTGGGCACCGACTTGACGGCGTCCGAGATCACGCCGATGGCCAGCGGCCCCAGAGCCGCGAACGGCAGGCTGCCCATCGCCAGGACGCCGATCACGCGCGCACGCAGGTGCGGTGGCGCGACCTCCTGCAGCACGTTCGGCAGCACCACCGCGCCGCAGATCAGCGGCACCAGCAGCATGCCCAGCAGCACGAACACGTCGGTGGCCGAGTGCACGAACAGCAGCGCGATCGAGATCAGCGCGGCGGCGCCGTAGCCCAGCGTCAACACGCGCACCGGCGCGGCCAGGCCGACGCGGCGCCGCACCACGCGCATGGCGTTGACACCCAGCACGCCGCCGACGATCGTCCCGGCCATCATCGCCAACCCGATGCCCTGCCCCAGTTGCGCCGGCTGAACGCCGAACTGGCGTGCCGCGAGGATCGGGATCCAGCTGCCGATCGAGCTCAGGCCGACCGAGGCCAGGCCGGCGCCGGACACCAGGCAGGCGAGCGTGCGCCAGTGGGTGCGCAGGTAGTCGCCGAAGCTGATGCCGGCCTCGCTGCCGGCGGCCTCGGCCCGCGTCGGGGCGGGCTCATGGCCGACCGCCGCCGCGCCGCGCGTGCTGCGTATCGTCAGCACCAGCAGCATCAGCGGCGCGCCCATCAGGCCCATCGCAAAGAAGGCCAGGCGCCAGGTCTCGCTGGCCTGCAGCGCCATCGGCAACAGGTGACGCGATCTGTCGATCGCCGGCACGATGCTGCCGCCGAGCGCCGCGCCGAGCGCGCCGCCGAAGATCGCCGCGATGCCGAAGATCGCGTTGGCCAGCACCCGTTGGGCGCGCGGGAACAGATCGGGGATCAGGCTGTTGGTGATCGGCGAGAGCCCGGCCTCGCCCACGCCGAGGCCGATCGAGGCGACGAACAGCATGCCGTAGTCCATCGCCGTGCCGCGCAGGCCCGTCGCCGCGCTCCACACGAGCACGCAGGCGGCGAGCACGAAGCGGCGGTCGAAACGGTCGGCGAGCCATCCGACCGGCAGCGTCGCCAGGCCGGTGAACAACACCAGGCCGCCGCCCTTGAGCATGCCGATCTGTGTGTCGGACAGCGACAAGGTGGCGCGCATCGGCTCGGTCAACAGGGTCACGAGCATCGAGTCGACCGAGCCGAAGATCGTCGCGACCAGCAGCACCGCCAGCGTGTACCAGGAGGCCGGCCCGGCGCGCCGCGCCGGGCCGTCGAGCGCGAGGACGCGCGCGGAGGAAGCCGCCGATCCGGCGGCGATCGGCGTGACGGCGGTCATGCTCAGAACGACGCGCTGGCAGCCACGCCGATGGTGCGCGGCTCGGTCACGACAGCACTTGCCGCGGTCAGCGAGCTGAAGGCGACCCCGTTCATGCCCCGGGTGTTGGTCAGGTTGCGCACGTAGAAGGAGAGCTTGTAGCGCTCGAGATCGACGCCCGCCTGAAGACCGAACAAGTTGTAGGACGGCATCGAGTACGCCGGCAGGACCGTGCTGCCCGGAAAGCCCGCATTGCGCTCGCCCATATGGCGCGCGTTCACGCCCACGTAGGCCGAGTGGCCGCCCAGCTCGAAGTTGCGCGCGGCGGACAACGAGGCGGAGACACGGGCGGTACTGGGAATGGCGTCGCCGGCATGACCGCCGAGGCCGTTGGCATCGGTGCGCAGCTTGGCGTCGATGAGGGAGAGCGCGCCGTCGAAGCGCCAGACCGCGCTCGGCAGCCAGCTCAGGCTCAGTTCGCTGCCGGTGATGCGCGCCTTGCCGGCATTGGTGAAGAAGGCGAAACCGTGGTCGATGATGGGCTGCAGGATGTCGCGCCATTCGATGTCGTAGACGGCGGCCTCCACCACCAGCGTGTGGTCCAGCAGGGCGCCCTTGTAGCCCGCTTCGTAGCTCCACAGCGAGTCGGACGTGAACGTCGGCTTGACGGCCGGCGACGTGTTGGGAAGCAGGCCGTTCGGGCCGCCGGGACGGTAGCCGCTGGCGATGCGGGCATAGACCGAGCCATCCGGGCTGAGCTTGTAGCCGGCGGTGGCCAGCCACGTGGTTGCGGTCTCCTTCGAGGAGCCGCCGTTGGTCAAGGTCCCTCCGGCGAGCAGGCCCGAGGAGGTGTTGGTATAGGCCTGCGTCATGTGGCCCACGCGCACGCCGCCGGTCAGGGCCAGGTCGGTCGTGGCATGCCAGGTCACGTCGCCATAACCGGCGAGGTCGCGGTAGGTGGCGGGCTTGTTCGTCGTGTAGAGATCGAGGGCGCTCGGGCCGCTGGCGGTCGAGAACCGATAGCCGCCGGAAAGGCTGGATCGCTCGTGGTTGATGTAGAGGCCGGCCAGCCATTCGAGGTCATTGGAGGCCCGCGAGGTCAGCCTGAACTCCTGGCTGACGCGGTGCTGCTCGCCCGCTGCCTTCTGCCAGGCCGACTCGGCGCCGAGTCCGTATTGGTTCAGCGTGGGCACGAGGGCCGCGCTGGCATCGACGATGGCGTTCAGCGTCACGTTCTGCGCGGAAGTGATGGCATTCAGGCGCGCCCAGCCCATGTCGTATTCGATGTCCAGTCCGAGCAGGTTGGTGCGCACGCTGCTGGGCTCGGCGGTGTCGAGGTGGCGCGTGCGCTCGCCCTGCGTGAATTGCCCGGTGACGGGATTCAGGTCCTCGTAGTTGTTGCCGTTGCGCTTCGCTTCCTGCGTGGTGGCCGTCAGGCGCACGAAGAGATTCCTGGTCGGCGTCACCAGGCCGGAGACGCGCGCGCCCGTCGTGGTTCCGCGGTTGACGTTCTTGTCTGCCGCAAGACCGACGGTGTCGTCGTAGCCCCCGAAACGGGTGCGGTAGCCCGCGAAGCGCACCGCCGCCACATCGGTCTTGATCGGCACGTTGATCACGCCGCTGACCGTGCTGCCCGCGCCGCCGTCCTCTGTCGACGATGCACCGACCCGCACGCTGCCGGAGAGCTCGCTGGAGTCGGGCTCGTTGGTCACGTACTTGACCAGGCCGCCCATCGCGCCGGCGCCGTACAGGGTGCCTTGCGGACCGCGCAGGATCTCGATGTGGTGGAGGTCCAGCAGGCCCATGTCCAGGGGGGTGATCGCACCCAGGCCGTAGGGTGCGCTGGAGCCGGTGGCGACATCGTCGACATAGACCCCGACCGAGGCGGCGCCCAATGAGGCCGTGGCCAGGCCGCGGATGCTCAGCGCGCCGGAAAACGAGCCCCCGTGCGACAGGGTGACGCCGGGCTGGTCGGCCACGTAGTCGCCCAGGTCCCTGTCGCCGTTGCGCTCCAGCGAATCGGACTGGAGCACATCGACCCTCAACGGCACCTCGCGAACCGGCTCGCGACGGCGTGCGGCGGTGACGATGACCGTGTCGGGCGTGGTCACGTCGGCGCGCGGCTTCGGTTCGTCCGGCGGGGTCACGTAGATGACGATCGCGCCGCTCGCATCGCGGCGCACCATGATCGGCGTGCCCTCGAGCAGCTTGGCGAGCGCCTCCTCGGGCGGAAGGTTGCCCTTGATGCCCTTGGTCGACAGGCCCTTGATGTCGTCGACGCGATACAGCAATTGCACGCCGGCCTGCGCGATGTACGCATCGAGCGCGGACTTCAGGTCACCTGCAGCGACGTCGAACTCGCGACTCTGCGCATGGGCCGATGCGGCGATGGCAAGACTGCACGCCAGCGCCAGACGCCGAAGCGTCTGGCCATGCGAAAACTTCTTCATTGGGAATCCTTGGTTGGAGACGATGAGCTGCTATCCACTCAAGACGGGCCGGCCGTCATGTTCCTGCAGCAAATCGATGCTCCCTGGCGTAAACACCTACGCCGTGCGCGACGGCATACCGGAAACGGACGGCCCGCTCGTCTGAACCAGACGGCAGCTCGAACGGCTTGCCTGTGCATCCGCACGACGAGTGTGCGTCCACCCGCCCGCTGCCTCGCCCCCACCTCAACTCCGATCGCGCGATGACCTCTACCGACACTTCGAACCCGAGCGCCCTGCAGGCCGTCGATGCGCTGCTGCAGCCCTTCAACCGCAGCGATGCACCCGGCCTGATCGTGGGCATCGCGCGCGCGGGCAAGACCCTCTATCGCCGAGGCGTCGGCCTGGCCAGCATCGAGCAGGGGGTTGCCATGTCGCCGCGCACCCGCGTGCGCATCGCCTCAACGAGCAAGCACTTCACCGCGCTGGCCATCCTGCTGCTGGCCGAGGAGGGCAAGCTCCATGTCGACGACCCGATCTACCGGCACCTGCCCGAGCTGCCGGTCCGTCACGAGGCCGCGCCGACGCTGCGCCAGCTGATGCAGCACACCGGTGGCTGGCGCACGGACCTGGCCAGCGTCGCGCAGGGCATGGCCATCGAGCCGCAGGCCGACTGGACGCTGCCGCTGCACGACGCCAACCGCGAATTCAACTTCGAGCCGGGCAGCCGCATGATCTATTCGAACGCCGGCTATCAGTTGCTCGCGCGCGTGATCGAGCGGCTCGGCGGCCAGCGCTTCGAGGACTTCCTGCGCGAGCGGCTGTTCACGCCCCTGGGCATGCACGACACGGAATCGCTGGCCAGCGATCTCGCGATCCGGGCCGGCATGGCCATGCAGTATCTGACGGTGCCGGCCGCTGCGGGCGGCGGTCGTCGGCGCGGCATCTACCCGGGTGAGCTGCGCGGCAGCGGCTCGCTGGTCTCGACCATCGACGACATGCTGCGCTGGATGGCGCACCTGCGTGGTCCGGCCAGGACGGTGGGCAGCGCAGCGAGCTGGGCGCAGATGATCGAGCCGACGACTCTCTCCAACGGCATGCGCCTGCCATATTCGCTGGGCCTGTTCCGCCATCCGTACCGAGGCGTCGAGGTGATCCACCACGCGGGGGCGGTGCTTGGCGCCACCTCGCAGATGATCACCGTGCCCGGCCATGCGCTCGACATCATCATCCTGGCCAACGGCGCACCGGTCTCGACGGTGGCGCTGGGATTCCAGATCATCGACGCGCTGCTTGGCGACGAGCTCGGGCCGCGCGTCGAGCACGTGCCGGCGCCGCCCCACGCCGCGGTGCTGGGCAAGCGATATCACGACGCGGCGAGCGGCATCGTCGTCAGCTTCGAGGACGTCGGCGGTGACCTCGCGCTCGGCTGGATCGGCAGCCGCGCCGTGCCGTTGCGCCTTGTCGGTGGCGACGCGCTGCTGGCCTGCGAGGACGCCGCGATGAATCCGGTCACCCTCGGGCTCGACCAGATCGATGGCGCCACCGCGCCCGACACGATCACGATCAACGACGGCGGTCACCTGCTGCGCTGCGAACGCCTGCCTGATTCGCCGCCGAAGAGCGCCGCGCTGGCACCCGCCCTGGCCGGCCGCTACCGGGTGAGCGATCTCGACGCCGACGTGCGGGTCGCGCTCGAGGGCGAAGGCGAGCAGGCACGGCTGGTCGTTCGCCTGCAGGGCGCGTATGGGCGCAACGCGTACCGCCTGCAGCCGCTGTCGGCCGACGTGCTGCTGGCCACGCCGCTTGATGCGCTGCTCGTGGCGATCGGCGGCGGCGGCATTGTCAATGTGGACCGTGAGGGCGACCGGGTCGTCGGCCTGCGCCTGGATGCGCCGCGGCTGCGCCGGCTGCGCTTCACGCGCGAATCCGTCGCGCACTGATAGCCCGGAGCGCGCATGAAGATCTTCTCCGCCTTCCTGGCCACCGAGACCAACACCTACGCCGCGGCGCCCACCGGCTGGGGCGGCTTCCTCGAATACGGCATCTTCCACGGCGACGCGAGCACGCGCGACCCGCAGGGCATCGGCGGCTCGATGGTCGAGCTGCGCCGCCTGCTGGCCGCCGGGCAGCACGAGCTGGTCGAGAGCGTGAGCGCCTTCGCGCAGCCGCTCGGCCGCACGGTGCGCGCCGTCTACGAGCGCCTGCGCGACGACATCCTGGGCGACCTGCAGGCCGCGATCGCCCTGGGGCCGGTCGACGGCGTGGTCCTGCTCCTGCACGGCGCCATGGTGGCCGACGGCCATGACGATTGCGAGGGCGACCTGATCGCTCGCGTGCGTGCCGTCGTCGGACCGGACGTCCCGATCGGCGTCGAGCTGGACCTGCACTGCCACTGCACCGCGCTGATGCAGCGCTCGGCCGACGCGATCATCGCGTACAAGGAATATCCGCATGTCGATGCGCTGCCGCGGCTCGAGGAGCTGCTGCGGATCGTGCTTGGCACGGCCGGCGGTCGGCTGCGGCCGATCACGGCGATGTTCGACTGCAAGATGGTCGGCCTGTGGCACACGACACGCGAGCCGATGGCCGGCTTCGTCCGACGCATGCAGGAGGTCGAGCGGGCGCCGGGCGTGCTCTCGGTCTCGCTGGGCCACGGCTTCCCCTGGGGCGACGTGCCCGAGTCGGGTGCGCGGCTGTGGGTCATCACCGACGGCGATCCGGGCTTGGCCGCCGCACTGGCCGGGCAACTGGGCCGTGAATTCTGGGCGCTGCGCCATGAGACCGTCATGCCGATGCTGACGGTCGTCGAGGCGCTGGACCAGGCCGCGCAAGCCGGCGACGGCCCGGTCGTCATCGCCGACATCGCCGACAACGCCGGCGGCGGCGCGATGAGCGACAGCAGCTTCATCCTGCAGGCGCTGCTGGATCGCGGAACGCGCGACGTGGCCATCGGCGCGTTCTGGGATCTCGGCGCGATCCACATCTGTCGCGACGCCGGCGTCGGCGCCCGCATCGCGCTGCGGATCGGCGGCAAGTGCGGTCCGGCCTCGGGCGAGCCAGTGGACATCGAGGTCGTCGTCAAGGGCATCGTCGACTGCCACTTTCAGCTTGGCCTGAACTCGAACGACGAGCGTGCGCCGCTGGGGCCCAGCGTCTGGGTGCAGGCGGCCGGCGGGCTCGACATCGTGCTGGTCAGCGTGCGCAGCCAGACCTTTTCGCCCGCGGTGTTCAGCGGCCTGGGCATCGAGCTCGCGGACAAGCGGCTGATCGTCGTGAAATCCACGCAGCATTTTCATGCGCAGTTCGCGCCCCTTGCCCGGGAGATCCTCTACGTGACCACGCCCGGGGCGATCAGCATGGACTTCGCTGCGTTGCCCTACCGCGTCCGCGATCTCGACTACTGGCCGCGTGTGGCCGATCCGCACCGCTTCGACAGCAAAGCCTCCCATGGGGAAGCCCGATGAGCCACGGCCCACCCATCGCCGCTGCTGATGGCATCGTCATTGGCGGCGGCATCGCCGGCGCCTCGGTGGCGCGTTGACTGGCGCCGCACGCGCGCACCATCGTGCTCGAACGCGAGAGCCAGCCCGGCTATCACGCGACCGGCCGTTCGGCCGCGCTGTTCATGGGGAGCCATGGCAACGCCCAGATGCGTGCACTGACGCGCGCCAGCCGGGGCTTCTTCATGCAGCCGCCAGCAGGCTACTCGGACCATCCGCTGCCGACGCCGCGCGGCACGCTGTTCGTGGCCAACCAGGCGCAGCGCGAGCCGTTCGAGCGGCACTGGGACGTGCTGCGTTCGACCTCCTCGAACGCGCACCGGCTTCCAGACCTGCGCCGCGATGGGCGAAGCCTGCGCGGCACTGGCCCGTGGCCTGCCGCTGCCCGATCGCCTGGCCGACTTCGGGCTCAGCGCGGCGATGCTGTCGCCGGCGCGGCTGGCGCGGCGGCCTTGCACCGCCGCGTCCGGCTCAGGCACTCAACCCCAGAGCGCTGCTTCCGAAGTCTCGATCAGGGCGCCGTCGTAGCGCATCGCGTGGGCGCGGTCCGCCTGCATCAGCAGCGGGCCGTCGAGGTCCACGTAGCGGCAGTCCTGCGCGATCAGATGGGCCGGCGCCATCGCCAGCGAGGTGCCGCCCATGTTTCCGACCATCAGCTCGAAGCCGAGCTTTTTGGCGTTGCGCGCCAGCGCCAGCGCCTCGGTCAGGCCGCCCGATTTGTCGAGCTTGATGTTGACGTACTGGTAGCGACCCACCAGTGCGGGCAACGATTCGCGGTCGACGCAGGACTCGTCGGCCGCGAGCGGGATCGGCGAGACGAGCCCGTCCAGCTGCGCGTCGCTGCCGCGCTCGACCGGCTGCTCGATGAGTTCCACGCCCAGCTCCTGCAGCTCGGGCAGGATGCGCTCGAGCAATTCGCGGCTCCAGGCCTGGTTGGCATCGATGACCAGGCGTGCGGAGGGATGCTCTTCTCGCGCGTAACGCGCCATGTCGACGTGCCGCTTGGCGTCGGCCTTCAGCTTGAGCAGCGGCAGGTGCCGCGCCGCGCGGATCTTGCGCCGGACGTCGGCCTCGCTGCCGAGGCCGATCGTAAAGGCCGTCAGCACCGGCGCGACGCGTTCGAGCCCCGCCAGTTCCCAGGCACGGCGACCGGCTTGCTTGGCGCGCAGGTCCCACAGCGCGCAGTCGAGCGCGTTGCGCGCGCCACCGGGCGGCAGCAGGCGCATCAGCTCCTCGGCGGTCAGGTCGGCATGCAGCTTCGGCCGCAGCGCTTCGACCTGTGCCGCCATCGACTGCTGGGTCTCGCCCTTGTAGGGCACGCCGGTCGCCTCGCCTAAGCCGCTGCGGCCGTTGCCGTCCTTCAGGCCCACGACGAGGACGTTGATCGCCGTCATGACGCCGCGCGAGATCTCGAAGGGCTCCTGCAACGCCCAGCTCTCGCCGGTGACCGTGCATTCAAGCAACATGGTGATACTCCTTGGGTTGGTGAAGAGCTTCGGCCAGGCGGGCCACCCCGCCGCGCAGCGGATCGACGACGGGCAGGCCCAGCTCAGCCTCGACGCGATCGCGATAGGCCTCCCACTGCATGTCGCTCAGCGAGGACGAGTTGATGCTGATGCCCACGCAGCGCACCGCCGCGTTGGTCAGGCGTCCGGCCTGCAGATAGGCCTCGATGGCGTCGGCCAGCGCCGGTGTCGGGAAGTCGGGAAATCCGTCGAGGTGGCGGCGGCCGGCGTGATGGCACAGCACCAGCGCATCGGGCTGCGAACCATGCAGCAGCCCGAGGCTGACGCCGGCATAGGCCGGATGGAACAACGAGCCCTGGCCCTCGATCACGTCCCAATGGCCAGCATCGTTGTCCGGCGACAGTTGTTCGGCCACGCCGGCGATGAAGTCGGACACCACCGCGTCGATGGCCACGCCGCTGCCCGAGATCATGATGCCGGTCTGGCCGGTGGCGCGGAAGCTGGCCGCCGCGCCGCGGGCCTGCAGCGCGCGCGTCAGCGCCAGCGCGGTGTACTTCTTGCCGAGCGCGCAGTCGGTGCCGACGGTCAGCACGCGCTGGCCGCTGCGCTTGCGGCCCGTGCCGATCACGCGCGGCCAGGCGCCGTGGCGCACGTCGTGCAGCTGCACGCCGGCCGCCTGCGCGGCGGCGGCCAGCTCGGGGACGTCGGCGAGCCGCGTGTGCAGGCCGCTGACGATGTCCAGCCCCGCGCGCGCGGCCTCCAGCAGGCTGGTCAGCCAGTGCGCCGGCAGCTTGCCGCCGACCGGCGCGATGCCGATCAGCAGGGAGCCGGCGCCGGCCGCCGCCGCCGCGGCGATGTCCATCGCGGGCTTGCCGGTGCTGACCGCCGCCTCCGGAAACGCCAGCTCGCCGAGCACGTCGTCGGGGCACCAGTCGACGACGCCGAAGGCGGTCTTGGCATTGCCGATCGACGGCGCGTCGCCGATGAAGACCAGGTAGGGTTTGCGAAGTACAAGCATGTAGAAGCAGTCCGGAAGGGGAAGTCGTTTGGGATTCAGTCGCCGCGGCGCGCGAACGCGAGCCGGCGCGTGCGCGGCGTGTCCAGGCGGAAGCCGGTCACCCGGTCCGCGTTGCGCGCCACGGTCAACACCGCGCTGCGGGGCAGTGGCGTGTCGAGCTCCGTGCAGCCGAACACCTCGGCCGAGAGGGCCAGCAGGCCGTACCGGTTGCCGCCATGGCCGCCGCGGATGTGCAGCTGCAGCTGCGCGCCGTCGAAGCCGACGCGGGCCTCGGCATCGAGGTCGGCCGAGCAGTAACGTCCGAGCAGCGGCGCGGCCGCGTCGGCCAGCGGCGGCGGCGTTTCGGGCAGGAGATCGAAGCGTTCATTGCGGCCGGCCTCGACCAGGTCGAGCTGCCGCGGCGCGGCATCCGAGGTCCGCAACTGCGCTGTCTGCAGCACGAACGGTCCGGCGGCCATCTCCTCGAAGGCCTGGCGCAATTGCGAGCCTTCGTCGCGAAGGGCCACCGGCGGCCCGTTCATCAGGCACAGGCCGAGCGTGCCGTCGCCCGCCTCGGAGAAGCCGAACACGAGTCCCGAGTCGCGGCCGAGGTAGTGCCGCCCGAGCAGCGGCGCGAAGCGCGCGGCAATGGCATGCACGTCGGCGCGGGCCGGCAGCTTGTCGCCAACCATCGTGTCGACGATGCGCAGCGCCAGCTCGCGCGGGCTGGCCGAGGCGCCGTTGCCGATGATGATGATGTCCAGCGACTGGCTCGGCACGGTCAGCATCTGGCTGGCACCGCCGATCACGTTGCCGGGGTGGTGGATCACCTCGACGCCGCGGTAGCCGTGCCGCATCAGGCCCAGCGCGTAGGGATTCACGAGGCCGTTGTCGAGGGTGGTCGGCGTCAGCATCTGTTGCCAGCTGGCCGCGTTGCCGACGCGCTTGTGCGGCGCGCGCAGGTGGGCGAGCCAGCGCAGCATGTCGTCGACGGTGGAGATCATGGCGCCCTCGCCGCGCAATTCCTCGGTCGGGAAGATGCCGCGCCGCCATCCACCGCCGCGCGCGGCCGGCAGCGGGACGTGCAGTGTCGCCATGCCGGCATGCAGCTCGAAGTCGCTGGGCACCGAGCAGGTGTCGTTCATGCCCAGGGGCTCGAAGATGCGCCGCTGCAGGAACTGCTCGAACGGCAGGCCGCCGACCTGCTCGATCACCCGCGACAGCAGCTGGTAGCCGCTGTTGCAATAGACCATGTTCGTGCCCGCGGCGAAGTTCACCTCGCGCTGGCGCCGCTGGACGCGCCACGCCACGCCGGGCGGCTTGATCGCCATGCCGTCGGAGATGAAGCCGAGGTCGAGGTAGCAGCGGTAGCCGCTCGTGTGGGTCATCAGCTGGCGCAGCGTCGGCTCCGGTCCGACGACCGGCAGTTCGGGCAGGTATGCGCGCACGCTGGCGTCGACGTCGAGGCGTCCCTCTTCGGCCAGCAGCAGCGCTGCGAGGCAGGTGAACTGCTTGCTCGTCGAGCCGATGCGCATGCGCGTCGACGGCGTGTTGGCCACACCATGCTCGACACTGGCCAGGCCGAATCCGCGCCGGTAGACGGTGCGGCCGTGCTGCGCCACGCCGACGACGAGCCCCGGAGCATCGCTGCGGCACGATGGGCGGAACAGTGCATCGAGTGCGGCGATGCAGGTGTCGGAGGTCGGCGATGGGTTCATGGGGGTACGGAAAAAGGCTCTGCTCCTGGACAAGACGAGGCAAGCGCCGATATCCGCGAAACCCGTGGGTATCTACCGAGACCCACCCGACACCGACACATGGTTTGCGCGGTGCGTACCGGATTCCCGCGGGCGCTTCGTCATCAACTGCAGGCGGGCTCCGTGCAAGGCTCGTCGCAAGCTCGGGACTCAGGAGGCTCCGGAATGGCCTACAGGCACTTGGGCGTGCCCTACTATTCGCAATGGGCAGCCCCCGCTCACGCACGACGAATCGTCGAAGAGCAGGCGGATCCTTGCGACGATCCCGGCTGGACGGCTTCCGGCTTCGACGACCCGGACGACTATCGCTTCTGGGCGAGGCGCATCTGCGGTCTTGCATGCCTGAAGTCGATACTTCACTACCGGAACCTCGGAACGCCCAGCCATGCCGCGCTTCTTGGAGCGGCAGTGGCCTCGGGCAGCTACATCCGCCATGCGGACGGACGCGTCGACGGACTGCTCTATGCGCCGTTTGCGCGCTGGGTCGGCGCGCAGTTCGACCTGGAAGTCGAGGTGCTCGGGCGCCATTCGACCGACGAACTGCTTTCGCACATCGGTGCCGACGCGATGGTCATTGCCTCCGTCAGCGCCGAGATCCGCCATCCGACCCGGACCAATCTTCGCCAAGGCGGCCATCTCATCCTGGTGACCGGCGCCGAAGACACCGGCGTGTGGATCCACAATCCTTCCGGTGCCACGGGCACTCAGGCAGATGCGTTCGTCGAACTCGGCGACTTCCGCCGTTCCTTTGCCTGCCGCGGAATGGTTGTGCGATGGCCAAGGTGATGAGGGTGCGAATTCGAAAGGCACGGAGCGCCTGCTGGGCCTCGCCGGGCTCCAGCCGCAGGTGCTGGACGCATGGATGCGCGACGAAGAGTGGTCCATTTCGTCCGCGGCCAACGGCAAGCTCGTGCTGTGCCCCGACGCACGGAGCCTGGTGCACCAGGCGCGGCAGGTCGAGATGCAGAGGATGCCGGGTTGCCGCCAGGAGGTGTTGACGCCCGGCGAATGCCACCGCATCGAGCCGGCGCTCGGCGCGGGCGCCATGCCCCTTGCAGGCGGCGTCTGGACGCCCGACGAATGCGTCGCCGATGCCCACCTGCTGTGCCGCGAGCTTGTACGCAGCCTTCGAAGCTTGGGCGGGCGAACGGCGTTCGGCCAGCGCGTGGAGTCGCTGGTGCGGGAAGGCGGACGGCTTCGTCGCCGCCCGCACCCGGCAGGCGGACCTTCCCGCCGCGGCGTTCGTCCTGGCCGCCGGGCCGCAGTCCGCGGCCCTGGCCGTGACCTTCGGCCTGGCGTTGCCGATCTGGCCGATACGCGGCTACAGCCTGACGCTGCCGTTGACGGGCTCCGTGCGGCCCCGCGTGAGCGTCACGCACCTGGGGCAGAAGACGGTGCATGCGCCGCTGGGGGGTCAATTGCGGGCGGCGGCGTTCGCGGAGATCGACGGCGGCGAGCTGACGATCCCGGCGGCCCGGATCGAGACGATGCGAGCCCATGTGGAGGCGATGTATCCCGGGCTGTGCGACCCGCGCTCTCCGCGGACGTGGACCGGGCTGCGGCCGGCGACACCGGGTTCGTGTCCGCTGATCGAGCGCCATCGCGAGACCAACCTGGTCGTCAACGTTGGCCACGGGGCGCTCGGCCTGACCCTGGCCGCTGGCAGCGCGCGGGTCGCGGCGGATCTGGTCGAGGGGCTTTTATAGGAATTTGCAGACTTTTTTCGGGGCGCGTACCGGATTTCCGCCGGCCCTTCGTCTGACAGACGTGGCAAGCTCTGCTGACATGAGGAGCCCTGTTGGACACTGATGAGTTGAACGCCTGGTTCGTGGACAAGGTGCTGCCCTCCGAGGCCGTACTGGAGAGCTATTTGCGGCGCAATTGGCGCGACTGGGATGAAGTTCCCGACCTGCGCCAGGAGGTCTACGCGCGCGTGTACACGAGTTGTCTTCGGCATCGGCCCGAGTCGGCTCAGGCATTCGTGCTGACGACCGCGCGCAATCTCCTGATCGACCGCGCCCGTCGCGCCAAGATCGTCTCGATCGAAGCCTACGCCGACATGGACACATTGGCACCGATCCCGGACGAGTTGAGCCCCGAGCGCCATCTGGCCGCGCGCAGCGAGCTGAAGCTTCTGCAGATTGCGCTGAACCTGCTGCCAGCGCGCTGCCGGGAGGTGATCGAGCTGCGCAAGATCGAGGGCTTGTCCCAGCGCGAGGTGGCGACGCGCATGGGCATCACCGAAGACACGGTGGAACGACAGGTTTCCAAGGGCGTGCGCGCCTTAGCTCTGGCGCTGCAGGCCACCGGGGTGCGCAGCAGTGCTGCGCCGCAGCAGCGCTCCAAAGGGGGAAGGAACAATGAAGAGCAGAGAGTTGAATGACATCGAGGCGCGCGCGGCTGACTGGGTCGCGGAGCGCGACCGCGGCGACGGATTCCTGAGCTCCGGGCGCCAGGCCGAGCTGGACGACTGGCTTTGCGCTTCGACGGCGCATCGCGTTGCATTCCTGCGCCTGGACCAGGCCTGGCAACGCGCCGATCGCCTGCGCGCTCTGCAGGCCGCCGCCCCGGCAGTCAAGGTACCGGCACCGACTCCTCGCCAGACGCCACAGGCCGTCGGCTGGGCGTGGCTGGCACGGCAGCCGGTTCACCGCGCGGTGGTCGGCATGAGCTTGGCGGCAGTTCTTGTATTGGGCGTCACCTTCAGCCGCGGTCCGGCGACGTCGAACTACGCCACCGAGCGCGGCGAGCGCGAGCTGGTCACGCTGGCGGACGGCTCGCGGCTGACGTTGAACACGGCCACGCAACTGCGCACGGCAGTGACAGCGCAGACGCGGCAGGTCTGGCTCGAGAGCGGCGAGGCCTTCTTCGACGTCGCTCACGACGCGAAGCGGCCTTTCGTCATCCACGCCGGCAAGCAGACGGTGACGGTGCTGGGCACCAAGTTCTCGCTCTACCGGGACGGTGAGCAACTCCGCGTGGAGGTGCTCGAAGGTCGCGTGCAAGTGCAGACCGACCAGAGCCAGCCGACGGTGCTGACCCACGCGGATGCCGCGCTCGCCGACGCCGGCGGCGTGCTGGTGACCAAGCAGTCGCAGCAGCAGCTGACGGCCAGCCTCGGCTGGCTGCAGGGCAAGCTGGTCTTCGATGAGGTCAGTCTGGGCGAGGCGGCACGCCAGTTCAACCGCTATGGCAGCAAGCAACTCGTCATCAAGGACGAGACGGCGGCCAACATCCGCATCGGCGGCGTGTTCGACGCGGCCAATGTCGAAGCCTTCGCGCGCCTGGTCCATGCGGGCTTCGGCCTCGAAGTGCAGGTGAAAGGCGAGGAGATCCAGGTCTCCAGCCCATCTTCCTGAGCGCTGGCGCCCCGGCAGCACGTTCGGTCAGGCCACCTCATCATCCGCGTCATGCGTCCTCGGCTTTCGAGGAGAGCCCGGGCGTGGGCGACGGAGATGGCGGACTCCCGTCGTCGGGCCGTGGCGCGCACGTGAAGCGCACCGTGAACAGCGCGCCCGGGCTCTGCGCGGCGCTCGCGTGCAGCACGACGGCGTTGGAGATCGTGATCGTCGCGGCGTGCTTGTCCGCGATCTCCTTGACGATCGCCAGCCCCAGCCCGCTGCCGTCCACATCGGTGCCGAGCGCGCGGTAGAACGGCTGGAACACCTGTTCGCGCTCGCCTTCGGGAATGCCGGGGCCGGTGTCCTCGACCTGCAGCACCATCACCTGGCCATAGGGGTCGGCGGTCAGTCGCACGGTGACGGTGCCGCCGGCGGGCGTGTACTGCAGCGCGTTGTCGACCAGGTTGCGGATCAGCTCGCGCACGAGCACGGGCTGGCCGACG
>FSVG01002134.1_pt1 | contig 21137 bp, 16 predicted proteins | sample 1637511 | NCBI WGS metagenome assembly FSVG01 (sample SAMEA3914816, study PRJEB12502) | metagenome | biome: forest; material: soil | place: USA | collected 2011-09-16 | depth 0.3 m
AGGTCTTGCGGCCCATGATCACCGGGTTGCCGAAGGTCGTGCGCTTGAAGAACGCCATGTCCTCCGGCAGCTTCCACAGCAGGCCGTTGTCATGGCCGATGACGCCGTTGCGCGCCACCGCGGCGATCAGGGCGACCTTCATGCCGCCACCGGTGCCTTGATCGCGGGGTGGTGCTGCGCGAACATGTGCGCGAGCAGTGCGTCGCTGGCGATGTCGAACGGTTTTCCGGTATCCATCAGAACGGCAACTTTGCTGTCAACGGGGCGCCTGTGAAGGGCGGGGGCGGGGCCATGATAAGGGCTCGCGAATCCTGCGGAATTCCGCTCGCCGCCCGAGGCGGTGGGAACGCACGTCAGATGGCGACGTCCGCCTTTATCGGTGGGTGGGGGTCATACCCATCGACGACGAAGTCATCGATCGAATAGTCGTCGATGGAGGCTGGACGGCGAATCAGGCGCATCGACGGCAAGGCGCGTGGCTCGCGCTCCAACTGCAGGCGAGCCTGCGTCAGATGGTTCTTGTAGAGGTGGACGTCACCGCCCATCCAGATGAACTCACCCAGTTCCAGGCCTGCTTGCTGTGCAAGCATCATCTGAAGAGCGACAGCGCCGGTCCAGTTGAAAGGTACCCCGAGCAGGATGTCCGCGCTTCGCTGGAAAAGGATGCAACTGAGCTTTCCCTTGCTCGAAACATGGAACTGGTACAGAAGATGGCACGGAGGAAGAGCCATCTTCGGAATGTCGGGCACGTTCCATCCGTGGAAGAGGATTCGGCGGCTGGCCGGGTTCGTCTTCAGAGTCTTGATGACCTCGGATATCTGGTCCAGCTCAGTTCCATCGGCGGCCATCCAGCGGCGCCACTGCTTGCCGTAGACCGGACCGAGGTCGCCCCACTGGTCGGCAAACCCGGGCTCCGCAAGGATCCGGGCTTCGAACTCTTCCTGGCTCGGCAGGGTCCCCGTGGCTTCCCGGTATCGAGCAAGCGGCCAGTCGCTCCAGATTCGAACGTTCTGAGCGAGCAGCTCGCGGATGTTCGTGCGACCGGTCAGGAACCAGAGCATTTCCTTGACTGCCGTCTTCCAGTAGACCCGCTTGGTCGTGAGAATCGGCACCGCACCGTTGGACAAGTCGAAGCGCGCAAGCTCGCCAAAGCATGAAAAAGTGCCGACGCCGGTGCGATCCGTGCGGGGGTCGCCGTGCTCGATGAGGCGTTCGAGCATGTCAAGGTACTGGAATTCGGGGTGTCTCATGCGGGCGCCGAGCCTGGCTGCAGTTTCTGGACCGTAGCCGCACGGCGTGGGGAGTGCGGCTACGAGCGTCGCGCGGTCGGGACGCTGCTAGCCGGAAGGATACCTTGAAGGAGGTGAGCCTCCGCTGCGCAGGGGCGCAGGTACGCACCCGGTACCGGCGTGACGACCGGACGTTCCAGAAGTTCCGCACCAGCGCGCGTTGAACCGAGGCGCACGCTTCTCGTTGAGTGCAGCGAGGCCTTCGCGCGCGTCCGTGCCTGCAAAGCCGATCATTTCGAGTGCAAGGGAATGTTCGAACGCCGGCCAGGCCGCGCGCAACCAGTGATTGAGACTGCGCTTGGTGCGGGCGCCCTGCACGATGTCGCGCGCCTCGCGCATGACCCGGGCGCGCGAGGCCTCGCTGCCGAGCATTTCGGCGACGAGCGACGTATGGCCGCCGGCACAGAAGCCCTTGCCTTCGCTGCGTACCAGGATCGCGCGGACCGAACGCTCGTCGTCGAGGCGACGCCACAGACGGGCGAGCTCCGTGTGTCCACGCACGCCGGTGGTCGGCATCGAGCCGGCCTGGCCCAGGCCGATCTCGGCGATGCCGTCGTCTCCGAGGTCGACGCGGAAGTCGTCGGTATCGACGGGAAACCTCATGGCTTGGCCTCCTGCAGCCACGAGCGCTGGCGCAGCGCGCGGCTGACGCGATATCGCTCACCGCGGAACTGGTCGTCGAGATGGTCGAGCAATCGTGTCACCGCCTGGATGTCCCAGGCGGCGAGCCATTCGAACGGGCCCATGGGGTAGTTCACGCCCAGCTTCATGGCGGTGTCCGCGGCCTCGGGCGTGCAGACGCCTTGCAGGACGGCGTCCGCCGCCTCGTTGATCAACATGGCGATCGTCCGGGCGACGACCAGGCCCCCGACGTCCGCGATCTGCCGCGGAGTCCACCCGGCCACCGAGAGCCATTGCGAGGCCTCTCGGCGCCAGCGGTCGGATGAATTTCCGGACGCCGCCCACGCAAGCGCCGCTGCGGGGCCACCGCCACCAGGCGCGATGGGCAAATCGAAGACCGCCAACTCGGGCACCTTCTCGCGTACCGCGACGAGGGTTGCGGGCCGCCCATCGGTCAGGCGGAGTTGGCCGGCCCCGGTTTCGAGACCGATCCAGTCGCTCCGCGCCTCGCGCGCAAACGCGACGCCGCGTTCCTGAAGAGCGGCGATCCAGCGTTGCACCGCCGCGCCTTCGCCGTGCAGCACGATCCGCGTGGCCTGGGGAACGCTCGCCTCGCATGACTCGGCTTCGTCCGGCGAGGTCGGGGTGCCGTAGTCGTGGAAGCCGCGCCCCGATTTCCGGCCCAGCAGCCCACCGTCGACCAGTTCACGCTGCACCAACGAGGGGGCGAAGCGCTTGTCGCCATAGTTGGCTTCGAAGACGGACTGCGTCACGGACAGGTTGGTATCGTGGCCGATCAGGTCCATCAGTTCGCACGGGCCCATGCGGAAGCCCGCGCCGCGCAGGCAAGCATCGAGCACCGAGGGTTCGGCGGCGCGCTCCTGAAGCAGCGACAGCGCCTCGGCGTAGTACGGGCGGGCGATGCGGTTGACGATGAAGCCCGGCGTCGAACGCGCCTCGACGCCGGTCTTGCCCCAGGCAGCGGATAGACCGAGGATCGCGGCCGTGACGGCAGGATCGGTTCGAAGTCCGACGACGACCTCGACCAGTTTCATCACCGGAACGGGGTTGAAGAAGTGCATGCCGATCACTCGACCGGGATGGCGCAGCCCGTTGCCCAGAGCCGTGATCGAGATCGACGATGTGTTGGAAGCCAGGACGCATTCCGCGCTCACGACGCCTTCGAGTTGCTGCAGAAGGCCCTTCTTGGCGTCGAGGTTCTCCACGATGGCCTCGATCGCCAGACGGGCGCCCGCGGCGTCGCCCAGGTTGCCGATCGGCGAGATCCGGGCGAGCGTCAAGTCTGCCAAGTCCCGCGCAAGCTTGCCCTTCGTGACGAGTCCGGCCAGGGTGGCGGCGAGCTTCTGGCAGGCCTGGGTCGCCGCGCCTTCGCGCGCGTCGAACAACAGGACCGGGTGGCCCGCCTGCGCGGCGACCTGCGCGATGCCGGCGCCCATGATCCCGGCACCGATGACCAGCACCACGTCGGACGGTTGAATTCGATGCATGTCCATTGAGGGATGTTCCAGACGTTCAATAGGTCTCGAGGTGCAGCCGGCCCTCGCGCTTGAGCGTGCTGCCGAGCACGTCCCACGACAGGCCGGCGCCCTCCGCGATGTCGCGCAATGCCAGCACGACGCCTTCCTCCATGCTCTTGAGGCCGCAGACGTAGAGATAGGTCTGCGGATCCTTGAGGAGCTCGACAAGATCCGGCGCGCGCTCCCGCATCACGTCCTGCACGTAGCGCCGGGGCTGGCCGGGGACACGCGAGAACGCGAAGTTGATGTCGATGAAGTCCTTGGGCAGGCTTTGCAACGGCCCGAAGTAGGGCAGTTCCTGCTGAGTGCGCGCGCCAAAGAACAGCGCCAGCTTGCCGCCCTCGAATTTGCCGGTCTTGCGCAGGCGCCGGCGCCACTCCGTCATGGCACGCATCGGCGCGCTGCCCGTGCCGGTGCAGATCATCACGATGTTGGACTTCGGATGGTTCGGCATCAGGAACGACGTGCCGAAGGGTCCGATGATCTGCACGGTGTCGCCGACCTTGAGGTCGCAGACGTAGTTGGACGCGACGCCGCGAACCGGTCGGCCGAGAGGATCCTCGGTCACGCGCTTGACCGTCAGCGAGACGTTGTTGTAGCCGGGGCGTTCTCCATTGCGCGCACTCGCGATCGAGTATTGGCGTGCGGCGTGCGCCCGTCCGTTGGCATCGGTTCCGGGCGGCACGACGCCGATCGACTGCCCTTCGAGCACGGGGAACGGCATGGCGCCGAAGTCGAGCACGACATGGTGAGTCTCGTTGGCGAACCCTGCCTCGGTGCAATTGAAGTTGCCGGCGACGATGGCGGTGGTCGCCTGCCTGGGGCCGTAGAGGTTGCTGTACGCATGCGCGGCCGACCACGGCGGCACCGTCGCGCCATACGCCGCGGAGTCGAACGCCTGCATGCCGGCGATGGCTGATTCCAACGTCGCCGCGGCCGTCTCCTCGGCGACGGGATCGCCCGGGTCCGCGCCTTCGGCCACTCCGGCGGCAACGAGCTGTTCTGGCGTCAGTTCCTTCGGCAGCTCGTCCCAGGTCAGTTGCTCCTCGATCGCGTACGCGCGCGTGGCGGGCATGACGCGCCAGCTGTCGATGGCGCCGGTGGGGCATGGCGAGATGCAGGCCAGGCAGCCGTTGCACACCTCCGCGCGCACCACGTAGTTGCGATCGTCGTGCGTGATCGCATCGACGGGGCAGGTCGCTTCACAGGTGTTGCAGCGGATGCAGATCTCGGGGTCGATCAGGTGTTGCCGGATCGCCGACGCGTCGACGGCCATGTCCATGACTTGTCTCCAGTTGGCCGGTGGCCAAGGTCGGCCACCGGTCTCTCTGACTCAGTTGAAGCGCACGTACTCGAAGTCGACGGGCTGGCGGTTGATGCCCATGACCGGCGGAGCGATCCAGTTCGCGAACTTGCCCTGATCGACCACGCGGCCCATCAACGAGGCCACGAACGCGCGATCCTCGGCGGTCGGAAGCCAGCCGTCCTTCTTCGCCGCCCATTCGCCGTCGCTCACCACGCGGCCGTCCGGCGACATCTTGATGCCGGCCAGCGCGCCGATGTTTCGGTGGAAGGCCTTGTGCGGGACGGTCAGGCGCGTCGGGATGCCCGCCTTGTCGATGACCTTGTTCCAGCGCTCGACGCCCGCGATCGAGTCCTTGATGAAATCGTCGCGCAGCACTTCGTTGAGCGCGTTGAGCATCGGCACGTCCTTCTCGACGAGCTGCCCGTTCTGCACTTCGAGCACCTTGTAGGTCTGGCCCTTGAGCACGTGGTCGTCGCTGCGCTTGCCTTCCTCGTACCGTCCCTTCAGGCCGGAGCTGTAGAAGGTCGCCGCGTTGCTCGACTGGTCGGCGCCGAACAGGTCGATCGTCACGCTGTAATGGAAATTCAGGTAGCGCTGGATCGTCGGCAGGTCGATGACCCCGGCGGCGCGGATCTTCTGCACGTCGTCGGTCTTCAGGTCGTTCATCACCTGGCACGTGCGGTTGATGACGCGCGAGACGCCGCTTTCGCCGACGAACATGTGGTGCGCCTCCTCGGTCAGCATGAACTTCGTCGTGCGGGCCAACGGATCGAACGCCGATTCGGCGAGCGCCGACAACTGGAACTTGCCGTCGCGGTCGGTGAAGTACGTGAACATGAAGAACGCCAGCCAGTCGGGCGTCTGCTCGTTGAACGCTGCCAGGATGCGCGGATTGTTCTCGTCACCCGAGCGACGCTCGAGCAGCGCATCGGCTTCCTCGCGGCCGTCGCGGCCGAAGTGCTTGTGCAGCAGGTAGACCATCGCCCACAGGTGGCGGCCTTCCTCGACGTTGATCTGGAACAGGTTGCGCAGGTCGTACATCGACGGCGCCGTCAGCCCCAGGTGCCGTTGCTGTTCGACGGATGCGGGTTCGGTATCGCCCTGCGTCACGATGATGCGGCGCAGGTTGGCGCGGTGTTCGCCGGGCACGTCCTGCCAGGCCTTCTCGCCCACATGGTCGCCGAAGTGCACCTTGCGCTCGGCATCGCCCGGATTCAGGAAGATGCCCCAGCGATAGTCGCGCATCCTGACGTGCCCGAAGGTGGCCCAGCCCTGCGGATCGACGCTGGTGGCGGTGCGCAGATAGACCTCGTGGTCCGTCGAGCCTTCGGGGCCGGTGTCGTCCCACCAGTTGACGAAGTTCGGCTGCCACTGTTCGAGCGCGCGCTGGAGCGTGCGATCCTCGCCCAGATTGACGTTGTTCGGGATCTTGTCGGTGTAGTTGATCGTGGACATCTGTGTTCCTGCTGAAAACGGGGGGAGGCGCGCACCCACCGGGCGGCGACACGCGAGCGAGAGGGGGAGAGCCTGGCGCGCTTCAGACGCGGTCGAGGTCGAACTGGGCCTTGTCGCCCTTGCCGTAGACCTTCAGCGCACCCTTGTCGCCGACCGCGTTGGGTCGCTGGAAGATCCAGTTCTGCCAGGCCGTGAGTCGTCCGAAGATGCGCGTGGCCATGTTCTCCTTGCTGGCGAAACGCAAGTTGGCCTCGAGGCCCGTCAGCGCGTCCGGCGACATGCTCGCGCGCTCCTCGATCGCGATCCGGATCTCGTCGTCCCAGTCGATGTCGTCCGGCGCCGCGGTGACAAGGCCGAGCGCATGCGCCTGGTCGGCGTCCAGGGGGCGGCCGGCGGCATCCCGCACGGCGTTCATGGGGCCGGCTTCCTCGTGGAAGCGACGCTGCAGACGCGACTGGTCGTTGACCATCGGCAAGGCGCCGAAGTTCATGTCGCCGAGCGTGATCTTCGGCGCACGCGTCTCGTCGTCCGGCAGCGCGAGCATGTAGGCGCGATCGGCCGCGAAAGCCAGTTCCGCCAGGGATCCCGCGAAGCAGGAGCCCGGTTCGATCAGCGCGAACAGGCTGCGCGACGACACGTCGATGCGAGCGAAGGTACGGCGCATCGCGCCCAGCGTCTCGCGGGCGAGCCAGTGATCCTGGTGCTTCAGCAGCAGGCCGTCCGCAGCGAGAACGGCAGCGGCATCGCCTGCGGTCTTCAACAGCCAGGTGCCGATGTCGAGCTCGTTGGTGCGCATGCACAGGATCGCGTCGTCGAGCTGGCGGGCCATGGCCAGGGGCCACCAGGCCGCAGCCGCGCTCTCGATGCCGGCGCTATCGGTGGGTTGCGGGCCCGTGGGCGCCCTGACGGTGAAGGTCGCGGTTCGCTTCGCGCGATCGATCTCGACGCTCACGTGCTCGTAGTGCAGCGCGTCGGGGGAGTCGGTGCGCTCGATGCGGGGCAGGGCGATGCCCTGGTTTGCGGCGGGCTTGGTGCTCGACTCGCCGAGCGTCCTCGCGCGTTCCTGCACGTAGGCGCCGAACTGGGCCGGCTTGACGGTGGCATCGACCAGGCGCCATTCCACCGCGCGTTGGCCGCGAACGCCTTCGACGCTGGTGCAGAAGATGTCCGCCAGGTCATGCCGCACCTTGCGCTTGTCGGTGACCCGGGTCAGGCCGCCGGTGCCCGGCAGCACGCCCAGCAGCGGCACCTCGGGCAGCGACACGGAAGAGGAGCGATCGTCGACCAGCACGATTTCATCGCATGCCAGGGCCATCTCGTAGCCGCCGCCGGCGCATGCGCCATTGACCGCCGCGATGAACTTCAGGTCGGAATGGCGCGAGGTGTCCTCGATGCCGTTGCGAGTTTCGTTCGTGAACTTGCAGAAGTTGACCTTCCACGCATGCGTCGAGACGCCCAGCATGAAGATGTTGGCGCCGGAACAGAAGATCCGGTCCTTGGCGCTGGTGACGATGACCGCGCGCGCCTGCGGGTGCTCGAAGCGGATTCGATTGAGTGCATCGTGGAATTCGACGTCGACGCCCAGGTCGTAGCTGTTGAGCTTGAGCTTGTAGCCGGGGCGGATGCCGCCGTCTTCCGCGATGTCCAGCGCCAGCCTGGCGACGTTCCCCTCGACGCTCAGCTTCCAGTGCCGATAGTCGGACGGTTCTGTGCGGTAGTCCACGCGGGGACTGGCGTCGGAAGAGTTCATGTTGAGTCCTCAGTCGGTTGCACGATATTGCATCATCGCTGGATCGCGTACATGCATCATAGTGCATAAAACTTAGCCGTCAACCCTCGCATGCACAAAAATGCATTTTCCTCGCCGGCGCTTTTTCAACTCGGCAGGCCAATGGCTTCGCGGACCTTGTCTCGCAGGAGGAGATAGGTCTCGGCGAGCGGCTGCCGACTGGTGTCGACGCTCAGTTGCGCCTTCGAATAGAACGCCGAGCGGCCGGCCAGGATCTGGCGCAGGTCGTCCATCGCCTCGCGGCTGGCCGCCATGGGGCGCATGTCGCCCTGCAAGGCGACGCGGTTCATGTGGTCCTCCGGCGCGGCCTGCAGCCACACGGCGGTGCAGTGGCTCAGGAGGATGTTGAAGGTCGCGGGATCGGAGACGAGCCCGCCCGGCGTCGCCAGCACGAGGTCGGGATAGATCTGCAGCGTCTCCTCGAGCGCGCGGCGCTCGTAGCGGCGGTAGGCATTGACGCCGTAGAGATCCTGGATCTCCCGGACGCTGTAGCCGGCAACGTCCTCGATGATGCGGCTCAGCTCCACGAACGGCACGCCGAGGTCTTCGGCCAGCATCTTGCCCAGCGTCGACTTGCCGGCGCCGCGCAGGCCGATCAGGGCGACGCGGTGACGTCTCTCCAGGACGTCGCCCTCGGTGCCCAGCACCTGGCCGATCGCCAGGCGCGCCCTGGCGAGATCCGTCTCGTTCTTGCCCTGCAGCATCTCGCGAATCATCAACCATTCCGGCGAGGTCGTCGTGACGTCGCCGATCACTTCCGCGATCGAGCACTGCAACGCCTTCGCGATCTCCGCCAGGATCAGGAACGACGCGTTGCCCGTGCCGTGTTCGAGGTTGGCGAGATAGCGCTCCGACACGTCGGCGGCCTGCGCGACAGCCTTGCGAGTGAGCCCGCGACGCGCGCGCAGGGTCTTCAACCGTTCGCCGAAGGCGATCAGCAACGGATTCTTGGCCTCGACGTCCGTCGCCGCGGCGGCGAGCTCGTCCACGGCTGCTTTGTCGTTCAACAGTCTCTCCCCGTAGTTACCCTGGAACATGAATTATAGTGCTTGACCGCCAAGCGCGGCGGCCGTACGCTCTGCCTGAACAATAGTGCATTCAAGTTGGATTGGCAATTGCGTCGAGCCAACGTGCAGCGAGGTCCAAGCATGTCGAAACCGCATTTTCGCGAATGGGTGGCCAGGTTCACCCGCGAGCTGGTCGATCGTCCACTGGACGGCGAACTCGACCGTTGGTTGAACGCCCACCATGGCGCCGGGTCCGCGTCATTCGACGCCTTCCGGCAGGCCTGCCTCGAAGGCGTCGCGCAAGGGTGGATGTGCGAACGCGAAGGCGGCGGCATTCGCTACGGCCGCGTCTTCCCGGCGTCGGACGATCTCCATCGCTTTTCCGTCGACGTCGTCGACATGCACGACATCGCCGGCCCCCATCACGCCCATCCCCACGGTGAGATCGACCTGATCATGCCGATCGACGGCGACGCGAGGTTCGACGAACGGGAGGCCGGTTGGTGCGTCTATCCACCCGGCAGCGCGCATCGGCCCACGGTGACGGCGGGCCGGGCGCTCGTGCTGTATCTCCTGCCGGAAGGCCGGATCGAATTCACGAGGACTCCGAAACCATGACCGAACTTCTTCCGAACTATCTCGCTGGCCAATGGCAGCCGGGACTGGGTGCTGGAACGGCGCTGGTCGATCCCGTGCTGGGCTCGGAACTGGTCCGCGTCGATGCCACCGGCCTCGACCTGCCGAACGGCTTTGCATTCGCGCGAGAGCGGGGCGGCGTTGCGTTGCGCGCCATGACGTACCGGCAGCGGGCGCAGTTGCTTGGCGCCGCGGTCAAGGTGCTGCAGGCCCATCGGGACGCGTACGACGAGATCGCGACGGCCAACAGCGGCACCGTCAAGAGCGACTCGGCGGTCGACATCGACGGCGCCATCTTCACGTTGGGACACTATGCGAAGCTCGGCGACGCGCTCGGCGATGCGTACACGCTTCTCGAGGGCGGGTCGGCCCGTCTCGGCAAGGACGCGCTGTTCCAGTCGCAACATGTGTCGGTGCCGACGCGTGGCGTGGCGTTGTTCATCAACGCGTTCAACTTCCCGTCCTGGGGCCTGTGGGAGAAGGCGGCGCCGGCCCTGTTGTCCGGCGTGCCCGTGATCGTCAAGCCGGCCACCGCGACGGCCTGGCTGACGCAGCGGATGGTCAAGGACATCGTCGATGCCGGCGTGTTCCCTCCTGGCGCGCTGTCCGTCGTCTGCGGCGGCTCGGCCGGCCTGATGGACGCGCTCCAGCCTTTCGACGTCGTCTCGTTCACCGGCTCCGCCGAGACGGCGGGCATCATCCGGTCGCATCCGGCCGTGGCGCAGCGGTCCGTGCGCGCCAACATCGAGGCGGACAGCCTCAATGCCGCCATCCTGATGCGCGATGCGGTGCCGGGTAGCGAGGCCTTCGATCTGTTCGTGCGGGAAGTCGTGCGGGAGATGACCGTCAAATCCGGCCAGAAATGCACGGCGATCCGTCGCGTGCTCGTTCCGGCCGACCTGCTGGACGTGGCGTCCGAGGCGATTTCCGCCAGGCTTGCAAGGATCACGGTCGGCAACCCGCGCAGCGAGAGCGTTCGCATGGGCGCGCTGGTCAGCCGGTCGCAACTGGCGTCGGTGCGCGAAGGCGTGTCGGCGCTGAAGGCCGAAGCCATCGTCGTGCACGATGGCGAGGCTCACGCACTGATCGACGCGGATCCCGCGATCGCGGCGTGCATCGGGCCGACGCTGCTGGCGGTCAGGGATGCAAGCTCGGCCGCGCGTGTCCACGAGGTGGAGGTCTTCGGCCCCGTGGCCACGCTGGTGCCTTGCAAGGGCATCGGCGACGCGGTCGCGCTCGCACGCCGCGGTGGCGGTTCGCTGGTCACGTCGGTCTACGGCACCGAGCATGCCGCTCTGGCGCAGGTCGCCGCGGATCTCGCATCGACGAACGGACGGGTTCACGTGGTGTCGCCCGACGTCTCCGCCATGCACACGGGACACGGCAATGTGATGCCCATGTCGATGCACGGCGGCCCCGGCCGGGCCGGGGGCGGGGAAGAGCTGGGCGGCCTGCGCGCGCTGTCCTTCTATCACCGGCGCGCCGCGATCCAGGCGAGCCAGGCCGTGCTGGCCGCTCTGCCGGCGACGACGAACTGAACGGGCCGCCAGAGCTCGCTTCCCGACAGAAGAACCGGAGACCGACCATGAATGACCTGCCCAGCCTGCCGCCCGGCCCGACCTTCAATTTCGCCGCTCACCTGCTGGCGCTCAACGAAGGCCGCGGCAGCAAGATCGCCTACCTGGACGACCATGAGGCGATCGACTATGCGGAGCTCTCGAATCGCGTGCGGCGAATGGCTGCCGCGCTGCTGCGAACGGGCCTGCGCCGGGAAGATCGCGTGCTGCTCCTGATGCAGGACAACATCGACTGGCCCGTCTGCTTTCTCGGCGCGATGTACGCCGGAATCGTTCCCGTGGCGGTCAACACGCTGCTGACGGCTGGCGACTACGCCTTCATGCTGGACAACAGCCGTGCCCAGGCCGCGATCGTCTCGGGCGCGCTCCTCGAGATCTTGACTGCCGCCATGGAGACTGGCGCCAACGAGGTGCGCAGCGTGATCGTTTCGCACCCGGCGGGGGCACTGCCTCCCGGCGTCGTTTCGGTCGCTGAGCTTCTTCAGCGCCATGATCCGTCGTCGACGCCGGCGGCCACGCGGCCCGATGATCCGGGCTTCTGGCTCTACTCGTCCGGATCGACGGGCAAGCCCAAGGGCACGGTGCATACGCATGCGAATCCGTTCTACACGGTGGAGCTGTACGCGAAGGCGGTGTTGGGCCTGACGGAGGATGACGTCTGCTTCTCCGCCGCAAAATTGTTCTTCGCCTACGGTCTGGGCAATGCGCTGACGTTCCCATTGTCGGTCGGCGCCAGTGTGGTGCTGATGGCGGACCGGCCGACGCCCCAGGCCACGTTCAAGCGCTGGATGCAGCGTCGTCCTACCGTCTTCTTCGGCGCGCCGACCGGCTTTGCCGGAATGTTGTCGTCCCCTGAACTCCCCGCGCGCGCCGACGTGGCCTTGCGCATGTGCTCCTCCGCCGGCGAGGCGTTGCCCGCGGAGATCGGGCAACGATTTCGCGAACACTTCGGCTGCGACATCATCGACGGCATCGGCTCGACCGAGATGTTGCACATCTACCTGTCCAACCGCCCGGGCGACGTGCGTTACGGAACGACCGGCAAGGCGGTGGACGGCTACGAGCTCCAGCTTCGCGATGACGGCGGCTGTCCGGTGGGAGACAACGAAGTCGGGGATCTGTACATCAAGGGGCCGAGTTCCGCGCTGATGTATTGGCGCGACCGCGAGAAATCGCGCGACACGTTCCAGGGGGCCTGGACCAAGAGCGGTGACAAGTACGTGCGCGACCCGGAAGGCTACTTCACGTACGCCGGCCGCAGCGACGACATGCTCAAGGTCAGCGGCATCTATGTCTCGCCTTTCGAGGTCGAGTCCACGCTGATGCGCCATCCCGCGGTGCTCGAATGCGCGGTGATCGGCACCGCCGATGCCGATGGGCTCACCAAGACCAAGGCGTTCGTCGTGCTGAAGGACGGCCAGGTGGTCGATGGCAGTGCACTCAAGGCCTTCGTCAAGGAGCGCCTGGCTCCCTACAAATACCCACGCTTCATCCAGTTCGTCGACGAGTTGCCGAAGACAGCGACGGGAAAGATCCAGCGGTTCAAGTTGCGCGAGCTGGAACGCGGCGCATGAGCGCCGCCCGGCCGCCCGAAGGAGCTCGCACCGCAGCCGTCAGGCGGAGGGTCGCCGCATGAGCGAGGTGCGTTTCGCGAACCTGGATTGGAGCGGTCGCTCCCTGCGCATCGAACATCGCTGGATCTCGGAGGCACGGAGCGACAGGCCCCTGGTCGTCTTCCTGCACGAAGGTCTGGGTTCCGTCGCCATGTGGAAGGACTTCCCGGATCGCTTCTGCGAAGCGGCGAACCTGCGCGGGCTGGTGTATTCGCGTCCAGGCTACGGCCAATCCACGCCACGTTTCTCCGATGAGCGGTGGCGCCCCGACTACATGCACCGTCAGGCGAACGAAGTGCTCCCGCTGCTGCTGAAGGCCATGGCTGTCACCGAGGCGGTCTGGCTGTTCGGCCACAGCGACGGCGGCTCGATCGCGTTGATCCATGCGGCGACGTTTCCAGCCTCGGTGGCCGGACTGGTCGTCGAAGCGCCGCATATTCTTGTCGAGGAGATCGGCCTCGTCAGCATCCGGGCCGCTCGCATGGCCTACGTGGCGGCCGATCTGCGCGACAAGCTGGCGCGCTATCACGCGGACGTCGATTCGGCATTCTGGGGCTGGAACGATGCCTGGCTGGACCCCGGCTTCAAGGCATTCGACATTCGGCCCTTGCTTCCCGCGATCAGGTGCCCGGTGATGGCCGTGCAAGGCCTGGAGGACCCGTACGGGACGCTCGAGCAGATCCATGGCATCGCGCGTGCGCTGCCGCGGACGGTGTTGCTCGAATTGCCGGGCTGCGGGCATTCGCCGCACCGGGATCGGCCGCTCGTCCTTCTGGACGCGGCGAAGAGTTTCATTGCGTCGCGCGACTGACTCAACCCGATCGCCCGATCGCCCGCGCGATCGCAAGACCTGGACTCGTGATCGCCGGCGGCGTCGAATTGCCGGTGCCGCTCCATTGCGGCGAGGGTCTGGCGTGCGTCGCCGCGCCCGCCCGGACGCGGCAGTGCCCGTAGCCGGCTGCGATCCGGAGGCTTCTACGCGTTTTCTTATCAACATACAAGCTGGTTTGTATGTTTACAAGAATTCGAATTCGACGCTACAGTCGTTCAATCCTTGACACCACCGCCTCCCATGCAAGACGTCCCAGACTCGGTATCGACCGCGCAACCGCGCAGCCGCCGCACACAGGAGGAGCGAACGGCGGCTACGCGTGGGAAGCTCATCTCCGCGGCGATCGATTGCCTGGCTCGCTTGGGCTTCGCGGACTCGACGACCGCGGCGATCGCCGAGGCGGCCGGTACGAGCCGGGGGGCGATGCTTCATCATTTTCCCAGCAAGGACGAACTTCTGATCGCCGTCGTCGAGCATGTCCTCGACGACAGCTTGTCTGACTACGGCAAGCAACTGATGGCGATCCCCGACCCGCGCGAGCGCCTTTTGGCAACGCCGGAGCTTGCCTGGAAGGGGATCCTGACCCCCGGGTACATGGCCTGGCTCGAGATCTGGCTTGGCACTCGGGCCAACGCCATCCTGGCCGAGCAGTTTCGCACCGCCTACGAACGCGTCAACAACCGCGCGGCCGCCGCGATGCGTCAATTGGCAAAGGACGCCGGCGTGACCGACCCTCGGCGGATCGAGAACATTCGTGTGCTGTTCGTCGGCGCGATGCGAGGGCTGGCCATCGAAGGAGTGATCGCCGGACGCGTCGATCACCTGGAGCCCGCGGTGGCCGAGATGCGGCGCTTGTTCGAGCAGGCCATGCCACCCGCGGCGGCGAGATCCGTCACGCGCTCCGTGCGATCGACCAGCGTGTCGCGCAAGGGCAGCGCCATCGCTGCGAAGGCGAGGTGAATCGATGACCGCGATGCCCCGGACGAATGCACTCGCTCCGCTCGCCAGACCCGTTCCCCGGATCAGTGTGCTGGGGCGGCTGGTCGAGTCCCGGCTTGCCGCGTATGCCGACGGCCGCCAGGTCGCCTACTGCGATTTGGGGGATTCCCGCGGAGCCTGCGCTCTTTTCTATTTCCACAGTGGCGGTTCCAGCAGGTTGGAAGCGACTTTGGGTCACGAGGCCGCGGTGGCCCGAGGGATTCGCCTGGTCTGCCTCGATCGTCCGGGAGCGGGTCGTTCGACGCCGCTCGCCCTGCGCACGTTCAGCGATCCGGCGCATGACGTCGCGAACGTCGCTGGCCTTCTCGGGATCCATCGCTACGTCGTCGCGGGCTTTTCCGCCGGCGCTCCGCATGCATTGGCCGCGGTACTTGCCGCGCCGGAGCGGGTCGTCGGCGCCATTGTCGTGAATACGACCGGAGATCGCTTCCATCCTGCCTGGCGCCGGCAGCCGTTGGCGACCCGCGCGATGTTCGCCTTGATGTTGCGAGAACGCGTCTGGAAATTCGTCTGGAAGCAGACCTTGAGTCGCGTGCGCAGACAGGCGGCGGCTGGCGACGCGATGGCGGGCGCGCTGGCAACGTTCCTGATCGAGGGCGCGCGGCAAGGTTCGCAGGCGACCGATCACGAGGTGGATCTGTGCTACCGCGCCCCCTGGGGTCTGCCGCTGTCGATGCTGGCTCGTCCGGTGCTGGCCTTGCACGGGAAGAGCGATCCCAACCTGCCATTCGCGCTCGCGCTTCAAGCCTTCGCCCCCTCGTGGCGTACCCAGATCGTTCCCGGCGGACACATGGATGGCGCGTCGGCGCAGAACTGGGAACGGATTTGCGATGCAGCGCAGCGTTTCAACCTGCTCGACTTGAGTGCCCGGGCGTCCGGCGAGCAATCGACCACAGAAGCCCGTCAATAAACAAACCGTCCAACCGGTTTCTATTATCGTCAAATCTTTCCAAGAGGAGTGTGTGACATGCTGATGAAGAAAACCGCCTTGTGTTCCGCGATCTGTGCCGCTTGGCTCTCCCCGGCGATCGTCCAGGGAGCCTGGGCGCAGGATGTGGCCCCCGCGCCATCCGGCTCGGCGAGCCGGGCCGCGCCTTCCCAGCCGGGCGTGCCCGCCGGCGGCACGTCCGATGGAACAGTGCGCAACGCTGTAGCGACGCAGCTTCAGACCGTCACGGTCACGGCGCAGAAGCGCTCCGAGAAGATCAATGAAGTCGCCGGCGCCGTCTCGGCGATCACCGGCGACTCGCTCGACCAGATCGGTGCCAAGGGCCTCGCGGACTTCGCGGCGCTCGTTCCGGGCCTGCAGTTCACCGGCTCCGGCCAGGGCTACGGTACGGTCACGCTGCGCGGGATCGGCGTGGGGAGCGACATTTCCCCTCTGGTCGGCGTCGTCGTCGATGGCGTTCCGACCGGGTCCAGTTCTTCGTTCGCCGCCGGCGCCATCACCCAGATGGACGTCGGGCTCACCGACCTCGAACGCGTGGAGGTCTTGCGCGGGCCGCAGGGGACGCTGTACGGCTCGAACGCCGTTGGCGGCCTCATCTCGTACGTGACGCGCGCGCCGGGCCTTCGCCGCTGGGAGGCGGAAGGCGAGGCCGAGGTGTCGTCCACCCAGGGCGGCGGTACGAACTGGTCGACTTCGGCCCTGCTCAACGCACCGCTGGTCAAGGACATGCTCGGCTTGCGTGTGTCGGCGTCCCGACAACACGACGCGGGCTGGGCGGACAATCCGAAACTCGGTCAGCGCAACCTGAATGATCTGGACCAGCACGTCGTCCGCGCCAGTCTCGGCTTCAAGCCGGACGATCGGTGGAACATTCGCCTGACGGTTCACGATCAGGAGCTCGATCGCGGCGGCTCCGACTCGGCGCTCTACAGCCTGGCCACGCACGCTCCTGTGAACGGATCACTCGACCAGGCGCTTTCTCGCCAGGAGTCGTCGCAGGTTCGCTTCGATCAGGTCAGCGCGAACGTCCAGTACAGCTTCGACGCCGCCCAGGTCGTCTCGATCACCAGCAAGTCCCGCACGCACAGCGCGATTGGCCTCGACTTCACCGGTTCTGCGCTGGGAGCCGCATTGTCCGATCCGGCGGCCGTGGGTTTCCCGCCGACCGTTCCGGCGGCCCGGACCACCGGAGCCGTCTTCAACATCGACGTCGACAAGTTCGTGCAGGAGCTGCGCCTGGTGTCGAAGTCGACCGGTGCCTTGCAATGGCAGCTGGGTGGCTTCTTCACTCGTGAGACGGCAAACAACGATCAGACGCTGACGGGCTATGCGAGCGACGGCGCGGCCAATCCTGTATTCAACCCTGCGCTGGGCATCGGATTGGCATCGGTCTACCGCGAGTCCGCCGCCTTCGGCAACGCCACCTATGCGTGGTCGCCGGCGTTCGACGTGACGGCCGGCCTGCGCGAGAGCTGGATCGATCAGCACTTCACCCAGGCGACCAGCGGCGTGCTGTTGCCGCCGGGTTCGCTCGCGGCCAGTTCTTCGCAGAACAAGACGCTCTACATGCTGACGGCGCGCTATCACCTGGACGCCGACAGCATCTTCTACGCGCGGACCGCTACCGGCTATCGTCCGGGTGGCCCGAACGTGTCGATCCCGGATGTCGCGCCCACGTTCAAGAGCGACACCCTCGTGAACTATGAACTCGGCTACAAGACGCGCGCCTTCGACAATCGTCTCGACCTGGCTGCCGACGTGTTCTATATCGACTGGAAGGACATCCAGCTCGGCGGCACCTCCGCGACGGGCCTCAACTACCTCACCAACGGCGGCCGGGCTTCCAGCCAGGGCTTCGAGGCGTCCGCGACGGTGCTTGCGCTGGCCGGGTGGCGCAACACGCTGTCGCTGACCTATACCGACGCCAGGTTGACCGATGACGTCGCTTCGCTCGGCGCCCGATCGGGCGAGCGACTGCCGAACTCGTCCCGATTCAGTGCGTCGCTCGTCTCGGACTACGCGTTCGGGCTGACCGCAGATGTGGATGGCTTCGTCGGCGGCACGCTGCGCCACGTCGGCGCCCGCGAGAGCTCGTTCGATGCAAGCACGACGTCCCCGCAGTTCAGGCTTGATCCCTACACCTCGCTGGACCTTCGCGCCGGCGTCAGCACCGATCACTGGCGACTGCAGGCGTTCGTCGACAACGTCACGAACGAGCGCGGGGAGCTGTCGGCGAACACCGCGTATCACGTCGCGGCGGGCCAGGCCAACGTGACGCTGCTGCGTCCCCGCACGGTCGGCCTGCAACTGGGATTCACGCTGTGATGGCACGCACCGACCGCATGCCCTGGAGGGCGACACGCCATGTCTGACGAATGCTTCGACTACGTGATCGTCGGTGCGGGAAGCAGCGGGAGCGCACTGGCCGCCCGCCTGTCGGAGGGTGGTCGTCACAGTGTCGCCGTCCTGGAAGCCGGCAGGCAGCAGCGGCCGAAGACGACGGCGATCCCCGCCGCGCTCGTGCGCACGATCGGCGACGAGCGCTACGACTGGCGCTACGTCAGCCAGCCCGATCCGACCCGCAACAACCGGTCGGAGCCGTGGCCTCGCGGGCTGGGACCCGGCGGCAGCGGATTGATCAACGGGATGATCTTCGTGCGCGGCGCACCGGCCGACTACGACGCCTGGCGCGACCTCGGCGCCACGGGCTGGGGCTATCACGACGTCCTGCCGCACTTTAAGCGGATGGAGGCGGTGCGCGGGATTGACGGCGATCTGCGCGGACGCACGGGCCCGCAGTCGGTCAGCGCGCTGCGCTACGTTCATCCCGTCACACGCCTGTTCGTCGAGTCTGCGCAAGTCGCCGGCATCGCGTTCACGCCGGACTACAACGGTGCGGTGCAGGACGGCGTCGGATACGTGCAGGCCGCCCAACGCGGCGGGCGGCGCCACAGCCCGTTCGACGCATTCCTGCAGCCTGCGGTCGCGGCCCGTCGTGTCCGGCTCATCGAGGGTGCCCGCGTACGACGGGTGGTGTTCGACGGGCGCACCGCACGGGGCGTCGAATACAGGACCCCCGATGGCGAGACGCGCGTGATCAAGGCCGACCGGATGGTGGTGCTCAGCGCCGGCGCGATCAACACGCCCCAATTGCTGATGCTGTCGGGCATCGGCCCTTCCGCGCAACTGCTTGCACTGGGCATACGGCCGGTCGTCGATGCACCGGAGGTGGGGGCAAACATGATGGAGCACGCCGGCGCCTGGATGCGCGCGCGGCTCGATGTCGCCACGCTCAACAACCATGCGACAAGCATCGGCAAGGCCATCGCCCTGGCGCGCTGGCTCGCGGGCGGCGGGCCGGCGACCACTCCGACGGCGCAATCCGTCGCCTTCGTGCGCACGCAGGACGGTCTCGATTCCCCCGACGTGCAGATTCACTTTGCCGCGTTCGGCTTCACCGGACCGGCACAGACGGATCCCAAGCAGTCGCTGGTGATGGTGGTTCCATCGGTCAATCACCCCGAAAGTCGTGGCGCGGTCAAGCTTGCGAGCAAGGATCCCTTCGCCGCGCCCTTGATCCTGCCGCGCCTCCTCGATTCCGAGCAGGACATGGCGACGATGCGCCGCGGCGTGCGGCTGTGCCGCAAGATCGTCCAGGGCGGACCCTTGGGCGCCCATCTGGCGGAGCTGCTCGAGTCGCCCCCTGACTCGGATGCGGAGCTCGACGAATTCATCCGTGCGGCTTCGGGGCCGCTCTATCACCCGGTCGGGACGTGCCGCATGGGCTCGGACGACCGCTCCGTGGTCGGCCCCGACCTGCGGGTGCGCGGCGTGGAAAAGCTCGCCGTCGCCGACGTCTCCATCATGCCGCGCCATATCAGCGGCAACACCCACGCGGCCGCTTTGATGATCGGTGACAAGGCCGCCGACCTGTTCAGGAGTTTTCGATGACCCAAGAGCACGCCGCGCTGCTGGCGCGAACCAGCCGATCGTGGATCGGTGGCAAGGAGTGGTCGCAGTGCGACGCCGACATCGCGCACCTGAATCCAGCCAACGGGCAGTCGCTGGGAGCCAGCCAATGCCTGGGCGCCGAAGGCGTCGACGCCGCGGTGAGCAGTGCCCGACGCGCGTTCCAGGGCGAGTGGGGGCGCCAGACGACGGGTTGGCGGACGGCCCGATTGCTGGCGTTCGCCGATCTCATCGCCCGCAACGTGGACGACCTGGCACTGCTCGAGTCGCTGGAGGTCGGACGGCCGCTGGCAGACGCGCGCGCGCTGGTTGCCCAGGCGCCCGAGTTCATCCGGCGCTACGCGCGCATGGCCGAAGTCTGTCAGGGCGACGTCACTGCCGCACAACCGCGGCTGCTGACCTTCTCCTGGCGTCGACCGCGCGGCGTTGTCGCGGCCATCGTGCCGTGGAACTTCCCGGTGATGGCCGCCATCGTTCGCATCGCCCCGGCGCTGGCGGCGGGCAACACGGTCGTGCTCAAGCCGTCGGAGAATGCGCCGCGCGCGCCTCGACTGCTCGCCTCCCTGGCGACCGAAGCCGGCCTGCCGGACGGCGTGTTCAACGTGACGCTCGGCGACGGCGCGACCACGGGGCGATTGCTGGCGCAACACCCCGACGTCGACCTGGTGAGCTTCACGGGCTCGACCGCGTCCGGCCTGGCCGTCTCGCGCTCGGCGGTGAGCGTGCGTGCCAAGCCGGTGATCCTCGAGTGCGGCGGAAAGTCGCCGCAGATCATGCTGGACGACGCCTTCGACGATCCGGCGGTCTGGCAAGGGGTGTTCTTCTCGGCCTTCTGGAACACCGGGCAGTGGTGCGCCGCCCGGACGCGCTTGCTGGTGCCGAAATCACGCCTGGCCGAAGCGGTCGACGGGTTGGAAAAGGCGGCGGCGAGCTGGCCCCTGGGCGATCCGTTGGCGCCGACGACCCGGCTCGGCCCCCTCGTCAACGCAACCCAGCGTGAACGCGTGCTGGACTACTTCGAGGTCGCTCGCGGAGAGGGCCGGCTGCAAGAGCTTGGATGTCCTTCGGACAAACTCGACCCCGCGGGCCAATTCGTTCGTCCCGCACTCGTGATCGAGCCGTCGCGCGGTGGCCGCATCACCCGTGAAGAGGTTTTCGGGCCTCTCCTGACGGTGGAGACATTCACCGGCGTCGATGACGCGCTCGCCCAGGCCAATGCGTCCGACTACGGCCTCATGGCCAGTGTCTGGACCAGTCGAAGTGCGGACGCCTATCGACTTGCACGCGACCTGGAGGTCGGTTGCGTCGCCGTGTACTCGTCGGCCGAGGCCGCCTTCAGCTCCCTGCAGGACTTCGTCAACAGCTACCTCGAGCCGCAGAAGCGGTCAGGTCACGGGGTCGACGGCGGCCTGCCGGGTCTGCTGGCCTACACCACGGCACAGTCCGTCTCGCTGTTCAACTGAGCGTTCGAAGCAAGCCGTGAGATGGGCGATCGAGCCAAACGGCCGGTCGTTTCCTGACCGCATTCAGCGCCGCTTCACCCAACAGCTCTTGGCA
>FSVG01001608.1_pt1 | contig 21114 bp, 13 predicted proteins | sample 1637511 | NCBI WGS metagenome assembly FSVG01 (sample SAMEA3914816, study PRJEB12502) | metagenome | biome: forest; material: soil | place: USA | collected 2011-09-16 | depth 0.3 m
ATCACGCTCGGCAGCGCGGGCCATGGCGCGGGCTGGTTCTCCGCAGAAGGCCCGGGGCCGTCGATGCGCGGCATCCTGCGGGGCCAGTGGGGCTCTCTTGGCGGCCTGGGCGTCTATACCAAGGCGGCGGTGAAGCTGTACAAGTGGGACGGCCCCGCCCAGCCGGAAATCGTCGGCAGCAATCCTCACTACTACTTGCGAGATCCGCTCCCGAGCAACATGGGGTTCTTCATGCTCGCGTGCCCGAACGAGCAAGCACTCAAGGACATCGGCTACAAGCTTGGAGAGGCCGAGATCGCCTATGCGGACTGTCACCTTCCGGTCTTCCAGTCCGCCTACATCGGCGGTGGCAGCGACTGGGGCAAGGTGGAAGAGGTGATGTCGACCGGATTCTTCCAGAAGATGACCAAGGATTCATTGATCGTCGCGGTGGTCGGCCATAGCCAGCGCGAGTTCGATTGGAAGAAGCAGGCGATCAAGCAGATTGTCAAGGAGGTGGACGGCGCCAGCATGCCCGTCGGCGTCCAGCCCTCGGTGGAACAACTCAAGAAGATCGCGCCGTTCATCACGTCGCTGAGCCATCCCCTGCGCCTGGTGCGCTGGCTGGGCGGGCTCGCCGATCGCGGAGGCAAGAAGACGGACGAGTCGCAACACGTCATCTCCGAGCTGTTCATGTTCCTCCTGCGGCACGCGATCAATCTGCAGGGCGCCTATCCGATGCCCAATTCCTTCTTCACTCTCATGGGTTCGCTGGATACCTGGGACAAGGGGGTGAACGAAGGCGCTGCTTCCGACGGGATTCGACAGAAGTACATCGATGCCGGCGGGCTCATCGACGACGGCGGCCAGGGTGGCATCGGAGGTACCTACGAGAACGGCCACATGGGCTACATGGAGGCGCTGGCCATGTACACCCCGAGCTCGCGCAAATCGGTGCGGGCCTTCCTGGCCTATCACAACGAAGCCACCGAGCTCGGCATCAAGGACGCGTACGGGCTCGGCCTGCTTGCGGCGGGAAACACTCCGAATCGGCGCTGGGGACCTCATTGCAGCAATTACCACGAGTGGATGGTGAAGATCAAAAGGGCCCTGGACCCGTGCACGGCCAGCGACCCCGGCATGTACATCGACCCCGGCAAAGCGTGAACTGAGCGGCATGCCGCCTGTTCGCGGGTGGCGGCCAACTCGAAGGTATCGGCCTTGCATCGGTACCCGGATTGAACAACTTGACAGTCAATGTCGAATTTGGAGTGGTCATGACGCAATCAGTTTCAATGAGCTCGCAGAATGTTCCGGGTACCGGACTAGGTATCGTCGACGTTCATTCGCACGCGTTGCTACCGGTCTGGCTCGACGCTGTCTCGTCCGTTACCGGGATGCCGGCCGACAAGGTGATGATCGCCGGGACTCCGGTGCCCAAGTGGTCCGTCGAGGCCCATCTCGAGATGATGGATGCGAACGGGATCGAAGCCTGTGTCTTGTCCTGGCCTGCCGCAACATCGTTCCTGAAGGGCAAGCCGGCGCGCGATCTCGCGCGAGCGATGAACGAGGCGTTCGCGGAGATCGTCAGCCGCCATCCAAAACGCTTCGGTGCCTTTGCCGCCGTACCCACCGACGACATGGAGGCCTCCGTCGAAGAGACGTCGTATGCGCTCGACGTGCTCAAGCTCGATGGAATCTCGAGCGGAACGCACGTTGGCGGCGTCTATCTGGGCGACCCTTGCTTCGACCCGTGGTTCGACGAGATGAATCGCCGCAAGGCGACGCTGTTCATTCATCCGATGCCCCCGCCGGGACTGGAGCACGTCGGCATGACCATCAACCCTGCCATCCTCGAGTTCATGTTCGACTCGACCCGGATGGCGACGAACATGGTGTTTTCCGGCGCGAAGAAGCGCTTCGGAGACATCAAGATGATCTGCACCCATGGGGGCGGCACCATCCCGTATCTTTCCTCGCGCATCAGCCTGTTGGAACCGGTCTTCGGTGCGGGCAAGGACAGGCCGCGGCTGACGTCCGAGGAGGTGCTGCAAGGCCTCGCCAGCTTCTATTTCGATCTGACGGCCTCGACGGCAGCGACCTCGTTGGCAGCGATGCGCCGATTCGTTCCGCCATCGCAACTGATGCTGGGATTCGATTTTCCGATGATGCCGGCCGCGACGGTCCAGCCGGTCTGGAACATGTTTGACAGGAATCCGGAGCTGACCGTGGACGACAAGCGCTGCATCGTCCAGGACACGGCGCTCGGCCTCTTGCCATCGCTCTCCCGCCGGATCGGTGCGCCCAAGTAGCGCTCCTGACCCTGATCCTCGATCCCGGAGTGAAGGTCGGCATGTGCATGCGTGACCTTTTTGGGGGGCTGCACGTCTGAACGACGGGCAACTTGCCAACTCGGGCAGAGCGCGCCCCAACCCAATCGGGTTCGCCTCCCCAGCCGTCTTTGACAAACCAATTCAATGCGCCGCAAAGGCGCAGAAGGAGACTCGATTGAAACAGCGCGAAGGCAACAGGCCGCATCGTTCAAGATTGATAAAGAGGGCGAGCATTGCTGCATGCACGGCGATGACCGGCGTCGTGCATGCGGGGGCCATAGACGTGGGAAATCCGGACCTGGAGGTCCGGTGGGATACCACCGTTGAATACAGCGTCGCCTGGCGCATCAAGGGCGTGAATCCGGCCCTCGTGGCAGATCCTGTCACGCACGTCCCTTACGTCAACGCAGATGACGGCGATCGCAATTTCGGCAAAGGGGGGCTGATCTCGAACCGGGTTGGCCTGTTCTCGGAGATGGATCTCGTATGGGATCGCCGTCTGGGTGGCCGCGTCAGCGCCGCGGCCTTCTACGACGATGTCTACAACCACCAGCGCAACGACAACCCGGGCTTTGCCGGGGGCGCCTTTCCCAACCAGACGTCGGTGCCGTACAACCAGTTCACCAAGGCTACGCAGTCGGTGAACGGCCGGAATGCCGAATTGCTCGACGCGTTCGTCTTCGGGAACGCGGACCTGGGCGACACGAAGGTGTCCGCTCGCCTCGGCCGCTATTCGATGATCTGGGGCGAAAGCCTGTTCTTTGGAAGCAACGCCATTGCCGGCGGCATGACACCCGTCGATCTGGTCAAGTTGCAGTCGGTGCCTGGCACGCAGTTCAAGGAAATCATTCGACCTGTGCCTCAGGCATCGCTGCAGGCGCAGTTGACGCCCGAGATCTCGGTTGGGGCGTACTACCAGTTCCGCTGGGACAAGACGCGCGCGTCGGGAGCAGGAAGCTACTTTTCCACCTTCGATGCGGTCGTCGACGGTGGCGAGAACTTGTTGGTGCCCGGTCGCGCTCCCAACAGCCTGACGACCGCGCCGCGTTCCTACGATCGTGACCCCAAGAAGTCCGGCCAGGGCGGCCTGCAGATGCGCGTTCGAGCCCTCGATACCGATTTCGGTCTCTACGCGATCCGGTATGACTCGAAGACGCCGCAGGTCGTGACACTGGTCAAGCTGGTGCAACTGGCACCCAACGGTCCGCCGACCGCCATTCCGGTCGGCTACTACCAAGCCTACAACCAGGGCATCACGGCGCTTGGCTTGAGCGCGAATCGAAGCTTTGACATCTACAACGTCGCCTTCGAGGCGTCCGTGCGAAACAACCAGGATCTCGCCAGTCCCCGCGCGATCGATCTGAGTCCCACCACCGGCGTGGCTTCCAACGTGTCGGACAACCCGGGCTATGCGGTGGGAAGGACCGCACACGTCAACATCTCGCTGATCTCGACCCTGGAGCGGTCCCTGCTCTGGAACGAGGCGACCCTGACCGCCGAATTCGCCTGGACCCGGTTGCTCTCGGTGACCAAGAGTGCCGCGGCGCTGGACCCGAACGGCACGCGCGATGGCACCGAGGTTCGCTTCCGCTTCGAGCCGACCTACCGCCAGGTGCTACCGCAGTTCGATCTCTCGGTGCCGATCGGCATCAGCTGGGCACCCAAGAACGCGAGGCCACTGTCCGCCGGCACGCCACTCGCGTGGACGCCCGCAAACGGCGGCGACATGAGCATCGGACTCAATGGCAGTTACCGGGATGCCTGGAGATTCACGCTGAACTACACCCACTTCTATGGTGCGGCACAACCGACCACCGTCGGCAATCCGCCTGCGTACACCTGGAAGCAGCCGCTGGCCGATCGCGATTTCGTTTCGGCATCGGTTCGCTATTCATTCTGATCGGAGAGGCATCATGAAGTTCATTTACCAAGTCGTTGCGGGTGGCATCGCTCTCCTGTTGGGCGCCACGGGCGCCAATGCGGGCGTCAGCGCCGACGAGGCTGCGCAGCTCCGCTCCACGCTGACGCCGCTCGGTGCGGAACGTGCGGGCAACAAGGACGGCTCCATTCCGGCATGGACGGGCGCGCCGACCGCGGGCGCCGGTATCAACAGTGCAGGGCGTCGAATGGACCCCTTCGCAAACGAGAAGCCGCTGTTTTCGATCACGGCTGCAAACATGGCCTCGTATGCGCCGAAGCTGAGTGAAGGCACCAAGGCGCTGTTTCACAAGTTCCCGAAGACCTTCCGCATCGACGTCTACCCGACCCGTCGCACTGCAATTGCACCGCAATGGGTCTACGACAACACCGCGAAGAATGCCGTCGCGGCAAAGCTCGTGGACGTCAATGGCCTGAAGGTGCCCCAGGGTGCCTATGGCGGAACGCCGTTCCCGATCCCCAAGTCCGGAGATGAATTGATCTGGAATCACTTGCTGTCCTGGCGCGGAACGTCCGTGCGAGTCGCCGGCAAAGGCTATCAGTATTCGCAAGCCGGAGACTGGTTGAACCTGGTCGATGCGGCCAACGACTACCAGTACCCTTACTACATTCCTGGCGGCGCGCAGAAGTTCAACGGCGAGTACGAGACCGTTCGGTCGCAGAACAAGGGCCCGGCCATTCGAGCCGGCGAGGGGATCACGACTCGATCCAACATCGACGACGACAAGACCGCCGGTTGGGTCTATCTGCCCGGCCAGCGACGAGTGCGCAAGTTGCCCAATCCCTGCTGCGACACGCCGACACCGTTCTCGGCGGGCGTCGTGAGCTTCGACGAGATCAGCGGGTTCTCCGGGCGGACCGATCGCTTCGACTGGAAGATCGTCGGCAAAGAGGAGATCTACGTCCCCTACAACACCAATCGCATGAACACGGTTGCGAAGGACAGCGAGTTGCTGGGGCCGGGGTTCTTGAATCCGGACTACGTGCGGTGGGAGTTGCACCGCGTCTGGATGGTCGACGCCACCTTGCGCGCCGGCAAGCGCAACGTCTCGCCGAAGAATCGCTACTACCTCGATGAGGACACCTGGAACATCGTGCTGGGCGACCGTTACGACGCCTCGGGCACCCTGTCCAGAGTCACCTTCCAACTCCTGGCCGTGCTCGGTGACTTTCCAGGAAACATTCCCTTGGACTACGGAGTCTTCGACCTGACGGCCAACACGACTTTCGTCGTGGGGTTCGTGGGTGAGCGCAACAGCCCTTATGTTCCTGTGCCGCTGATGGCCGACTCGAACTTCACGCCGGACGTCATGGCCGCTCAAGGCGTGCGATAGAGGAGCACCCGAAATGGGCATGATGTTTGCGGTGCGTCTTGTCGCCGTGGGGCTGCTGGGCTGGGCCTTTAGCTTGTCCGCGCTCGCGGCGGTCAACTTTCCGGCCATCGACCGCCCGGCCATCAAGGACCGCTCCCCCGATCGGACCTTCTTGCTGGCAGCCGCTCAGGCGGGCGGCCGATTGGTTGCGGTGGGAGAGCGGGGCATCGTCGTCCTGTCCGACGATGGCGGCGCCCATTGGCACCAGGCGCGCGAAGTGCCCGTCAGCGTCACGCTGACGGCACTGTGCTTCGTCAATGCGAAGCGCGGCTGGGCGGTGGGACACGGCGGTGTTGTCCTGCGCACCGACGACGGCGGTGAAACCTGGCTGCGGCAAGCCGAAGGCGGCGCACTGGCCCGGATCGAGCTCGAGTCGGTCAAGGCTCGAGAAACGCAGAGTCCTGGCGATCCGGAGATCGAGCAGGACCGGAAGAAGGCGGAGCAACTGGTTGCCGACGGTCCGGACAAGCCGCTGCTGGACGTCATCTTCACGGACGAGGAGCACGGCTTCGTCGTGGGCGCAGAGGGACTGTTCTTCGAGACGATCGATGGCGGCAAGCGCTGGACGAGCGCGATGTCTCGGATCCAGAACCCGCAGCGGCGGCATCTCTATGCCATTCGGGCCCGACAAGGCGCCGTCTTCGTGGCCGGCGAACAAGGCCTTCTGTCGCGCTCCCAGGACGGCGGCGAGCGCTTCCAGTCGCTGCCCAGCCCGTACTCCGGCAGCTGGTTCTGCCTGGCGGTCTTGCCCAATGGCGCGCTGGTTGCTGCAGGCCTGCGCGGCCACGCCTTCTATTCGGCCGACAGCGGCACGACCTGGTCGCCCATCCTCGGTACCTCGCCGGCCTCCATCGTCAGCGTCTCGGCGTTGCCGGGTGATATCGCGCTGCTGGCCGACCAGTCTGGTCGTCTGATGGCCAGCCGCGAGGGCGGGCCGGCTACGCGCGTGGCATCGGCGCCGTTTCCCTTGTTGGCGCAGGTCTTGATGCTGCCCGACAAGGGCCTGCTGGAAATAGGTGCGGCGGGCGTCCTGCGTCTACCTCCGTCGGCCGTCGACTCGAGTGTCTTGGAGGTGGCCCGGTGAAGACCGCCACGAATCGCGCAATCGGTGACCCGTTGGCGTTCGACAGAGCTTCGGGATCGAGGCTGGAACGGGCATTGTTCAACCACCGCATCGTCATCGTGCTGTTGTGCCTGGTCGCAACGGCGCTGTTCGGCTGGCAGGCCACGAAATTGCGCCTGTCCGCCAGCTTCGAGAAGACGATACCGACGTCCCATCCCTTCATCGTCAACTTCCTCACCAACGAGAAGAAGCTGTACGGCCTGGGCAATGCGGTGCGCATTGCGGTGGGCAACCCACGAGGCTCCATCTACGATGCCGCGTACATGGAGACCCTGCGCCAGTTGAGCGAAGAGGTCTACCTGGTGCCCGGCGTCTGGCGCCAGCAGATGAGGAGCCTGTGGACACCCGCCACGCGCTGGAGCGGGGTCACCGAAGAGGGGCTCGATGGCGGCCCCGTCATTCCCGATGGCTACGACGGGTCGCGCGCCGCCCTGCAGGCCTTGGCGGTCAACGTCAATCGCTCCGGCGAGATCGGCCAGCTCGTCGCGTCGGATGGTCGCTCGAGCGTGATCTTCACCCCGCTGTTGGCCAAGTACCCGGATGGCAGCGCTCTCGACTACGAAGGCCTCTCGCGCTCCCTGGAGCAACTTCGCGCGAAGTACGAAGCGCGCGGTGTGACGATACACATCACCGGGTTTGCGAAGCTCACCGGCGACCTGATCTCCGGCGTGCGCAGCATGCTGATGTTCTTTGCCATCGCCGTCGTCATCGCGGCCTGCGCGGTGTACGGCTACACGCGCTGCGCAAGATCGACGCTGCTGGTGGTGGCGAGTTCCCTGATCGCGGTGACGTGGCAACTCGGCTTGCTATCGGCGTTGGGACTCGCCATTGATCCGTACTCGATTCTGGTGCCCTTCCTGGTCTTCGCGATCGGCATGAGTCATGGTGCGCAGAAGATGAACGGGATCATGCAGGACATCGGGCGCGGCATGCACCAGCTGGTGGCCGCCCGCTACACGTTCCGCCGGTTGTTCCTGGCCGGGCTCACGGCGCTGCTCGCCGACGCGGTGGGCTTCGCGGTACTGCTGGTGATCGACATTCAATCGATCCGCGAGCTGGCGGCCGCGGCCTCGGTGGGTGTTGCGGCGCTGGTCGTCACCAACCTGATCCTGCTGCCGATTCTGTTGAGCTATACCGGCGTCAGCGCCAAGGCCGCGGCGCGCAGCCTGAAGGCCGAGCAAGCCGAGGCTCGCGGCGACCGCCAGCATCGCTTGTGGGCCATGCTTGTCTGGTTCACGACCCCGCGCGGCGCGGCCTTGGCGTGTGCCGTCGGGGGAGTGCTGCTGGCGACGGGCGTCGTGGTGAGCAGCCGCCTCTCGGTCGGTGACCTCGATCCGGGAGCGCCGGAACTGCGCGCCTCCAGCCGCTACAACCAGGATATGGCCTTCATCAATGCGGCGTATGGCGCTTCCAGTGACGTGCTGGCCGTCATGGTGGCCACGGAGCCTGGTGACTGCGCGAAGGCGTCCACTCTGGTCAAGGTGGACGAGCTGCAATGGGAACTCAGACAGCTCGAGGGTGTGGAGACGGTCAATACCCTGGCGTTGCTGAATCGACGCGCGCTGACCGCGTTCAACGAAGGCAATCCCAAGTGGTACGAGATGGTGCCCAACCAGGACATCATCAACTCGATCACGGCGCGTGCGCCGCGCGGCCTGTACGACGATGCCTGCAGCTTGCTCACGGTATACGTCTATCTCGGCGACCACAAGGCCACGACGTTGAACCGTGTCGTCGAACGGGTGCGCGCATTCGCGAGTGCCAACGACACCGCGGACGCGAAGTTCCTGCTCGCCGCCGGCCCTGCCGGCATCGAGGCGGCGACGAACATCGTGGTCAAGGACGCATGGCGCAAGATGCTTTGGCTCGTCTACTTCGCGGTCGTCGTGCTGTCGCTCATCGCCTTTCGCTCGTGGCGCGCCGTCGTCGTGGCGGTTCTTCCGCTGGTGGTGACCTCGTACCTGACCGAGGCATTGATGGTGTGGCTGGGAATGGGGCTGAAGGTGGCGACGCTACCGGTCATTGCCCTGGGGGTGGGCATCGGCGTGGACTACGCGTTGTACAGCCTGAGCGTCATCCTGGCCTACCTTCGAGAGGGCAAGACTCTCTCCGAGGCCTATTACCGGACGTTGCTCTTTACCGGCAAGGTGGTGATGCTGACCGGCGTCACCCTCGCCACTGCGGTGATCACATGGGCTTTCAGCCCCATCAAGTTCCAGGCGGACATGGGGATCCTGCTTGCCTTCATGTTCCTCTGGAACATGCTGGGTGCCCTGATCGTTCTGCCGGCGCTGGCGTACTACCTGCTCGGTGAGCGCCCGCCCCGCGGAGGGCTTCAGGGCGGACCGAAGCCCTACGGCCGCCTGGACTCCTGGCGCGGCCGGTTGCGCGGATCCAGTCGTCGGGGTTCGGGGGACTTTCAGTCCGTCGTACCCGACGCAGACATTCAACCCACCGAACCGGTTGCCGGCGCCGCGCCTGCGAACCCGACGCCCTGTTCCACGGCCAGGACGTCTGCCGTGGCCGCCAAGTAGGAGAGGTCGACATGACAACCGCAACGCCCCGCGACGCCGGACTCCAGCGCGAACACCCAGCCGAAGGCCAGGATGACATCGCACCTCGGCGAGGTCGTGCAAGCCGTTCGTTCAGTGACCTTGGCGACGGTCTGTGTTGCGTTGCGCTCCTGGCAGCAGCCATTGCCGGACTCGCAGTGGTCGTTTCGTTCGTCGCGTCGATGCCGACCGTCCGTTGATGCCTTCCCGACCGCTGTTCGTCGCGTCGCCCGCCGTCCTCGCATGGCCTGAGGCGGGTGCCGCTCCTTGCGCCGCCGCGAACGCGGTGGAGTTCGACGAGCTTCCGATCTCACGCTTCGGTCGACCCGACGCGCCGCGCGATGGCCGCATCCTGCGCCCGGTACTGCCTGGCTCGGCGAGAGCGTATCGCCCCTGCTCGGCGACGGCCGCCAGTCTCGATGTCCGCTCCCAGAAGGCTTCCAAGTGATCTCGAATATTCCTCGAAGCCGCAGCGTCAGCATCGCTGCAAGAATCATGGGCAGCTTTGGCTTTGTCATCGCGATCCTGGTCGCGCAGAGTGCCACGACCTACCTGATCGCGCGCCACTCGCGGGCATTGCTCGACACCACGGTCGCGGACGCGCGCAAGCGAGAGAACATCGCAGTCGCGCTGCAGCGCGCCATGTTGCAGCAACAACTGCACATGCGCGAAATGGGCGTGCTGATCGACATCGCCGAGTTGCGCAGGCTCGCGGACCAGAGTCGCGCCCTGGAGGTTCAAATTGACGCGGACATCAAGCGCCTGAGAGAAGGCAACCCGGCGCCGAACGAGCGCGAGCTCATCGAGAATGTTGCGCGGGTTTCCAAGGACACGGCGCCGGCCAGGCAGGGCTTCGAGCAACTGTCGCTCGCCATGCAGACCGACCAGGCCAACACGCTCTACGCCGACAAGCTCCAGGCCACGGGAGCCCAGCAACTCGAATGGGCTGCGAAACTCGCGCAGGAGCAAGCAAGGAACGCCGAGCTCGCGTTCGGACAGATCTCCGATCTCTCCGATCGGATGAGGGTCATGACGATCCTTTCCGCCGCGATCGGCATTGCGGCAGCGGCTGTCGCGGGTTGGCTCTTGCATCGCTCCATCATGAGGGCGCTACAGGTCGTGATCGACATCTCGAACAAGATCGCGAGCGGCGACCTGACGGGCGACATCGACACCAGCGAAGGTACCGAGGTGGGCAAGATGCTTGCTGCCCTGCGACGCATGTCGGAGAGGATGAAGTCGATCTTCATCGCGATGCAGGACAGCTCGGCATCGATACTCGTGGCCGTGAGCGAGATCGCCGCTGGCAACCTGCACCTGTCGTCGAGAACCTCCGAGCAGGCCGTCTCGCTCGAGGCGTTGGCGAAGTCCGTGAAGCAGTTGTCAGCGGCACTCCACGAAAACGCCACGGCCGCCAACGACGCCGGCAGGATCGCCAACGATGCATCGGGCGTCGCGGGCCGCGGCGGCAGCCACCTGGCGGAAATGGTCGATGTCATCCAGGTCATCTCGACCTGCTCGAGCCGCATCGACGAATTCGTGGGGCTGATCGAAGGGGTCGCGATCCAGACCAACATCCTGGCGATCAACGCGGCGATCGAGGCGGCGAGCGCCGGCGACGCGGGCAAGGGCTTTGCAGTCGTCGCCAACGAGATCCGGGGCCTGGCCAGGCGTTCGGCGGAGACGGCCAAGAACATCGCGGAGCTCATCGAAGAGAACAGGCACGCCGTTCAGAAGGGTATCGCGATTGCCGAGGAGACCCAGGGCGTCATGCGGCAGATCATCGATTCGAGCGAGCGCGCCTCGGGGGTGGTCGCCAGCATCGCGCAATCGGTTGGTAGCCAGTCCATCAACGTGGATCAGGTCGACCGATCGGTGATCGCCATCGACGGCGGGCTGCAGCAGAACGCGGCCCTCGTCGAAGAGTCGGCTTCGGCCACTCAAAGTCTCAAGGCGCAGGTGGAGTCGCTGAACGCGGCAATGTATCGGTTCAAGGTCAGTCCGCAAGCGGCTCCGGCCGTCGAGGAGGCGACCCAGTGAACGCGAGATCGGAATCCCGGTTGCTCGTCCGAACGCACCCACGGAGCACAGGACCGGCGAAGGTGCGTCGCCGCGGATGGGCCTTCTTGCCGGCAATGCTCGTTGCCGCGGCGGGAGCCACCGCTCAGGTCAACTTCCCCACGAGGTCGCCGGTGCTCGTCGGGATGTCGGCCCCCCTCACGGGTCCGCGCGCAACGCTCGGGCAGGAACTGGCCCAGGGCGTCCGCCTGGGTCTGGAGCACCAGAACCGACGCGGCGGCGTCGATGGCCGGCGCCTCGAACTTGAATTGCGGGACGACGCAGACGACGCTCACGCCACCTTGATCAATACCCGGAAGTTCCTGGACGACGGCGTGATCGCGTTGACCGCCTATCCGGGCGGACGCGGCACGGAGGGCATCCTGGACCTGCTCGCGTCATCGCAAATCGCGTTGATCGGCGTCGCCACAGGCGCGGTACGCATTCAGCATCCCCCGCAGGGAATGATCTTCAACCTCCGTGCAGGAGCCGCCGACGAGTTTGGCGGAATCGTGACGCAACTCGATTCGCAAGGAATCCAGAAGGTCGGCGTGATCGCGGAAGTGGGCGGCCTGGGCGACGATGCGCTCGAATCGACACGCACCGAGCTGGCGCGGATCGGCATACGTCCCGTCGGTGTCTACAAGACGGCGCCGACCGCGTCGGACGTCGCCAAGGCGATGGCAAGCGTGTGTGCGACGCAACCCGAGGCCATCATCCTGGCGATCGACACCCGATTCGTGATGGCGGCGATCCAGGGCAGGCCAGAGGGCTGCAGCGCGAGATTCGTGCTTCTCAGCGAGACGGCGGCGTCCCTGCTGAGCGGCACCGGCCGCGAGGCATTCAAGGGGGTCATCGTTTCCCAGGTCGTGCCTTCGCCGTCGAACATCTCTCATCCGCTGGCCGCGGCGTTCCAGGAGGACGCCGCCGGGACCCTGGCCACGTCGAGAACCTATCCCGCACTCGAGGGATACGTGTACGGACGCGCGGTCGCCGAGGCGGTCGCACGGTGCGCGAAGAGCCTGACGCGTCGCTGCATTCTCGAGTCCCTGCAGACGCGTGGCATCGACCTGCCCGGGTGGCGGGTTCGGTATGGAGGTGAGGACGTCGATCGCGCGCGATTCGTCGACCTGTCCATCGTCGGCTCGGATGGCCGCTATCACCGATGACCCAGGCCGCAAGCTGCCTCCGAACAACTGCGACAACCATTTCTCCTCCAGCCTCGTGAAGGACGCCCCATGAAGAACGACCTGCCGACCGCCCCGAACAGCGAAGGGATCGCCCGCGCGCTCGAAGGCGCACTCGCGTTGCAGCGCGAGGCCTACTTCGCGCATCCGGTGCCCACGCTCGCCGAGCGCAAGGCCGACCTGCGCACGCTGCAGAGGTTCATCCGCGAGAACAAGCAGGCCCTGTGCGACGCCGTCAGCGCCGACTACGGCCACCGTTCGGTGCACGAGACGCTGCTGGCCGAGATCTTTCCCGCGATGGACGGCGCCTCGCACGTGATCGGCCAACTGCGCAAGTGGATGCGCCCGCAGCGCCGCGCCGTCGACCTGCGCAACTTCATCGGCGCGAGCAACCGCGTGATCCCGCAGCCGCTGGGCGTGGTGGGCATCATCGTGCCGTGGAACTTCCCGGTGCACCTGAGCCTGATCCCGCTGACCTACGTCTTCGCCGCGGGCAACCGCGCGATGATCAAGATGAGCGAGAACTCGCGCCGTCTCGCGGCCTTCCTGATCGAGACGATGCCGGCCTATTTCCCGCCCGAGAAGCTGCGCTTCTTCGACGAGACCGGCGGCGTCGGCATCGAGTTCTCCAAGCTGCCGTTCGACCACCTGCTGTTCACCGGATCGGGCCAGACCGGCCGCTCGGTGATGGCGGCGGCCGCCGCCAACCTGGTGCCCGTGACGCTGGAGCTCGGCGGCAAGGCACCGGCCATCGTCTGCAACGATTTCCCGCTGCGCCTCGCGGCCGAACGCATCCTGTTCGCCAAGCTGCTCAACGCCGGCCAGATCTGCACGACGGTCGACCACGCCTGGGTGCCGCGCGCCAAGGTCGGCGAGTTCGTCGACGCCGCGCGCGAGATCGTCGCCGCGCGCTATCCGACAATCGCCTCCACCGACTACACCTCGGTCATCGACCAACGCGCCTTCGACCGCCTGCTCGCGGCCCTGGCCGACGCGCGCGAGCGCGGCGCGACGGTCGTGCAACTGCTGCCGGGCGAGCCGTTCGACCGCGCGACGCGCAAGATCGCGCCGGTGATCGTGCTGAACGCACCGGACGACTGCGCGCTGCTGCGCCGCGAGATCTTCGGGCCGATCCTGCCGATCCGCGCGTACGACGACCTGGAGGTGGTGATAGCGAGCGTCAACGCCGGGCCCCGCCCGCTGGCCATCTACCCGTTCAGCCACGACAAGCGCCGCGTGCAGATGCTGCTCGATCGCGTGATGTCGGGCGGCGTGTCCGTCAACGAGGCGCTGTTCCACGTCGCCCAGCACGACCTGCCCTTCGGCGGCGTCGGCGAGTCGGGCATGGGCCAGTATCACGGGCGCGAAGGCTTCGACACCTTCTCCAAGCTGCGCCCGGTGTTCTACCAGGCGCGCTTCAGCGCGATGAAGCTCATGGCGCCGCCCTACGGCAAGTTCGCCAGCACGATGCTGGGCTTCCTGACGAAGTGATGCGGCAATGTCGCGGCGACGCCATGGCGGCGGCCGGCATGGCGCGAGCGCAGCGCGTCCATGCGATGTCGTCCGACCGGACTATGGGAAATTGCACCCACTCGAGGATCATGGAACGTCCATCTTCCCAATGTCCTCGCCCATGACCAGATTGCCCAGCCTGCACCCTGCATCCCGCCTCCTCTTGGCGGGAGCCTTCATCTTCGGGCCGTCACTCGCGATGGCCCACCCGGGCCATGGCGAGGTCCAGGACCTTGCCCATGGCTTTGCGCATCCGTTTGGAGGGGCCGACCATGTGCTTGCCATGATGGCCGTCGGATGGTTGGCGGCGCGTCTGCCGGCCGGCTCGGCGTGGAAGGCGACTTGTGCCTTCATGAGCGCCTTGTTGCTGGGTTGGATGTCGTGCAGCACCGGCCTGCTGTTGCTGCCTGATCCGGAACTGCTGATCGCGGCGTCCACGATCGGGCTGGCCCTGCTTCTCGTCGTCGGCACGAAGCTGCCCCCGCGCCTGGTCGCGACCCTGGCAGGACTCTTCGCAATCTCGCACGGTTGGATACATGCGCACGAAATGCCGGCCGGCTCCAGCGCGTGGTCCTACCTGCTGGGTTTCATGTGCGCGAGCTCGGTGCTCCTTTGCCTCGGCATGGTCGTTGGCCGCGTGATCTCCGCCTGGAGCGCGCAGAGGCGGAATCGAGCGCCTTGCTGACAAGGGCTCATGGGGCGACGCAGAGGTCGATGCCTGCGACGGTGCGGCCGATGCCAGGGTGACGACCTCGCATGAGATGGGTCGAACGTCTCGACATTAGCGAACCAGACCCATGCGTCGCGCGACCGTCACCGCTTCGGTGCGGGTGCGCACGTCAAGCTTCACGTTGATGTTGCGCAGGTGCGTGCGCACGGTATTCGTGGCAACGAACATGTGTTCGCCGATGGCGGAGTTGGACATGCCCTCTGCCAGCAGCTGCAGTACCTGTCGCTCTCTCAAGGTGAGTGCTTCGCTGGCTGCGATGGGGTGGCCATGTGCGGTGTCCGGAGCTCGAGCTGCGAGCGGGATCGCGGTGATGCGCAACTTGGAGAGCAACGAGGACGCGGTCGATGCCGCCAGGTCATCGTTCGGCTCCTGGCGCGGATGGCGGCCGACATCTTCGAGGAGCGGGATCAGGCTCACGCCTTCGTCCAGAAACGGCCGCGAATAGCCTTCGCGAGTCGCGAGGCGCAAGGCCTCCCCCAGCGGTACACGGGCTTCGATGCAGCGCCCTTCGTACCACAACGCCTCCGCTTGCAGAAGGCGCAATGTCAGCGCCCGACGGCCATGCTGTCGGCGCACGGCGGAGGCGATCTCGCGCTCGAGCCATTCCAGCGAATGCAAGGCCGTCCCCGTGCGAATGCCGTAGCGGATCAATGCAAGTTCGCGGCTCTCGACGTCGTTGGCTCGAACGTCCACGCGCGCCATGTGCTCCCACAAGCCAGCGTCTTCCGGACGACGCAGCTCGGATGCAGCCTCCGCGGGCTGCCCGCTCATGGCCATGAAGTGGGCACGTTCGAGCTTGGCCGAGGCGACTGCGCGTGGCAGATCGCCTCGACGACCGACGAATTCGAGCTCGGTCAATACATCGTGCGCCCGTTCGATATCGCCGCGATTGGCAAGAACGCGGGCCAGCAACGTGTGTGAGCGGATCAGCTGGTCGGGCCAGACCATGCTCCGGACCATTGGCACATAGACGCTGAGCAGGCGTTCGGATCGATCGCCGTGATCGACCTCGTACAGGGCCTGCGCCAGTACCAGGTTGGCTAGGGCGTTTCCGTTGGTCGTCCCCGGCAAGTCGCGGTCGCCACGCCGATGAGGGCTGGCGACATTGCCCAGGCGCTCGATGGCCTGCCGCAGCCGTCCCTGCGCCAGATCCGAGGCACCCTCCAAGGCCTGGAACATGGTGTCGAGCCCGCTCTTGAGATTGCTCATGTGGCGACCGGCCTCGAAGAAGCGGTGTGCCGCACTGTAGCGGCCCGAGAGGGTCGCGAGTGTCGCCATCGCAAGGGCATTCATGGCACGCAGAAACACCGAATCGAGCGACAGCTCCGAGCCGTCATCCAGGCATGGCGGCGGGGCTTCTTCATGCCGGTCCGACATGATCAGCAGGGTCGATCGCATGACCCGGGCGTGGTTGGCCAGGGCCGGATCGCCGGAGTAGTTCGCGACAAAGGTCTCGATCGAAGGTCGGGCCTTCTGCGTACCTTGAAAAAACAACTGGGCCCACGCGTGAGCGGCCAGGAGCAGCGGCCAGCCTTGCAGTGCCTCGCGCCGCTCCAGTGGCTCGAGCCAGCGGACAAGCAATGACATCCGCCCTTGCCGCAACAGCAAGTCGGCATGCTTGGACAACAGCGGCAACGCATGCTCGAGGTCGCCGGACGCCAGCGCGTGCTCGATCGCCGGGGCAGCGCGTCCCTGGGCCAGGAACCAATCCGATGCCAGGCCGTGCAGGACGGGCAGTTCGTCGGGCGCGGTGTGTTCGAGAACCGACTGCAGTGCCGTGCGAATGGCGTGATGAAAGACGTATGCGCCGCTGCTTCCTTCCAATGGCGACAGAAGACCGGGCTTCTGCGAGAGTCCTTGCAAGAGCGTGCCGGCGGCCGTCGCATCGAGCGCACAGAGGGTCGCGCAGAGCGCCGGATCCACGGAAGTGAGAATGCTTAGCCGCAGCAGCGCGCGGCGCTGGGGTTCGGGCAGTCGCGCCAGCAGCGCCGCCACGAGCGCGTCCAGTATCGTCGCGGTCGACGCCGAGATCTCGGCAATGAAGCCGCCTGGTTGGGCGTACTCGCCCAACATCCCGGCGGCCAGTCGGATGGCCAGCGGCCAGCCGTCGGCGGCACGATGCAGCAGGCGAACATCCTGATCGCTGAGATGGCAACCATCGGCATGGCGCAGCAGGAGCCGGGTCTCTTCGACATTGAAGGCGAGATCCGATGCGCCCAGCTCGACCAGCCGTCCCTGGGCCCGCAGGCGGCCGATCCGCAAATTGGCCGGAACGCTGCCGACGATGACCTGGACGCCGCGCGGCAACTGCTCGACCAGCTCGTGCAACAAGCCCAGGACCGCCGGGCTTTCCAGGACATGGGCGTCGTCAAGGAATAGAACCAACGGCGCCGGGTGCGCCGCCAACTGCTCCAGCAGGCGCAGTGCCAAGTCGCGGGTCGCATCCACGGTGCCATCGAGCGCATCGGTGTCGGAAGGCGTCACGGACGGCAGCACGGCACTCAGTGCCGCCGCCAGCATGGCCACGAAGCGCCCTGCGTCGTTGTCGGCGGCATCCAGCGTCAACCACGCCGTCGCTATCCCGCTGCTCTGGAAGCGCTGGCGCATCTGCAGCATCAGGGTGGTCTTGCCGAAGCCAGCCGGCGCATTGAGCGCCACCAGCTTGGCGCCGCCGGCGCCGAAAACCTGCTCTGTCAGATCCGTGCGCGGCACATCCACTTGCGCGAGCTTGGTGGGGTCCAGCTTCGGTGCCAGCCACCGGCGGCGCTGCGCCGCGATCCCCTCATCGGTCTGCCGCCGCGCGGATGGCGCGCCGGGGCGCTCGTGCAAATCCTCAGGTGTGTGCCGGGGAAACTGGGGGAGGGCGTCGTCGGCAGCAATCATGGGCCTGTCATTTTTCGAGCGCGGCCGGCGTCGTCGCGGGTTCAGGGATCATGCCGTCCCTGGTTCACGACAACGTGGCTAAGATCGGTCGAGCCACCAACTGTTAGTGCACCCTGACTTTGTCATGCAGCGAGATTAAGAGTCCCCGCCCCGTCGCGCTTGTGGAAAGTAGCTACTCGGCAGGCCACGGCATCGCATCGACCAATTTTCGCAAGACAAGATGCGGCCTGGACGCGAGGATTCCAGGCTCGGCCGGCGCGCGAACTGACAATGAGGACGTGAGATGAACCCCATCCCGGGAAACACGATCGGCGCGGCGCTCGCCCGGATTGCGAGCGACCGTCGCGAGGCGACGTTCTGCATCGATGGCGACAGGACCCTGTCGTTTTGCGGTCTCGAAGCGACGTCGCTCAGGCTTGCGGGGGCTCTTCTCGCCTTGGGACTGCGCTCCGGTGATCGCGTCGGCCTCCTGGGCGCCAATTCCAACGAATGGATCCAACTGTTCTTCGCGGTCACGCGCATCGGCTGCGTCGTTGTTGCATTGAGTCCTCGCTACCGCGATAGCGAGCTCGAGCACATCGTCCGCGACTGCGAAGTCAAGCTGGTGTTCACGACCGAGCGGCACGACGCTCAGGATTTCATCCAGACGTTCGATCGCCTTTCGCCCAGGCTTCCATCACTTCAGCGGGTCTTTCTTCTGGAGCCGATCGTGCTGCAAGCGCTGGCTGACTCTGCCGTCGACGATGGAGCGGTCGCCGAAGCAAGTTGCCGTGTCAGGGCGGACCAATTGGCACTGGTCATCTACACCTCCGGCACGACCGGTCGGCCCAAGGGCGTCGGGTTGACGCATCGCAGCATGCTGGCCGCTGCAGGCGCACAGGCAGATCACATGCAACTCTGCAAACAGGACGTGATGCAGCTGTGCATGCCGCTGAACCACGTGGGAGGCATCAGCATCTGCGCGCTGAGCATGATGCTGGGGGGTGGCACCATCGACCTGATTGCCGAGTTCAAGGCAGATCTGGTTCTTCGTCGAATGCGCTTGCATCGGCCCAGCCTGATGGCGTGTGTTCCCACCATGATGCAATTGTTGCTCTCGAGCCCGCTTCAAGGAGAAGTGAATCTCGACAGTGTCCGGCTGATCCTCGTGGGCGGATCGATCGCCGATCCCGAACTGTTGCATCGCTTGATGAGCCGAATGCCGCAGGCCCGGCTGATGAACCTCTACGGCTTGTCGGAGACCTCGGGCGCGATCGTGATGACGCCGTGGGATTGCGGCGTTGAAGACCTGACCACCTCCATCGGCTCGACGATCGGCGACGCGGAGGTCAAGGTCATCGATTCCCATGGAGCGTCGCTGTCGGTCGGGGTGGTCGGTGAACTGTGCTTTCGCGGTACCGGCGTGTTCGGCGGCTACCTGGGCGCTTCGTGCCACGACGGCCCGTTCACCGAAGACGGCTGGCTGCGCACCGGCGACCTGGGAGCCATCGATGACCGCGGCATCATCACGCTGAAAGGCCGCTCGAAGGACATGTACATCCAGGGCGGCTTCAACGTGTATCCCGCGGAAACCGAGGCGTTCATCGCACGCCACCCGGGTGTACTCATGGTGGCCGGAATCGGAGTTCCCGACCCTGTGCTGGGCGAGATCGGTCGCTATTACATCGTTTGCCGGTCGGGCAGCGAGATCGGGGCAGCCGACGTGATCGGCTGGTGTGAACAGAGCCTGGCCGACTACAAGGTTCCCCGACAGGTCGTTTTTTGCGACGCCTTGCCGCTGACGCCGGCAGGCAAGATACACAAGGCGGCACTTCGGGATGCCGCCCGGATCCAGGGGGCCGGGCGGCAGACGCCCTGACCCCGGATCGAAGTCGACGCGCCGTCTGCGCGGCGCTTTGACGATCGACGTGCCGATCGGATCAAGGCCGCTTGAATCGCCCGGTACCTCAGCGGCCTGCTGAGGCTGTCGACTTTTCGCCCCGATTCATCCGATCGGACTAGGGCGGTCGACCTGCCAAATATCTAGACTGAGTTGGAACAGCACGTTCAGCCGTGCGCTTCGATATCAGGAGACAGGATGACCCACATCGTCACGGAGGCTTGCATCCGGTGCAAGTACACGGATTGTGTCGACGTGTGCCCGGTGGACTGCTTCCGGGAGGGTCCCAATTTTCTCGTGATAGATCCTGACGAATGCATCGATTGCGGAGTGTGCATCCCCGAGTGCCCCGTCAACGCCATCTACGCCGAGGAAGAGGTGCCCGAAGGCCAGCACCCGTTCATCGCGATCAACCACGAGCTGGCACGCCAGTGGGGCTCGATCTCTTCCGGCAAGGAAGCGGCGGGCGATGCCGATCGTTGGCGAAAGGTCGAAAACAAGATCGCGTTCCTGGAGCGCTAGGCGAAAGGTGTTGCCACCTTTCCTGTTCTTCAACTTCCCCTGAAAACGTCGTGAGCTCATTCTACGAAGCCCAAGTTCTGGATGTCCGTCACTGGACCGATCGACTCTTCTCGTTCACGACGACTCGAGACCCGACGTTCCGATTCTCCAACGGCCACTTCACGATGATCGGCTTGAAGGTCGAGAACAAGCCGCTCTTGCGCGCCTACAGCATCGTCAGCCCGAACTACGAGGAACACCTCGAGTTCCTGAGCATCAAGGTGCCGGACGGGCCGCTGACCTCCAGGCTGCAGCACATCAGCCCCGGCGATCTCGTCCTGGTCGGTCGAAAGCCCACCGGAACCTTGCTGATCGACTACCTGTTGCCGGGCAAGCGCCTGTATCTGTTGGCCACCGGCACAGGCCTGGCGCCCTTCATGAGCATCGTGCACGACCCCGAAACCTACGAGAAATTCGAGCAGGTCGTTCTGGTACACGGCGTGCGCCGCAAGGATGAACTGGCTTACCACGATGTTCTCGAGACCCGCCTGAGCGAGCACGAGCTGCTGGGGGAACTGGCCTCGGAAAAGCTTCGCTACTACCCGACGGTGACCCGCGATTCCTATCGCACCACGGGCCGCATCACGACGCTGATCGAGTCGGGCAAGCTGTTCGCCGACCTCGGCCTGACGCCCTTCGATGCGGCGCACGATCGCGTGATGATCTGCGGCGGTCCGATGATGCTCAAGGACCTGAAGCACTTGCTGGAAACAGCGGGCTTCAGCGAGGGCAATACGTCCACGCCCGGCCAATTCGTCATCGAACGAGCGTTTGCCGAACAGTGAGCCCCTCGAGCGCCCCCCATAGCTTCCATAGGAGTTGTCATGCTGGTCGTTGACCATATCGTGACCGTCGACAAGGTCAAGTGCATCGGGTGCAAGGCGTGCGACCGCATCTGCCCGACCGCGGCCATCGTGACCACGAATCGCCTGGCGCAAGTCGACGGCGATGCGTGCACGGGCTGCGACAAATGCCTGGACGCCTGCATCGACCATGGGGCGATCTC
>FSVG01001505.1_pt1 | contig 20215 bp, 15 predicted proteins | sample 1637511 | NCBI WGS metagenome assembly FSVG01 (sample SAMEA3914816, study PRJEB12502) | metagenome | biome: forest; material: soil | place: USA | collected 2011-09-16 | depth 0.3 m
CATCAGATCAGCGGCGTCGGCGGTGTACTCGGCATGGACTGCCGAGCGCATGTCGGCGTCCGGGATCTCGCGCGAGGGATCCGTGCCGGCACGGCACTTGGCGACCTTGTCGACGGCGATGTCGAACCCGATGGTCCGACCGAGCTTGCCGAATTCGACAACGAGAGGCAGGCCGACATAGCCCAGGCCGACGACGGCGATGATGGTCATGGCTTGCGTCCGTTGAGGAAGGTCAGTCGAAGTGGATGGAGGCCGAGCACATCACGGTGTTGTCGGTGTAGGGCGCGGAGATGCGGGTGATGGCAACGTCAGCCGTATGCAGCTCGCGCATGAAGCCGCAACTCAGCACGGTGGTGCGAGTCGGCGCGTAGTGGGCGGACAAACTGAAGCGAGAGGTGTTGTTCGAGCCGGTGGCCGACGTCAACACCCGGTTTCCCCCGATGTCGATGAAGTCGGTGGGAATCAGAGCGTCCGAGTACCTGCGATGGATGTACTCCACCAGCGCGTCAAGGGTGATCTTGGCGGTCAGTTCGTAGGAGACGTCGAGGTGCGCCGTCGTGTTCAGGGACCGGCTGTTGACATTGTTGTTCGTGTTGATGATGGTCGCGCCCGAGCCCGCGTTCGAGCTCGCGTCGCGTCGCACGCCCAGGCCGACGGTGAAGTGCGACGGCGGCGTCCAGCGCCAGTTCATTCCACCGTTGATGTAATGCTGGTCGGGCTGGCCGTCGGTGCGTTGCCTGGTGTAGCCGACGTTGGCGTCGAACGAGCTGTTGCCGCTGGCCGTCCACTTGGTGTTGACGCCCACGGTGTTCAGGGAGAACGCCTCGTCCTTGCCGTTCAGCTTCACATTCGGGTACCTGCCGCGGATGGAGCGGCCGTTGAGGCCAAAGGACAGGTCCGGGCTCGTCGCGTAGTTCGTGCCGCCGCTGACCGCCCATTGCTGGGTTTCGTCCACGTCGAAGCTGGGATCGGAAAACTTGCGTCCGGAAGCGTCGAAGCCGGCGAAGATCGACCAGCGCGCCATGCCGCCCAGCTGCACGCGGGCGAAGGCATGGCTGTCCGTCTGCAGGTTCTTCGACGTCGAGGCCTTGTCGCCGTCCAGGCCGTACAGGTACTGGTGGCGGCGCGTGTCGCCGCCGAAGGCGCCCGAGATGTCGCCGATGGTGCTCCAGTCGAGCTCGGCGGAACCCGTATACCCGATGGAGTCGCGCTTGTTCAACGAGGCGTAGCGATCGGCGTTGACCGACGCCGTGCCCAGGAGGCGTTCACGCCCGATCGTCTCGTCGAGTGCCGCCTTGAGCTCGGTGATCGACAGCCAGTCCGCCTTGCGGTCGCCGCTTTGGGTATGCAGGATGTTGCTCTGGTGCTGGATCGTCTCGCTCGCATCGAACGAGAACGGCTCCAGATCGGCGCGGGCGGCGCCCGCCAGCAGGCATAGCAGCATCGGCGAGCAGCTCGCCACCGTCTTCATTTTCATGGTCTTTCTCCTCCGGGCCGTCGAACGACGGCGGGTGCTCAGCGGGACAGGGACGCGGTGGCGTTGGCGAAGGGGTCCTTGTAGTGCCCCAGGCGATCCATCAGCATCCACCACAGGAACTTCGAACTTCGAACGTAGCGCATCAGGTAGCGTCGCGGCTCGGTGCAGACCCGGTACGTCCATTCCAGGCCCAGACGCCGCAGGACGACGGGCGCGCGCTTGACCGCACCCGCCTCGTAGTCGATGGTGGCGCCGATGCCCATCATCACCTTCACCTGCGGCAGGCGATGGCGCACGCTCGCGATCCAGAGCTCCTGCTTGGGCGCGCCCAGCCCGACGAACAGGACGTTAGCACCGCTGGCCACGATCATGTCGAGCACGGCGTCGATCTCCGCTGGATCGTTCACGAAATTCATGGACGGACCGTGCGCGCCGACCACCATTTCGCGGCCGGCCTTGCGATTCATCGACTCGCGCGCGGCCTGGGCCACGCCCGGTCGCGCCCCGAGCAGGAAGATCCGCGTGTGCGGGTCCGCGGCTTGGCGTGCGCAGAACGCGGGCACGATGTCCGACCCCGGCAAGCGGTTGACCACGCTACGGCCTTGGGCACGCAACGCCAGGCGCACATAGTGGCTGTCGATGGTGATGATGTCCGCCGAGCGGTAGGCCGCGAGAAAAGCAGCGTTGTACTGCAGGTGGTAAAGATGATCCGGATTGACCGTGAATACGACGCCGCCGACCGTCCCCAGTCGATTCAACAAGACGTCCATGGACAGGTCGTCTGCCCATATGTTGAGCAGGCGTTGCCGAGGCCAATTCGCATTCATGTCAGGCACGCGTCGAAACGGCCGGCGCAGGGTTGCCCGCCAGGCGCGCGCGTTGTTGATCGTTTTTCATTTGAGAGCCTGCACCAAAATCTTTTGGGGGTCGCCGTACACAAGGTTCGATGCCTGCTGGCGCCGGATCGATCGAGGCGCATTTTGCCACGAGCGCCCGGGCGGCCAGGGGCGCGGCCCGAATGCGCGCCGCGTGGCAAGCATGTGGACGCGCCGGCATTGTCGCGAGTCCGCGCCGGCAACTCCCGCTCCTGGGTCGACAGCCCGGATGCGCCCGGGCAGTCGGGTACAGCGGCAACGACAATCTCGCTTGTCGCCGCCTGCCCCCCGTAACTCATCCCACGATTGTCAAGCTCTCGCGCATCGGAGCGATCTTGGCGCGAATATTGCTGCTCTCGCCCGCACGCCGCGCAGGTTCTTCGAATAGCCTGCCGCTTCGCCGCGCCCGGTCCCCCGGCACAGTTGAACTGAAATCCACCATCAATGAGCAAAGTCACCGCCGTTCGCGAACTTCTTGGCTACCTCGCCGAGAACCATCACACCATCCACTACACCGGCTGGGTGGGCTACCGGAACCTGGGCGATGAAATCCTGCTGGAGGCCGCGGTCGAATCTTTCGCACCGGCCAAGATCGTCTGGGTGCGCGGCTTCCACAACAAACTGATACAGGCCGCGGTCGCTCGCAAGAAGCACGATCTCGCGATGCTCGGTGGAGGGACGCAGATCGGCGTGCAGTCCCCGATTGTCCGATTCAAGCGCGCAATTGCAGCAAGTAAGTCCGCTTTCGTGTTCGGGGCCGGCGTGACGCCGTGCACCGACGGGCCAATCCCGGCATGGCTTGAACAATGGGGCGAGGTGCTCAGGCCGCTGCCCTACGTCGGGGTGCGTGGCCCGGAGTCGGCGGCCACGCTGGCGCGCGTCGGCGTCAATGCCCAGGCCATGGGCGACCCGGTGTGCTGGTTCGTCAAGCCACTGGATTACTGGCAGCCGGAAGAAGGCCTCGTCGGCATCAACGTCGGCCATGCGCATGGGCACATGTACGGACAGGAAGACGTCATCCAGTCCCGGATCATCGAACTGGTGAAGGATCTATTGGCCCAGGGCAAGCGACTCGAGTTCTACTGCGTCTGGCCTGAAGACCTGGAGACGACCCGCCGCATCGCCGCGGCAGCGGGCGTCGAGAATCCGATCATCCATGAGATCTACGAGGGCGCCCTCAGATTCCAGGAGAAGGTGCGCCGCGTGCAGTTTTTCGTCGGCATCAAGCTGCACGCAGTGGCGCTCGCGATGTGCACCAACGTCCCGTCGTTGATGATCGAATATCGCCCCAAATGCCGGGAATTCGCCGCGACGCTGGGCGTGGAGCGCTTCTGCGTGCGCTCCGACAGCCTGGACTTGGCACAGATGCTGGCGCTGATCTCGGTACTGCAGGACCAAGGCCGCGAAGTCTCGCGCACGATGCATGCTCGCGCGACCATCGTCCGTGATCGCATACAAGAGCTGTCGAAGGCTATCCTGTCGTCCAATGGCTGGTGATCGAGGCCGCCGCACTGGCCGACGATGTCGCGAAATTCAATAGTCATGGCCCTCCCCATCGATCCCCGGGATACCAATCGCCACGGCAGCCAGGTCCTCCTTGTGTGGCCCGGCGTTCCCGCCTGGCGGATCGCCGGAAAGATCTGGCTCGATCGCAAGTTCAAGGACGGCATGGACGCCTGGGCCCGCCAGTGGCCCGGCCGGCTGCGTGCCGTCATGGAAGTTACCCAACTCGCCGCGGTCCCGTCATTCGGCGCCTACCCATGGTCGGCGGCGGATGAGTGCTTCGATCTGGAACTGATCCAGCCCGGCGAGGCATTTTCCGGGAAGCATCTTGCCGGCGTCGACCTGCTGATGGCCAACGCCGACAGCCCCAGCAAGCTGTCCGCGCCAGGCCTTTGCCGAATCGCGGGCGTCGCCTGCGTCCTCTCGATCGAATACACGCTCGCGACTCGCCTGGACATGCTGACCTATTCACGCATGAGCCCGTTCAAGCGACTCAAGACGTTCGCCTGGCTCGTGGTGAACGAATGGCGGATCCGATCGGCCATGCGTCAGTGTGACTCGGTGCAGGCCAATGGCATCCCCGCGTTCGACATCTACGGCAAATCCAAGCCCGGCAGCCACCTGTATTTCGATACCCGCCTCAATGCCGACGCCGTGATCGACGCGGATGCACTCGAGAGCCGACTCAACCGGCTGGCGTCCGATGGTCCGTTGCGGCTGGCGTTTTCCGGCCGCCTGATCGGCGGCAAGGGCGCCGACGCCCTGGTGCCGCTGGCCGCACGCCTCCAGAAGCTGGGGCTGAATTTTCACCTCGACATCTATGGCTCAGGCGAACTTGAATCGGAGATCGGCGCGTCGATCCTGGCGGAAGGACTGAGCGATATTGTCACCTTGCATGGCCCGATCGATTTCGACAGCGCACTCGTTCCGATGCTCAGGGAGACGATCGACTTGTTCGTCTGCTGTCATCGACAGGGCGATCCGTCATGCACGTACGCAGAAACGTTGGGCTGCGGCGTGCCGATCGTCGGCTTCCGCAACGAGTCGCTATCCTCGCTGGTCAATCGCTTCGACATCGGCTGGTGCGTGCCGATGAACGCGCTCGACGCCCTTGCCGCGCTGATACTGCGCTTGGACCGGAGCAGGAGCGAGATCGCCGCGAAGGCGCGCAGCGCACGTCGATTCGGACTCGCCAACTCTTTCGAGAAGACGTTCGAGGAGCGCGTCAATCACTGCCTGGCCGTGTTGGCGCGCGTCCCCGGCTCGACCGATGGCCGGGAGCTTCAGGCGGCGGCCGACGCGGGCGACTGAGCGATCGCCGCCTCGAACAGGGTCTTCAGCTTGCGTGCTTCCGCGTCAGCGTCGTGACGCAGGCGAACGCGCCCATTCGCCGCGCGTCCCATCTCGATCATCTGCTCAGGGCTTGCGGCGAGGCATGCCTTCATCGCCTCCTTCAGCTGCTCGATGTCACCCGGCGGCACCAGCCAGCCATCGATACCTTCGCGCACCAGCTCCGGAATGCCTGCGATGCGGGTCGCGACCACCGGGCGGCCCACCGCCATGGCTTCCATGATGACGACGGGCAGCCCCTCGGCGAAACTGGGCAGTACCAGCGCGCGCGATTCCAGCAATTGAGCGCGCACCGTTGCGCTGTCGACCCATCCAAGTATGCGTACACGGTCGCCCAATCCATGGCGTCGGATGGCCTCTTCGATTGGCCCTCTCATCTCGCCGTCACCGGCGAAGACGAGCTCGAATTCGATACCTTCGCGTCGCAGCAGAGCGGCAGCCTCGACGAGCAGCAATTGCCCTTTCTGGGCGCAAAGCCTGCCCACGTTGACAAGTCGCGGCGCGGATGGCTGCGTCAGGGCGTCTTCCGCCTGGAAGAAGACCTTCTCCAGCGCGCAATGGACCACGTGCACCTTGTGCCAGTCTTCAGCCGGAAGCCAGCGCCAAAGCTGGCTTCGGCCATAGCTGCTGATGGCGACGACGAAGGCCGCATCGCGGATCTTGCGAGTCAGGTGCAGGAACTTCGGCTTGTCGAACTCCTCGGGGCCGTGCACCGTGAAACTGTAGCCGGGGCCGCCGAGCAAGTGCGCCAATTGCGCGACCTCCGCGGAGTTCGTGCCGAAGTGGGCATGCACGTGCTGGATCTTTTCGTCGCGCATCCAGTCCGCGAGCGTGCAGGCCTCGAGGAAATACATGAGGTGGTACGGCCACGGCCGTTCAGCCTGGCGCGACATCTGGACAGCGGTGCGCAGCGCGCGCCACGCGTGCGGCGGGTGTTCCAGCGTCCGCAGCACGGCGCGCCAGAGCAGGCGCGGCAAGCCCTGGCGCAGGATGTGACGCGTGCGGCCCCGCTCGGCCAAGTCCTCGGACCCTTTGACATCGGCGTCCCAACCGCGCAATGCGAAGCGCGCGACATGCACGCCCTCGCGCTCCAGCGCCAGGATTTCGCGGCGAATGAACGTGTGGCTGACCTTGGGATACTGGTTGACCAGGTACGCGACCCTCATGCGGCGCCCCGGGAATCCCTGGCTCGCGCCTGTGAAACGGGGTGGGCGTTGCGCTGGTCGATTTCAGCAGTGGCGCGCGCCTTTCCCACAAGCAGCGAGCGGCGTTGGTAGCGGCGCAGGAAAGCCCGGAAGTCGGCGTCGCCGTACCGCGGAGCGCCCTTCAACGCGCTTTTGAGATAGCCCCAGAACATCGCGAGGCTGCCCAGGAGATAGGGGCGCTGGGTGACGCGCAACAATGCGCTGGCCGCCATGTAGACAGGCCCCGTTCCCATGAAGTACTGCCCGAAGCCGTGCCGCATCCGCCCGGTGTACACACTTTGCTGGCTCGAGCCCATCGGACGCAGATGCACGAACCGCAGTTCCGGATCATCCCAGCTGCGTGCGATCCAGCCCTTGCGCCTGCATTCGTGGCAATCGATGCCGTCCCACATCACCTCGCGCACGAAACCGCCAATCTCCTTGAAGGCCTCCACGCGATAGAACTTGGTCATGCCCAGCGATGTCTCGTCGCCGTGGCGCTCCGCAACCAGCTTGCCGCCCTCCTCGATGTAGGCCTTGCCGCTGCAGGTCGCGATCCGGGGCTCGGCCAACATGCGCTCGACGAGAATCTCGAAGTAGCGGGGCGGCAAGCGCAGATCGAGATCCAGCTTGCATATGAAGCCGAAATCGTCCGGGCGAATCGTTTCGTAACCGGCATAGAACGCGTCGATCACACCGGGGCCGACAGCACGGTGCCCGCGATCCTTGCGCGTGACGATGCGGATCCAGGCGTACTTTGCAGCGTATTCGGCAAGAATTGCCGGGGTCGCATCCGAGGACCCGTCATCGACGATCACCCAAAGCGCGGGTGTGACGGACTGCGCAACGACGCTGTCCAGCGTTTCGCGCATGTAGTCGGCTTCGTTCCGACACGGAGAAATGAGCGCATAGGCGTTCGAAGTAATCATGATTTCATTCGGCACGAAGGCAATTGGGAGGACGGGCAAGGGAGGTTCGAGCCTTCGTTGACCTCACCGCAGAATCTATTTGTATTCGATGAGGGAACTCGCTCGACCGCGGAGCTTGCGCCAGTGGAAAAGCAAGACTCCTGCCGCCTCCGGAAATCGGCCGGCGACGAGAAAGAATGCCCGGCTCCAGATCGCGTCGGCCTCGCGCGCCGCGGGTTGCGGTCGCAAGGCCAGCCGCAGCATCTGCAGCGGATAGAGCGCCAGGAGCAGGAAGCCCAGCGGATGAAGTGCGCCGAGCAACGCTGTGGCCGCAGGCAGGAAGATGCCCCAGGCCAAGGCCCGGCGCTCCTCCAGGACATAGTGCCGCTCCGGGGGGGCGCCATGCAGGGCCGCACCCTCGGCGAAGGCATGTCCAGCGCGCTTGCTGCGCAGCCACCACTGTGACCACCGGGTCATCGCGGCGTCGTGCCACACCATGTCGCGGGCGAGCCGCCAAATTTTCCACCCGGCGCCGCGCAGGCGAACGCACAACTCGGGCTCCTCGCCGGCGATCAGATCGTCCCGGTAACCGCCGACGGCCTGCAGCGCTTCGATCCGCATCAAGGCATCGCCCCCGCAGGAACGCACCTCGCCGACAGTGGCGTTCCATTCGATCTCGCACTGGCGATTGAACAGGGACGCCTGCGGGAAACGCTCGCGACGGCGCCCGCAGACGACCGCCAGTTCAGGACGTTGCGTCAGCGTCTCTTGCGCGATCTCGAGCCAGCCCGGAATGACTTCGCAATCGCCATCGAGGAAGTGGACGCAGGTCGTCGCCGGTGCGATCTCGAGCAGCCGCCGCCATCCGGCGTTGCGAGCCAGAGCTGCGGTGAAAGGACGGCGCATATCCAGTTCCACCACTTCGGCGCCCATGCTGCCTGCCCTCGCGGCGGACCCATCGCTCGAGCCCGAATCGACATAGACGATGCAGGATGCGCTGCCGGCCACGGACTCGAGGCACCGCACCAGCCGGTTGCCTTCGTTGCGGCCGATGATGACCACCCCCATCGAACTCGCCTTTGCCACGGGCGCATGGCAGTCGCTCTCGACGACGGCGGGGTTGTTCAACGGAGTTGTCAAGCCATCATTCTCCGGGCTGCCGCGTCATGAGGACACGCGCCGGAATACCGACTGCAGTCGCGTGCGGCGGCACATCGTCAGTCACCACTGCGTTTGCACCGATGCGCGCGTGATCCCCGATGGTCACGCCACCCAGCACCTTGGCGCCCGCGCCGATGTCCACATGGCCGCCGATCCGGGGAAGCCCGGGCCTGCTGCCCGCGCCAACCGTCACCTGCTGGAACAGGAGGCAGTTCGGCCCGATCGTCGCCGAGGGGTGAATGACGACGCCATTCGGGTGCGGGAGCAACAGGCCACCGCCGATGCGACAGTTCAGGGGGATGTCCGCCCCCGTGACCACGCTCCAGAATCGGTGCTTGACGAAGTTGAATCGACGCTTGCACCACGACCCCGGCGACTGCCGGCCCGCGCAGGCTTGATAGGCCCGGATGCTCTGCAGCAGCGCCCGAGAAGGCGTCCAGCTGCCAGCGCGACGGGCCTCGCGAGACCAGTCGGGAACCGCGGCCGAGATCTCCGCCGGCATGATCACCAGGCTCCTTGATCGACGTACGCGGGGACGGGCGCCTGGCGTCTGCCGGACGACCTGGGCGGCTCGCTGCGTGCATCCGACAACCTTCGCTCCTCAGGTGGCATGGCCAGCCAGGCACAGGGCACGGCAATGATGAACAGCAGCATCGATGACACGAGCGAAAAGTTGGACGTCGTGAAGATCACGAACAGGGCGGCTATCGTCAGCGACGCGAACGCGATCGGGAATGAACCACCCCATAGGCGGGGCCGCTCGGACAGGGGGCCCATGCTCTTCAGCAGCCGGTAGAGAACCACCAGGTGCGGCGAGAGGAAGCAGAGCAGACCGACGGCGCCCGCGTTCAACAGCACGGCGAGGTAGGTATTGACGAGATCGATGATGCCCTCGCCCTGACGAAGATCCTGCAGGTAGGCCGCGTAGTTCGGGACACCGAAGACCGGGCTTTGCATGATCAGGGCCGTCGAGGCTTCGAGCAGCTTGCGCCGATAGTCGATGGACGAGACGTCGGCGTCCTCCGACCCGAACAATGCCTTGAGGCCTTGGTAGACGAAGTCGTCGGCGCCGGATGCCATGGCCAGGGCACCCCCTCCGACAACCAAGACAACGAGTGTCAGGAACTTCATGGGGGCCATGTACCGCAGCGCGACGATGCACAGCAGGAAGCCTGCGAATCCCAGAAGCGGTCCGCGTGACCAGGTTGCGACGAACGCGCCAAGGATGATCAGGGCCACCAGTCTTCCCTGGCTGACGAGCACGCCGCCGGTCGCGCGCAGCCACGACCATATGCCCAATGCGCAGAGCATGACGAAGGCCATGACGATCGGTTGCGGGGTCGTGGATTGGACGCGCAGGAAGGGGCCTCGCATCAGGACATGGGTGAGTTGCCAGCGGACGCCGTAGATGAACTCGAGTTCGGAATAGACATTCTTCCTGAGCACCGACTCCATGAGGCCGACGACCGCAAGAAAGGTGAAGCCGATCGCCATGGGGGCCGCGACGAACTTCAGATCGCTTGCGGATCGGATGCCCCGGGTCGTGACGTAGTACGGCAATACCAGGTCGAGAAACATCTCCACTGCCGAGCGCAACGTGACAGTCAAGGTCGAACCGGGAGCCTGGGTCACGAGCTGGAGGATCGGATAGGACATCACGAGGACATCCATCCAGCGCAGGGAACGTGGTGTCTCGAGACGACGATTGCCGAGCAGAGACAGCGCAGCGGGCACCAGGAGGACGAGGGACAGCACCCGATGGTGATTGAAAACGATCAGGTGATTGATGCCGGCAAACCCGTCGGGGGAATACGTGACGGGGGGAAAGAGAAGCAGCAGCAGCCAGAATCCCGCCAGGCGCCCCTTGACGTCGTTGCCGAACAGACGCGCCGTGATGACGGCGCCCGCGACGACTCCGGCGATGAAGATGAGCGGCTGAAGCGACAAGAATGAAACAGCGGCAGATCCCAGGATCACGAACCAGATGCGCCAATATTCGGTTTTCGACACCAGGCCGCTGAACGGCTTGCGAAGAAATGGCGCGGCGATCAAAGTCAGCAGGCAGACTGCCAGGAAAAGCTTTATCGCATAGACCAAGATACACCTCTGGAGCGTCCGCGGCGCATGGCGCCGCGACGATTGAACAGGAACGAGCCGGGCACCGGGGGCGTGCGCCACGGCACCATCGCGGGCATGGCAAATTCCGGGCCAATGGATCTGCGAATCCGCTCGCCGCCGGGTGCCATTGTGCCCGCGCCCGGCGCACCTGAGGATCGGCCAGGCGCCAATCGTGAGACATGCGCTACGATCAAGGAGGCCGCCGCTGCGACACTCGCGTCCCGCGACCAACAGGGCGATGCGGGGAAGCCTGCAGCTTTCAGGGCGGCCCGCGACGGTCCGCCTCGACTGGCGCGCGAATTGCTCGCGGCTTGCGCTTGTCACCCCCCTTACCCTGACGATCCCTTCTGCATGAGCTCAAGCCGAGTAAACGTACTTGACGGTTGGCGCGGTATCAGCATTTCGCTGGTACTGGCGGGACATCTGCTGCCGCTGGGGCCCAAGTCGTGGAATCTGAACGTGGCTTTCGCCGGCTCGGGCATGGCGATCTTCTTCACGCTGTCCGGCTGCCTGATCACGAGCGTCCTGCTGCGGGATCCCAACGTCCGCAATTTCCTGATCCGCCGCCTGATGCGCATCGTGCCGCTCGCGTGGCTGGCGTCGCTGATCACGCTGGCCGCCACGGCCGCGCCCCTGGACGTCTACCTGCCCCACCTGCTGTTCTACGCGAACACGGGGCCGATGTATCTGACGACGTTCACCGGCCACTTCTGGAGCCTGTGCGTCGAGGTGCAGTTCTACGCGATGATCGCGTTGCTGACCTTCACCTGCGGACAGCGCTCGTTGCGCATCCTGCCGCTGCTCGCCATCGCGGTGACGCTGTTCCGGTGGTGGCACCACAAGGACCTGGTGATCGACACGCAGTACCGCATCGACGAGATCCTCGCCGGTTGCACGCTGGCGTTGATCCTCGACCGGTTCAAGGCCATCGAACCCCTGCCCTTCATCTGGCTGGCGCCGATCATCGGCTTGCCGCTGCTGATCCTTTCCGCCCACCCGGCGGGCGGCGCGCTCGGGTACATGCGCCCCTATATCGCTTCGGCGCTGGTCGGCAGCACCTTGTTCGCGGCGCAGGACACCGTCACCGCGCGGGTGCTGTCATCGCGAGTCCTGGGCTATCTCGCGAAAATTTCCTATGCGCTGTACATCATCCACGGGTGCCTCGCGTCCTCCTGGCTGGGTACGGGAAGCTCCACCCTGGTGAAGTACGCGAAGCGCCCGCTCATGTTCCTGGTCACGTTCGGCCTCGCGCACTTCTCCACGAACTACTACGAGAGCTATTTCATCGGACTGGGCAAGCGCTGGACGGCTGGACGGCCCACGCAGCGTCCGCTCATCGCCGCAGCGGTTCCGGCGCCCGACGCCCCCGGCGCCGCGTCGCCGGCCAGCATCCTGATCGTGTCCGAGCACGCATCCACGCGTTTCGGCGGCGAAGCCGCATTGGCGTTCCACTATTTCCGCGTCATGCGGGCGCGCGGGCTCAACGTCCGACTGCTCACCCACGCCCGCGTGCGCGATGAACTCGTCCACGCGTTTCCCGGCGAACTGGAACGATTGATCTTCGTCGAAGACACGGCCACGCAGCGCGTGCTCACGCGCCTGGGGCAGTTCCTGCCTCACCGGATCGCCTCCTTCACGACCGGATTCCTTTCACGCATCGTCACGCAGCGGGCGCAACAGCGCATTGCCCGCGGCCTCGTCGACAGCGCGGGCGTCCAGGTGGTGCACCAGCCGATGCCGGTGTCGCCGCGCGAGCCGTCGCTGATGCGGGGCATCGGCGTGCCGGTGCTCATCGGCCCCTTGAATGGCAACATGAAATACCCGCCGGGCTTCCGCGCGGCCGACGGGGCGCTGGTCGACCTCGTGGAGCGTGCCGGCAGGGCCGCGAGCGGGTTCATGAACACGTTGTTCGCGGGCAAGCGGGAAGCGGCCATGATTCTTGTGGCCAATGAACGCACCTCCCAGGCACTGCCCGATCGCCGCCAGGGCCAGGTGGTCGTGCTCCCCGAGAACGGGGTCGATCTCTCGCTTTGGCGCGCCGACGTGTCAGGGACGCCCGCTCGAATCGGGCCAACGCGCTTCATCTACATGGGGCGGCTGGTGGACTGGAAGGCGGTGGACTTGCTGGTGCATGCGTTCGACCGCGCGCGGCAGGCTGCGCCGATGACGCTCACGATCATCGGCGACGGTCCCAAGCGCCAGGCGCTGCAGGGTTTGGCGAATTCGCTGGATCTCATGAGCGAGCATGTCGGCGCCCCCGGCAAGATTCACTTCGCCGGCTGGCTCAGTCAGCAGGATTGCGCGGAGTTGCTGCGCGCAAGCGATGCGCTCGTTCTTCCCAGCCTCTGGGAGTGCGGTGGGGCCGTCGTGCTGGAAGCGATGGCATGCAAGCTCCCGGTCATCGCGACCGCGTGGGGGGGGCCGCTGGATTACCTCGACGCGCGCTGCGGCGTGCTGGTGGAGCCACGATCGCGAGAGCACGTCATCCAGGGGTTCTCGGACGCCATGACCGCACTGAGCACCGATCCCGCGAAGCGGGTCGCGATGGGAGAGGCGGCGCGGCGACGGGTCGAGGAGGGCTTCGACTGGGAACGCAAGGTCGATCAGGTGATCGCCCTCTACTGGCAAGTCATTCGCAACGAGGCCGCGCGCGCGCTGGCCGCCGCAAGAATCTGAGTCGAACCGGACGATCAAATGGAATCTGCAACACTGACCCCCCGGCGCAAGGCCTACTGCGTCATGGGAGCCGGCTCACTGCCGTATGCGCGGCTGTCGATCGAATCTCTGTGCCTGAACTCCATCGACGATCTCGATGTCAGGATCATCACGGACGGGGAGAACGACAAGGCGCAGGTGCTGGGCAACTTTTCGACGATCGGCATCGATGCGCGACATGCGTGGTCCGTCCACTCGAAGGCCGAAATGGACCTGCTCGCCGAGCAGCAGTACGTCGACCTGCCGGAACTGCACCGTCTGCGTTCCGGGCATCCGTGCTGGCGCAAGATCACCGATCCGCTGCTCATGGCGGAGGACGGCGAGGAAATCCTTCTGCTGGATCCCGACCTGTACTTCCCGAACCGATTCCGCTTCGAGCCGACGCCGGCGACGGGCGTCCTGTTGATGCGTCAACCTCCGCACTGCCTGCTGCCGCACGAGAGCGTGATGAACGCCTACGACGCTGGCGTGCCACTGGCCCATCACGTCGACATCGGTGTCGGGCAGCTGCGGCGCAACCTGGACATGCGCTGGTTGAACGATCTGGTCGCGACGCTGCGGGCCGGAGGCGAACTCCCGCGCAAGATGCACATCGAAGCGATCATCTGGTCGGCCGTCGCGCTGCGTGTCGGTGGGGGCTACATGGATCCCGCGCATTGGCACTGCTGGACGAACACGCAATGGAAGCGCGCGGCCCTGAAGCTGGGGGCCAGCGGCGTCAAGCTGCTGCGCCAGGAGAACTTCGCCGACATGAAGTGCTTCCACGGCGGCGGCCCCGCGAAGTGGTGGATACCGGACTTCATCAAGGGCGGCTACATGCCCTCCCCGCGGACCATCGACACCCACGTGCCGCCGCCGAAGTTCGAGGAGTTGACCCGGTCGGAATATCTTGCCGGCCAGCGCTGGAAGGCGCTGGCGCGCCGGCTCGGGTACTACCGGCTCTTCAAGTCCTGATCGTCATGGGCGGCGGATTCATTCACAGGTTCTCAGCCCGCGAATCGCTGGGGCAGCGCCCATTCGATACCCGCCCTCAGCATCCAGCCCGCCGCCAGGCCGGCTAGGAGCGCGGGGACGACGAGCGCCTCGCTGCGCCATGTGAAGACGCCTCGATTCAGCCTGAACCAGATGGCGAGCGGCCAGACCGAGAACTGACATAGCGCCACAGCGGTGATCGCGCCTGGAACGCCCCAGAAATGCAGGCCGGCTACCACACCGAACACCAGCGTGCACAGACGCAGGAGGTTGGCGAGTGTCTGCAGATGCGGCGAACCGACCGCCTGATAGCACTCTTCGACGACCTGATAGCGCAGGCCCACGACCCCCAGCGCGAGAACGCTGAGCATCCAGCCGGCGTCCTGGTAGCGGTGGTCGTACAGCATGGCGATGACCGCGGGCGCGCCCGTGATCAGGACGCCCGCCAGGAGCGTGATGATCCCGTCGTAGGCCCACTGGAATTTGCTCAGGGTCTTCGCCAAGTCGTGCGGACGGTCGCGATGGACCTCCGCCAGCGCGGGATAGACGATGCTCATGCACATCTTCGTGGCCAGGCCCTGCAGCACGTTGGCCATCAGCAGTGCGATGGAGTAGATGCCGTACAACCGCTTGTCGATCAGGCCTGCCAGGACGAACTTGTCGCTGTTCAGCGCCAGGAAGAACAGGATCGACGACATGAAGACCCAGCGTCCCACCTTGAGGAGTTCCGTCACGGACTCCTTGACGAGGCGCAAGCGCGTCGTATGCCCCGGCAGGATCGCGTGTCCCAGGCAGGTTCGAATGACGGCAGCGACGACCGCGCCCACGACGAGTGTCCAGACGGTGCGAAATGCGAGTGCCACGATCACCATGGCGACGGCCGATGCCAACTGCCCGGCCAGCTCGATCTTCGTGATCGTGTGCAGGTGCATCTGGCGCTTGGACTGGAGGATCTTGATGGAGTCGAAGCCCTGGATCATGGGCGTGACCGAGAATCCGATCATCAGCCAGGCCAGGCGCGAATCGGCGTAGACCGTGCCTGCCTTGAACAGGCCCTGGTGGATGGCCAGCATGTCGAGCAGTGCCAGCGCGATGCAGCCGAATCCGAGGCCGAAACCGCGGATGACCTGAACCGTCCATGCCGTATCCAGGAACTCGGGGCTGCCGCCGTTGCGGCTCTGAATGACGCTGCGGCCGATGCCGATGTCGCTGAACAGTCCCATCGCCGTGATGAGCATCGACACGACCGACATGAGGCCGAAGGCGTCGGGGAACAGCAGCCGCGCAAGCACGACGTTCGTGGCCAGGCGCAGCACCATGGCGGCGAGCGTCGAACCGAGCGTCCATTTGCCGGCACGCAGCACCCGGCCCTTGAGTGCCGGGGCGCGAACCACCCGGGTCTCCGCGCTCATGGCGCCATTCCGGGAAGCTGTCCGGATTTCAAGGTCAAGGGCGTCGACGCAGGGTCTGCGCGCATGCGGAACTTCGCGAAAGGCATTGTGCTGGAACGGAGCAATGGACTCGGTCGATCCGGGAGGAAGGTGTCTTCGTTGCGCAAACTCGCGCGGCCGAACGACAGGGGGTGGTGGACCGACATCGTCCAACGGCAAAGCCGCGCGGCACATTGCGTGCCACGCGGCTCGAAGTCTATCTGAAGGGGTGACCGGCGCTCAGGTCACGCGGCCGCCCGATGGCGCCCGGATGGCGCGCGCGCTACGGCGCTGCGGGTCAGCAGCCGCTCCACCAGCAAGCGGAATCGCGCTTCTCGAGTGCTGCCTTCCACTTGGGATTGCCGTTGTCGGCCATGCTCTCCTTGAGCCCCCAGCTGCCGCTCTTGCTCGGCACCGCGGCATGGTTGAAGTAGGCGAACACCTGGCCGCCGGAAGACTGCCAGTTGGCGATCATCTGCTCGTAGGCGCCTTGCATGCGCGGATCGCGGTTGGCGGCGATCAGCAGATTGGAGAGGGTGGCGTCGGCGTCGCCGCCGGGCGGCACGAGATGCTGTCCGCCTTCGTAGGCCCACATCGGCAAGCCGTACTTGGCCGCCACGGCCTTCGTGCCGACCATCCAGCCCGTGGCCTGGGCGATCGCGCCGACGGGCGCCTGCGATGCCGTGGCCGCGAGGGGGACGGTGACCGACTTGCCGGCAGCATCGTGGCCGGTGAGTTCCTGGAACAGCTTGTCCAGGCCACCGTCCGGCGCGGAGAACCAGGTCGCGACCGTGGAGCGCAGTGTCGCCGAACCCACGTAGTAGCCGAAGTACGGTGCGATGCTCACGACATCGATCGACTTTCCGCAGGCCTGCCCGAGCGATTTCGCGGCGACGGCACAGGCGAGCACTTGCTCGGTCATTGCCGGTTGCGCGGCCTGGGTGTTGGAGACGCAGCGGAAGCGCGAGCTGGCACCGGCCGCCGCGTTCTTGGCAAGGCCGCAGGTCTGCACCAGACGCCGTGCGTACCAGTTGTTCTGCAGCGTGTAGATGTTGGCGCCCTTCGCCACTTCTTCGGGCCAAGCCGCCTGCGCCTGGGCCAGGATCCACTTGGACACCGGGAACGCGTAGTTCCACGGTTCATTGGCGTACTCGAGGTTGACCTTGAGAGTCGTGGAGAGCTTCTGGACGGCCAGGCGGCCGAACTGGGTGATGTAGTCGTCGTTGGCGTGGGCCGGAATATTCATCCACGGCTCCGAGGCCGTCGTGTTGGCCAGATCGAGCATCGCCTCGACCGGGACGCCTTTGACGCTCGCCCAGGTGCGATCCGTCATCAATGGACGCTGGCTCCAGGATTCCAGCATGTTGACGTTGGTCGCGCCCCAGTCCATGAAGCGCAGGGTTCGGAACCCCTTGACGTCGGCAAGGAACAGCGGGCTCCAGACACTGGTCTTGGGGAACGACTCGAACGGCACGAAGTTGCCCTTGGCGCCACCGCAGGCGGTCGCGTCGGCCGCATAGGTCTGGAGGTTGGATGCGCAGGCACCGCCAGGAAGATAGATCCGAATATTGCGGATGTAGTTGCCCGGAGTGGTCGCCGCGATCGTCAGGTACATGCTCGCGGCCGCGCCGGAGGCAAGATCGACGACGTCACGGCCGGCCTTCGACAGCGATGCCTGCCTCGTCACGCTGCCCCCATAGCTCAGCGTACCGGCGCCGTCGTAGACGATCGTGTAACGACCCGCGGGCAACGTGCCGTTGGCCGACAGCATCGTCGTCACCTTGCGATACTTCACGGTCGTGTCGTCGCTGGCCGGAAGAGTACGGGGATAGCCGTTGGCGTCGAGATCGAGCGCAGCCTCTTCCCTGGTATCCCAGGTCCCGGCCCCCGTTGCGAAGTTCGAGCATCCGGTGGTGCCGTTGCACTGCGTCAGCCAGGCGCTCGCGCGCTTCATGACGTCGAAGGTCGCGACCTCGCTCGAGTAATAGCTCATCGAGCTCAGGTTGAGACCGACGCCCGAGCGGGTCGCCGCGTCCGGCGGCGCAAGCACCGGCTGGCTCGTGACGGTGCTCTGCGTCACCGCGCTGGGGGCTGCATCGGCGGAAGTGCTCGTCGCGGCCATGGCAACGGTCACCTGGCTCGAATCGGTGTCTGCGGTCGGAACGACGATGTCCTTCGCGCCCGGGAGACCGGACATGGCCGTGTCCTGGACGGCGGCGTCGTTGCCAGTCACTGTCGTTCCCACGGGCGTCTCGCTCACGGACTGCGAGGAATTGCCGGTCGCCGTCGCGGAGGTGTCCGTGGCCCCTCCTCCACAGGCGGCCAGGGTGGCGCTCAAGGCGACGACGAGGCTGGACAGATATCGCCCGTCAGGAATGGAACGTTGCATTTCGGAGTCTCGATAGAGGAAGGACGGCCGCGGCCGTTCTCCAGCTATTGAGACTGCTGGAACCCGCGGTTCAGCCCTGTTCTTCGGCAGACCAGAATTGCGGTTTAGCGAGAATAAGGTGGGGAGTTCACCACTATTTCCAAAACCCGGAAAAATCAACGCCGACGTTGCCTTCAATTGCTCGAGACAAACCAAATTTGTATTTGGCTGTAACTGAGCAACATGATTTGTTGCAGACAGTCGAGTAGCTGCCAGCGCGTGGCAAGCGAATGCAAGTGCCAAGGTGAGCCCAAGGGTGAACCGTGCGGTTTTCGCGACCATCACCGTCCTTTGAGCTCGACAGCCATCTCAGGAAAGACCTGCGAGCTGACGTCGCGCCGCTGGCGTCATCGCGCCGACGATGTCGTTCACAAAATGGTCCTGATCCTGGAAGGCGGCAGCGGTGTCACGCTTGATCGACGACACGCGGAACAGAAGCCCGTCGACGATTTCTCCTCGCAAGCCATGGCGGATTTCCGCCTTCTTGCGTTCCCATCCCCCGATGACTTGTTGATCTCCAACGATCGTCCAATATGTCACCGGCTCGAAACGGGAATCTCCGAAGCTAGTTTCAAGTCGACGAACATTGATTGCTCCGTTCGTGACCTGTATTTGCTCCCTGCGATTAGCCTTGACCTGGAATCCCTGAGCGGGATAACAAATTTCGGGATAATGCAACTGAACGCTGTCGTCTGCCTGATCATCGCCATATGCGATAGAAAGCATTATGCGGCGTCCCGTGTCGTCCACGTATACCCGGTCGAGCAACTGACTGTAAATGCGGTTAAGCATTGCCTCGGTCTGAGGATTGACGATCCCGGTGGCGACAGCCTCATCCACGCGCCAGTCGCCGAAACTTTTCGGTACCAGTTCATCGAGCTTGAAACGACCCCGGGCAAGCGCCATCCGCTTCCTCGGGACGAGGGCCTCGCCAGCGGCGGCGGTAGCCGCCATCAAGATGGCCGCGATGGCGGCGCGCCGAGTCAGCTTCTGTTCACGCATGTTGCAACTTCGGTGACGCACGCAGGGCGATCCAGCGCAACCCGCTGTCGGTCGCGATGATGAACATCAACGCGGTCATGAAAAGCACCAGGCCGGCGAATCCATGCAGGAATCCCTGGCCGGCCTCGTCTCCGAAGTGATAGGTGATGAGCGCCAGCACGATGACGCGAATGACATTCGCCGCAAACGAGATGGGCACGATCAGGATCGCCAGCGCGATATTGCGCAACAACGACGTGTGGCGCACCACGTTCAGGTACAGCAGACCCATGGCCTCGAGGGAGAACAGGGTATGGAGGCCAGCACACGCGTCAGCCACGAGCAACTGATATTGGCCGATCTGCAGAATCACGCCCGTGCGGGCGATCGGATAGTCCAGCGCGAAGAGCACGGAGGTCGCGACGCTCGATACCGCGAGCTTCAGCGGTTGCGTGATGGCGTCGACCATGGTGGCCGGCAGCGGAACCAGGAAAATCATGAAGAACAGCGGAAACGCCGCGGCCTTCAATTGACGCGGGCCGCGCAGGAGCAGGATCAACCCCGGCAACAGGAACACCACCGACAGCGTCTGCGCACTCAGGATTCGCTGGGATCGGCCGAAGACGTACAGCAACATGGCGACGAGCACCAGAAGCCAGCCGGACACGGGCGCGGTCGGTCCGGCTTCCTCGTCGTCCACCCGCGGCCAGGCGCGCCAGGACAACCATGCACAGATCGCAAGGACGATCGGTCCCTGGCTCTGTTCCTCGGTCGTCCAGATGTTGCGCACGAGATCGACGACCGTGGGCACGTAGAGGACGAGCAGCCCCACGACGCAGATCCACCATGGGACGGTTCGAGGTGCCGACAATCGGCGCAGGGCGCTCATCGCGGGCTCACAGCTCGTTCATGATGACGCCGGCGAGACGCACCTGACCCGACTGCAGGGTCGCGACCATGTCCTGCAGCGCCTGTACCTTGTTGGCGTCCTTGCGCGACACGATCAGCGCCGATCCGCAACGCGACGCGATCACGGCACCATCGCTGCCGAAGACGGCGGCGGGGGTGTCGACGATCACGTGGTCGAACTTGATCGAGACCTCGCGCAGCAAC
>FSVG01000612.1_pt1 | contig 19636 bp, 19 predicted proteins | sample 1637511 | NCBI WGS metagenome assembly FSVG01 (sample SAMEA3914816, study PRJEB12502) | metagenome | biome: forest; material: soil | place: USA | collected 2011-09-16 | depth 0.3 m
AATGACCAGCGGCACCCATCCGCCCTCGACCACGCGCAGGATATTGGCGCCGAAGAAGATGAGGTCGAGCGTCAGGAACGGCAAAACGACCAACAACGCCCAATGCCGCGGCCAATTCCAGATGTGCCGCACGACGATGTAAGCGAGGCACGTAGTGATCACCATCGTTCCGGTCACCGCGATGCCATAAGCCGCCGCCATCGCCGATGATGTGCGGAACTGGATCACCAGCACCAGCACGCCGACCAGCAGCAGCCAGTTGATCGACGGCAGGTAAATCTGCCCGGCATAATCGGCCGAGGTGTTGCGCACTCGCAGCCGTGGCAACAGGCCGAGCTGAACCGCTTGCTGAGTGAGCGAATACGCGCCGGTGATCACTGCCTGGCTCGCGATGATTGTGGCGAGTGTGGCGAGAATGACGAGGAACGGCCGCGCCCAATCCGGCGCCATCAGGAAGAACCAGTCGGCATTGGCGAACGGCTGCCCGCTTGCGGCCGTCTCCTCCAGCTTGTGCAGCGCATAGGCGCCTTGCCCCATATAGTTGAGCACCAAGGTGGGGAAGGCGAGGGCGAACCAGCCGATACGGATCGGCAGTACCCCGAAATGGCCCATATCGGCGGTCAGCGCCTCGGCCCCGGTGACGGTCAGGAACACCGCGCCGAGCACGAACAGCCCAAGCACGCCGTGCGTCGCCAGGAATTCGACGGCGTAATAAGGATTGATCGCCCGCAGGATGGCGGGCTCGTCGGTGATATGCCACAAGCCGAGGCCACCGATCACCAGAAACCAGAGTACGCAAACCGGGCCGAACAATGCGGACACCCGAGCCGTCCCGCGCGACTGGATCAGGAACAGTCCGATCAGGATGCCGATCGTGAGTGCCAGGATGGTGTGCTCACCGATCGCATCCGCACCACCTGGAATGGTGCGTAGTCCCTCGACCGCCGACAGGACCGACAGCGCCGGGGTGATGATCGCGTCACCATAGAACAATGCCGCACCGGCGGCACCGAGCACAAGCGCGATCCGCGATCGCACGCCCAGCGCTCGCCTGGCCAGCGCGGTCAGTGCCAGCACGCCGCCCTCTCCCTGATTGTCGGCGCGCATCAGGAACAGGACATATTTGACCGACACGACCAGGATCAGCGACCAAAGGGCGAGGCTCAGCACGCCCAATATCTCGCTGGCGTCGAGGCCATCCGCCGCAGTCTGCCCCAAAGCTTCGCGAAACGCGTAGAGCGGGCTGGTGCCGATATCGCCGAACACCACGCCGACCGCGCCGACGGTCAGCAGCGCAAGCGCTTTCTTGCCGGTCTTGTCGGAGGGGAGGGCGGACTCGGACGTCATGGTTTCAGGGGCTGCCGAAGAGGACGGGGCGCTTTACGCCTGTTGCAGCGCCATGCAAGCGGGTTTTGTGCGGCGCCGCAAGCCGTTGATCCACGGCGTGCAATACGGCATGGGATGAGGATGGTTCCCTTTTCGTTCGCTGATCACTCGCTTGCCGCGCTCCCCAACGGGGCGTTGTTTTGGCCGGCGCGGCGGGCGCTGATCGTCGCCGACCTGCATTTCGAGAAGGCCAGCTGGTTCGCGCAGAAGGGCCAGATGCTGCCGCCTTACGATAGCGCGGCGACGCTGAGCGATCTAGAAGCCGCGATCGCCGTGACCGATCCGGTGGAGATCTGGTGTCTGGGCGACAGCTTCCACGATTCGCGCGGGTGCGAGCGGCTACCAGCGGCGGAACAGGTGCGGTTGCGTGCGTTGACGGCGGTGCATCGCTGGGTGTGGATCGTCGGCAATCACGATTCGGCGCTGGGCGATCCGTGCGGCGGTGAGATCGTGGATGAGGCGGAGGTCGATGGGCTGGTGCTGCGGCATGAGGCTGACCCAGCCGACTTGCGTCCTGAATTGTCGGGGCATTTCCATCCCAAATTCAGGGTGCGGGTGCGCGGGCGGCTGGTCGCGCGACGTTGCTTCGTCGCGACCGATACCAAGCTGATCCTGCCCGCGTTCGGCTCGCTGACCGGCGGGCTGGACGCGCATCATCCCGAAATCGTCCGCGCGGTCGGTCGGCAAGCCGAGGCACTGGTGCCGCTTGCCGACCGGATGCTGCGCTTCCCGCTGGCGGCCTAGACTCCGCCCTTCGCCAGTTGCGGGAAGGCGGCGCGGAACGCGGCGACCTTCGGCTTGTCCCAGGCGACGATGTACGGATGGGTCGGGTTCTTGTCGTAGAACCGCTGGTGATAGTCCTCCGCCGGGTAAAAGCCGCCGGTTTCGATCTTCGTGACGATCGGGGCGGGATAGGCTTTCGCCGCCTTGAGCTGAGCGATGTACTGCGCCGCCACCAGCTTCTGTGCCGGATTCTGGGGGAAGATCGCCGAGCGATAGCTGGTGCCGGAGTCCGGGCCCTGGTGGTTCAGGCTGGTCGGATCGGTCGCGACCGAGAAATAGACGCGCAGCAAAGTGCCGTAGCTGACGACCTTCGGGTCATAAGCAACGCGAACCGCCTCGGCATGGCCGGTGGTCTCGGTCGAGACCTGGTCATAGGTCGCAGTCGCCTTGGTGCCCCCGGCATAGCCTGCGGTCACGCCCGTCACGCCTTTCACGCGCTCGAATACCGCCTCCATTCCCCAGAAGCAGCCGCCCGCGAAGACGGCGACATGCGGCTGTGCGGCCGCCACGACATCACGCGCGGGGGCCGGGATCGGCACCGCTCGTTCGGCATTGGCGACACTGTGGATTGCGGTAACGCCGAACGCGGCTGCGATGGCGAGGGGTAAGATGGTCTTGATCATTCGTGGCACTCCAGCGCCTCCGCCTTCCAATATAGGAACGGAAGCGGCCGGGCCAAGGATGCCGACCGTTTAGCGCTGAACCTGCTGAACCGAAGCGACAGCGTACGTTTGCGGCATGTCCTGAGCCGACGCCGTATGCAGCGTCAGAACGCCGATACCGCCCAGCGCGAAACCACCGATAAACCGCCACAGCATGGCGGAAGTGAGGATTGTCCTCATAACCCTGTTCCTTTGTTGCGGCCGCGAAATCGGTACGATGCCGGCCCTCTTCAACCCTGATGCATGGAAACAATAGGTTTCCGGACCTGAACTTCCGCTGGTGCGGCCGTTCATCTCAGGTTGCCAAAGATAGAATGCGTCAGCGCAGCGCGCCGCAGGCCGTCTGGATCCGCTCGCAGGCTTCGCGCAGCAGGTCGTCTGAGGTGGCGTAGCTGATCCGCATCGCCGGCGAGAGGCCGAACGCCTCGCCCTGCACCGCGGCCACCTTGGCATCGTCGAGCAGGTAACCGACGAAATCCTCGTCGGTCGCGATCAGCCTGCCGTTCGGGGTCGACTTGCCGATCAGTGCCGAAAATTCAGGATAGACATAGAACGCACCCTCTGGCCGGGGACAGGTCATCCCCGTCGCCTGGTTGAGCATCGATACGACCAGGTCGCGGCGGCGCTGGAACAGCGCGGCATTGTCTTTCAGGAATTCCTGGTCGCCGGTCAGCGCGGCGACGCTGGCGGCCTGCGCGATCGAGCAGGGGTTGCTGGTCGATTGCGATTGCAGCTTCGACATCGCCTTGATCAGCCACGGCGCGCCGCCGGCGAACCCGATCCGCCAGCCGGTCATCGCATAGGCCTTCGAACAGCCATTGGCGGTCAGCGTGCGGTCGTAGAGCGTCGGGCAGACCTGGGCGATCGAGGTGAATTTGAAATCGTCGAACACGATATGCTCGTACATATCGTCGGCGAAGATCCAGACCTGCGGATGACGCTCCAGCACCTCGCCCAGCGCCTTCAACTCGGCTTCGCTATAGGCGGCACCGGTCGGGTTGGATGGCGAGTTGAGGATCAGCCACTTGGTCTTCGGCGTGATCACCGCTTCGAGCTGTTCGGGCCTGAGCTTGTAATTCTGGTCGGCGCCGGCCGCGGCGAACACCGGGGTTCCGCCAGCGAACAGCACCACGTCGGGGTAGCTGACCCAATAGGGGGCAGGCACGATCACCTCGTCGCCCGGATCGAGCGTCGCGACCATCGCGTTGAACAGTGTGTGCTTGCCGCCCGCATTCACGGTGATCTGGTTGAGTTCGTAGTCTAGTGCGTTGTCGCGCTTGAACTTCAGCTGCACGGCTTCCTTCAGCTCAGGTGTGCCGTCGACGTTCGTGTATTTGGTCTTGCCGTCGCGGATCGCCTTGATCCCGGCTTCCTTGATGAACTCCGGCGTGTCGAAATCCGGCTCGCCTGCGCCCAGCCCGATCACGTCGACACCGGCCTTTTTCAGCTCCTGCACGCGCGTGGTGATCGCCAGCGTGGGCGAAGGCTTGATGCGATTGAGCGCGGCGGACGGTTGCATCGGGGACTCCTTGGATCGCGGGCGCTATAGCGACGGGTCGTCCGTCACCGCAACCGCAACAAATGTTTCAGGCAGGCGTCGCTCTGCTTCAGGCGGGGCGGAGCGTCGCCGGGATGAGGCCACGGAGCGCGTTGCCGATGAAGAAGCCATTGGTCAGGTCGGTGCGAGTCAGCGATGCCTCGACCGCGCGATCGCTTTCGATCAACTCCGCACGCAGCACGCCGGGCAGCAATCCGGCGGCGAGCGGGGGTGTGAGGAGTTGCTCGTCGCGCTCGACGAACAGCGAAGTAAAGCTGCCTTCGGTCAGGCGGCCATCTTGCTCGAATAGCACTTCGAATGCGCCGCTGGCGGTGCGAGCGTCGTCGTAAAAGGCGCGGTCGCTGGTCTTGTGGCGCAAACGGAAATCGCTCGCAGCGACGGGCAATGGCACGATCGCCACGTCGACGGGTCCCTCCCGCAGCGGAGGAATCGCGGAAACCTCGATGGAAAGAGCGCCCGAAGCCGACAGCATCAGCCGGACGCGCCTGGCCTCGCGCAGCCGAAAGGTCGCGGCCTGTAACTCGTTCCGCGCGCCATGGCGGTCGAAGGTGAAGCCGAATACTTCCGCACTCGCCCTCATTCGCGACAGATGCCGTTCGAGCAATATGATGCCCTCTACCGGATCGAACGCCATCGTCTCGATCAGGTCGAACGGCTGGGCACCGGCAGTGACGAACGCAGTCTTGGCCAGCGCTTCGTCCCATTCCTCATCGACTTGCGAATCGGCGACGATGCCGCCGCCCGCGCCGAGCAAAGCGTGGTCGGCGCCTTCGGCGATCGCCAGGGTGCGGATCGCGACGTTGAACATCGCACTGCCCGTCGCATCGAGCCGCCCGATTGCACCGGTATAGACGCCGCGCGGTGCGCTGCTCGCCTCGATCTCGGTCAACGCCTCGACTGCACGAATCTTGGGCGCGCCGGTGATCGACCCGCAAGGGAACAAAGCGATCAGCGCGTCGATCGCATCCTGATCGGGAGCGAGGCTGGCGGTGACCGTCGAGGTCATGGTGTGGATCGTGGGGTAGGTCTCGACCGTGTAGAGTGCTGGCACCTCGACGCTGCCCGCCATCGCGACGCGGGACAGATCGTTGCGGAGCAGGTCGACGATCATCAGGTTTTCGGCGCGCTGCTTGGGGTCGTCGTGAAGCTCTTCGGCGAGCGCCCGGTCCTCCAGCGCTGTCGCGCCCCGGCGTGCGGTGCCCTTCATCGGCCTGGCGGTCAGCCGCCCGCCGTCGAGCGCGAAGAACAATTCGGGCGACAGCGACAACAGCCAATCATGCCCGGTCCATACCACTGCGCCGTAGCCGGCTTTGGCGCTGGGTCGGAGCAGAGCATAGACCGCCAGCGGATCGCCAGCGAACGGTACGGCCGCGCGGTAGCTCAGATTGGCCTGGTAGAAATCGCCGCTCTCGATCAGCGCGTGGACCCGGTCGAACCGCTTGCCGTAAGCGGCACGGTCGACGTCGGGCGCGGGGTTGCCAACCCATCCGCCGGCCGGATCGGGCAGAAGCGCGGGAACGTCGTAAGTCTCGATTTCTTCGAATCCGTCAAACAGGCCGAACCACAAGAGGGGGCCATCGGCGGTCGGCAACGTACCGATGCCCGGCTCGAAAGCGGCGGCGGCTTCGTAAGCCAGGAAGCCAGCGGCATGCAGCCCGCGCAGCCGTGCCGATCGCAGCCGCTCGACTGCAATGCTAACCGCGTCGACGGTGCGTGCTTCGACGATCTCGACCGGCGCCTGATACAATCGCGCCGGAGCGGCCCCGGTATCACGGGCGTCGTCGAGCAGGACGAAGGGCTGGTCGCGGCGGATCACGCTCCAGCAGATGCAACCCCGGGGCTTGTCGGGCAACCCCAAGCTTGCCGAGGAGGGTAGGCGAGCTTAGGTCTCGCGGCATGGCCAGCCTGCCTCCGCTTCGCGCGACGATCATCCCCGTCACTCCGCTCCAGCAGAATTGCACCTTGCTGTGGTGCACCGCGACGATGCGCGGCGCGTTCGTCGATCCGGGCGGCGATTTGCCGCTGCTCAAGTCGGCGATGGAAAAGCACGGGGTCGAGATCGAGAAGATTCTCGTGACACACGGCCATTTCGATCATTGCGCCGGCGCCGCGCAATTGGCCGAGGATCTGGGCGTGGCGATCGAGGGCCCGCATCCCGAAGATACCTTTCTGCTTGAAAAGCTCGACGAGGATGGCTTGCGCTATGGCGTGCCGGGCCGCTCGTTCCTGCCGGCGCGCTGGCTCGATCAGGGCGATAGCGTACGGGTCGGCGAGCTGGAATTCGCGGTCCACCACACGCCCGGGCATACGCCGGGCCATGTCGTGTTCCACCACGCGCCGTCGAAACTGGCGATCGTCGGCGACGTGCTGTTCCAGGGATCGGTCGGGCGCACCGATTTTCCGCGCGGCAGCCACCCGCAACTGGTCGAATCGATCGTCACTCGGCTGTGGCCGATGGGCGACGATACGGTGTTCCTGCCCGGCCATGGCCAGCCGAGCACCTTCGGTCAGGAGCGCCAGAGCAACCCGTTCGTCGCCGATTCGGTACTGGCCCCGGCCTAGGCCTTGGGCACGGTCAGTTCGACAGGCGTGGCCCTGGCCGGCGCGCCCTCGGCCTGATAGCCGATCACCAGCGCCCAGACCGACAAAGCGAGCAGCACAATCCAGGTGAACATCGCTCCCCCTGCGCGCAAGCGGCTGGGCGTGGTCGCTTCCATGCCGAAAGCGTGCGCCAGCCGCGCCAGGATGAAGACGATGCCGAGCGCCCAGAGCCAGATCGAAGGCCCGCGAGCGAATTCGATCAAGGCCATCAGAATCAGGATCGCCGGCGCATATTCGGTGAAATTGGCATGAGCACGCATCCGCCGCAGCATCTTGGGATTGCCGCCATCGCCGAACAGCACCTTGTCGCTGACTCGCACTGTCGACGATCGAATCGCCAGCCATAGGTTGATGATTCCGGCAGCCGCGGCGATTATCAGCGTTATCGGCAAGATCATGATCGTCCCCTCCTTATGTTTGGCGAACCGTGACAGTATGACCCGCGGGTTGCAACGCTGGCGCAATTCGCTATAGGCGCAACGCTTCGCGACGCATCCCGCCGTACCGGACCCGCCGCCACCGCCTCTCGCGCGGTTGCGTAGGACATGCTGTGGGTCTAGTCGCTCGAACAAATCTAGATTTAAGAAGGTTGTCGCCGCAATGGCCGTTCCCAAGAGAAAGACCTCGCCCTCCCGCCGTGGCATGCGCCGCGCGCACGATTCGCTGTCGGTCGAATCGTTCCAGGAGTGCCCGAACTGTGGCGAACTAAAGCGCCCGCATAACTTGTGTCCGTCCTGTGGCCACTATAACGGTCGCGAAGTCGTCTCGGTCGAAGGCTGATCGAGACTACGCTCCTCGCGCTTTCTGGGGGAATTGATTCGTGACCACCGGCTCCTGGATCGCCATCGATGCGATGGGCGGTGACGAGGGGTTGGCGGTCATGCTGGCGGGCGTCGCGGAAGCGCGGCGCCGGTACGATGGCACGCATTTTTTCCTGGTCGGCGATCAGGATGCGATTGCCGCGGGCCTGAAGAATCATCCCAATCTGACGGCCAATTCCGAGATCGTTCACGCCCCCGATGTGATCAAGGGCGATGAAAAGCCGGGTCAGGCGCTGCGCCGGGCCAAGACTACCTCGATGGGTGTCACGATCGACCTGGTGAAACAGGGCCGGGCCGCCGCCGCCGTTTCTTCGGGCAATACCGGCGCGCTGATGGCGATGGCCAAGCTGTCGCTGCGCACGATGCCCGGGATCGACCGGCCGGCGCTCGCCGGGCTGATGCCGAGCCTGGGTCCGAACGATACTGTGGTGCTCGATCTCGGTGCCAACACCGAGTGTGATGCCAATAATCTGATCCAGTTCGCGGTGATGGGCGCGGCCTATGCGCGAACCCAGCTCGATCTGGCGAGCCCGCGTGTGGCGATGCTCAATATCGGCACCGAGAACCAGAAAGGCACCGAGGAAATCCGCGACGCGGCGCAAGCGCTGCGCGAGGCGACTCACCTGCCGATGAGCTTTGCCGGGTTCATCGAGGGCGACAAATTGTCGCGCGGCGATGTCGATGTGATCGTCTGCGACGGATTTTCGGGCAATATCGCCCTGAAGACGGCGGAGGGCACCGCGCGGTTCGTCGCCGACTTGCTCCGCCGGGCGTTTTCCAGCTCGACCCGGTCGAAGATCGGCTTCCTGATCTCGCGCCCGGCAACCGAGTTGCTGCGGCATCACCTCGACCCCAACAATCATAACGGTGCGGTCTTTCTGGGGCTCAACGGCCTAGTCGTGAAAAGCCACGGCGGCGCCAACGAAACCGGGGTCGCCAATGCGATCGCGGTTGCGGCCAAGCTGGTGCGTGCCGATCTGGCGACTAGAATCGCGGACGACCTGCAGCATTTCAGAGCGCGCGAGCCCGAAGGAGAGACAGCGTGAAGCGTGCGGTACTGATCGGAACCGGATCCGCGCTGCCGATGCGCCGGGTGTCGAACGCCGAACTGGCCGAGACTGTCGACACCACCGACGAATGGATCGTCGAGCGTACCGGCATCCGCTTTCGCTACATTGCAGGCCCCGACGAGACGACCGGCACGCTTGGCGCCGATGCCGCCCGGGCAGCGCTGACGGCGGCGGGCAAGTCGGCTGACGAGGTCGACCTGATCGTCCTGGCGACCGCAACGCCGGACCAGACGTTTCCGGCGACCGCGACCAAGGTTCAGGCGATGCTGGGGATCGACGATTGCGTGGCGTTCGACGTCGGCGCGGTCTGTTCGGGCTTTCTCTACGCGATCCAGGTCGCCGATGCCTTGCTTCGAACCGGCTCGGCGACGTGCGCGCTGGTAATCGGCGCCGAAACGTTCAGCCGTATCCTCGACTGGGAAGATCGCGCGACGTGCGTGCTGTTCGGCGATGGCGCCGGCGCGGTCGTGCTTGAAGCGCGTGACGTAGAGGAAGACGGGCCTGGCATCCTGGGCAGCCGCCTCCACGCCGACGGGCGGTATAACGAATTGCTCTATGTCGATGGCGGGCCCTCGACGACGGGAACGGTCGGCAAGGTCCGGATGAAGGGTCGCGAAGTATTCCGCCACGCCGTCACCAACCTGGCCAATGTCATGGACGAGACGCTGGCGGCCGTCGGCCTGACTCCGAGCGATGTGGATTGGGTCGTCCCGCACCAGGCCAATGCCCGGATCCTCGATGCCACTGCGCGCAAACTCGGCCTGCCCGCGGAAAAAGTCGTGGTGACCGTCGACCAGCACGCCAACACGTCGGCCGCGTCGGTTCCACTCGCGCTCGACACCGCTACGCGTGACGGCCGGATCAAGCCGGGACAGATCGTGGTGCTCGAAGCGATGGGCGGCGGCTTCACCTGGGGCGCCGCAATTGTCCGAACTTGAGATTCCCGTTGTAACAAACGGGTAACTTAAGGCTTTTGCACCTTCCGCTCATTGTGTTACTTCGGGTTTCTGCCGACGCAAGGAGGGGTGTGGATGGCGACTGTTGGTACGTTGACCAGGGCCGATTTGGCCGATGCTTTGCAGCGAGAGGTGGGCTTGTCCCGTGCCGATTCGTCAAAGCTGGTCGAAGAAATTTTGGAGCATATGTGCGAGGCGCTGGCCCGTGGCGAGAACGTGAAGATTTCAGGATTCGGAACCTTCGTGCTGCGCGACAAGGGCGAGCGGGTCGGGCGCAACCCCAAGACCGGGGTGGAAGTACCGATCGCTCCGCGCCGGGTGCTTACCTTCCGGGCCAGCCAGATGATGCGCGATCGCATCGTCGGCGCTGGATAGGGCGGTAGATGGCAGCCGCACTTGAAAAAGCGGCTGGCGCGTTCCGCACCATCGGTGAGGTTTCGCGCGATACAGGGCTGCCACAGCATATCCTGCGCTATTGGGAGTCGCGGTTTCCGCAACTGAAGCCACTGCAGCGCGCTGGCGGGCGGCGCTATTACCGGCCGAGCGACATTGCTCTGGTCGAGCGCATCGACGCGCTGCTCAATCAGGAAGGCTATACCGTTCGCGGCGTGCAGAAGCTGCTGTCCGCCGAAGGGCGAGGCGGCGTGCGCGCATCGTCCGAGGCGACTGCTGCTCCGGCAATCGCGAGTTCGGGGCCGATCACCGGCCTGCGAACGATTCGCGACGAGCTCGCGCGAGCCCTTTCCGACGATTAGGGCCGACGCGGCGCGAGGCCGTCGCGCAGCATCTCCGCAGCGGTATCAGCGACTTCCTGCGGTGTCCGGTCGGCATTCCAGACACCGAAGCGCAGGCCCAGGAAAACGTTCATTCCCATAATCGCCCAGGCGTGGATGTCGGACACATCTGCCCGCACCTCGCCCCGCGCCGCCGCTGCCTGAAGCCGGCGCTCGATCCGTTCCGCTGTGGTCGCGTAATGAAGGCGAAAGCTTTCCGGATCGACGAATTCGGCTTCGTCGATGATTCGGTAGATTTCCTTGTGGTCGTGGACGAACTCTAGGAATCCCAGCAGCCCGGCGCGTTCAGCGGCGATCTGGTCCGGCGCGGCGCGGATCGCCGGGGCGACTCGGTCGCGTACCTGATCTGACATGTCGCGGACCAATGCACGGAACACCGCGTCCTTCGAATCGAAATAGGTGTAGAAACTGCCCAGCGCGACTCCGGCGCGGCGCGTGATTCCGCTGATCGAGCCCTCGTGAAAACCCTTTTCGCCGAATTCGGCCGCGGCGGCGTCGAGCAATGCGCGCAGCGTGCGGCGGCCGCGTTCGGTGCGCGGCGCCTTGCCCTCGCTCGCCACGGCGTGGCCAGTCTCTGCCGCCTCCTGCACCATTATTTCGTCCTCCCGTTCGACCGAAGTTGAAACCCGGTTCAGGTTTCAGTATAGACCGCTCCAACAACCGTTCAACCGGGCGTTCGTCCCGGCGAGAACGATAATAATCAGGGAGAGGGACGAGCATGATCCGCATCGCACGCACGCATTCGCTTTATTTGGGGGCGGCCGTCGCCGCGTTGCTGTCAGGGCCGGCGTTCGCGCAGGACACGCCTGCTGCCGCTCCAGCGCCACAGGCCGACGTCGCAACCGACGCTCAGGACAATGGCGACATCATCGTCACCGCTCGCCGTCGCGAAGAAACGCTGCGCAATGTGCCGATCGCGGTCACCGCGCTTTCCGCCGCCAAGCTCGACAAGATCGGCGCGGTCGACCTGACCGATCTTCAGAACATCAGTCCCAACACCACGATCAAGGATGCGCGCGGCACCAACTCGACGCTTGCCGCCTTCATTCGCGGCGTCGGCCAGCAGGATCCGGTGCCGGGGTTCGAAGCGGGCATCGGCATCTATCTCGACGATGTCTATCTCAATCGCCCGCAAGCGGCAGTGCTCGACGTCTATGATGTCGACCGGATCGAGGTGCTGCGCGGGCCGCAGGGCACGCTTTATGGCCGCAACACGATCGGCGGCGCGATCAAGTACGTCACGCGCAAGCTGCCCGACGAACCCGAGGTCAAGGTCAAGGGCACGTATGGCTCGTACAACCAGGCCGACGGGATCGTCAGCCTGTCGGCACCGATCGGATCGATGCTCAAGATCGGTGTGTCGGGCGCCCGGCTGAGCCGCGGCGGATTCGGCGAGAACCTCAACACTGGTCAGGAAAATTACAACAAGGATATCTGGGCCGGCCGCGCGACGCTGGAATTCCAGACGCCCGACGAGCGCCTCTTCATACGCCTTACCGGCGATTACACGCATGACCAGTCGGCGCCGCGCAACGGCCATCGCCTGATCCCGGGGCTGGTCAGCGGCACCCCGGTTCTGTCGGATGTGTACGATACTCGCGCCGGGCTGACCTTCCCCAAGCAGGATATCAAGGCCGGCGGGCTGTCGCTGTCGGTCAATGCCAAGCTGACCGATAATTTGACGCTGCGCAGCATCAGCGCTTGGCGCAAGGATCGCAGCTTCACTCCGATCGACTTCGATTCGTCGCCTCTGGTCGATGTCGATGTGCCGGCGGTCTATCGCAACGAGCAGACCAGCCAGGAATTCCAGCTGCTTTATTCGAGCGACAAGCTGAACGGCATTGTCGGCTATTATTATCTGGGGGCGAAGGCGGCGACGACGTTCGACGTGCTGCTCAACTCGACGCTCGCCAATCTCAACGGCAGCACGAGCGGCGACGTCCGCACCGAGACGTCGTCAATCTATGGCGACTTCACCTATGACTTCACGCCGCAGATCAGTCTGTCGCTGGGCGGGCGCTATACCTGGGATCAGCGCAAGGCGTTCGTGTTCAAGCAGAATTATCTGGGCGGGCCGGGCTTCGGCACGTCGCCGGCGTTCGGCGGCAACCCGATTCCGTTCGGCGCTCCGGCGACCAATTTCCGTGGCGAAGCGAATTTCAAGAAGTTCACTCCGCGTGCCAGCCTGTCGTTCAAGCCGAACGACAACCACATGCTCTACGTTTCCTATTCGGAAGGCTTCAAGGGCGGCGGGTTCGACCCGCGTGGTTCGGGCAACCTCGCGCCCAAGCTTCCGACCGAGCCTGCCCCGAGCTATCAGGAAATCTACGACTATCTGCTGTTCAAGCCGGAGTCGGTGACGAGCTACGAGATTGGCTGGAAGGGTGCGGCGTTCGACAAGCGTCTGACCTGGGCGCTCGACGGCTTCTATTCCGATTATACCGACGTCCAGATTCCGGGGTCGGTCGGCTGCACGGTCAACAACCTTCCCAGCTTCTGCGGCATCACCACCAACGCGGCCAAAGCGACCATCAAGGGCATCGAGTTGGAGGCCAATGCGGTACTCGTGCGCGGGTTCGCCGGGCCGGGCTCGACCATCACCCTGAGCGGCGCGGGCGGCTATATCGACGCCAAATACAAGAAGTTCATCGGGCCGACCGGCACCGATATCGCCGATAACCGCTATTTCCAGAACACGCCGAAATGGAATGGGTCGGCTACGCTGGGTGCTGCGCTGCCGATCGCGGCCGGTGACCTGACCGCATCGACCACGGTCTCGTACCGGAGTCTCACGCACCAGTTCGAGTTCTACAGCCCGTTCTTGGACCAGAAAGCGTACACCCTGCTGGACGCGAATGTGACCTATACGTTCGGTTCCAAGAGCCAATATTCGATTGGCGTGCACGGCAAGAACCTGACCGACCAGAAATACAAGATCGGCGGATATCAATATATCAACGTCGATGTCGTGACCGGCGTGCCCAACCTCAGCCCTACGGGCAAATATCAGCCAACGCTGGGCAAGGAAGGCGTCGCGACCGCCTTCTACGGCAATCCGCGGCAAGTGTTCGGCACCTTCTCGCTTAAATTCTGATCTGCTTTAAAGGGGGAATGGGGCCGACCGCGCACCAGACGCGGCCGGCCCCATTTTTGTCAAGAGGATGCAAGGATGACGACAAGGACCGAGCGGCCGGGCTATCGCGGACTGGTGCTGGCGATGCTGTTGCTCGTCTATACCTTCAACTTTCTCGACCGGCAGATTCTCGGCATCCTGGCGCAGTCGATCAAAGTTGACCTGAAGCTGACCGATACGCAACTCGGTGCGCTGGGCGGTATCGCCTTTGCCCTGCTTTATTCGACGCTGGCGATCCCGCTGGCGGTAATCGCCGACCGAACCAGCCGCAGCTGGGTGATCACCATTTCGCTGACGCTGTGGAGCGGGTTCACCGCCTTGTGCGGCGCTGCGACCGGGTTCTGGAGCCTATTCCTGTTTCGGCTGGGCGTCGGCGTTGGCGAGGCTGGGGGCGTCGCGCCGTCTTATGCATTGATCGCCGATTACTTTCCGCCCGAGCGGCGCGCGCGCGCGCTGGGTATCTATTCCCTCGGCATTCCGGTCGGGCTGGCCGCCGGGACACTGCTAGGAGCGTTCATTGCCGGATTGGTCAACTGGCGGTGGGCGTTCGTGACCGTCGGTATCCTGGGCGTGCTGATAGCGCCGATCTTCCGTGTGGTGGTCAAGGAGCCGCCGCGCGCCGCAGCGGTTGCCGGCCAGGCGCCGATCTCCGCGGTATTCGGCATTCTGGCGCGCAAGCCGAGCTTCTGGCTGATGGCGTTCGCTGCGTCGATGAGTTCGCTCTGCGGCTATGGCCTGGCGTTCTGGGTGCCGTCGGTGCTGATCCGCAGTTACGGTTTCAGCCTGGCCAACACTTCCTATTATTTCGGTTCGCTGCTGCTGATCGGCGGCGTCAGCGGCGTGTTCCTGGGCGGCGTGCTGGCCGACCGGCTGGGCAAGCTCGATCGTGGCGCTTATGCCCGGTTACCGGCGATCGCCTGGCTGATCACGGCGCCGTTGTTCATTGCCGCTTTCCTGTCGCCCAGCCCGGTGCTGGCCTGGTTCCTGTTCCTGATCCCAAACGCTCTCAACATCCTGTGGCTGGGGCCGCTGACCACGGCGACCCAACATCTGGTGCCGCCGCATATGCGCGCAACGGCAAGCGCCAGCTTCCTGCTGATCAACAATCTGATCGGGCTGGGGCTGGGGTCATGGGTGCTCGGCGGCTTGTCCGAGGCGATGACCGCGGCTTATGGCGCGGAAGCGCTGCGCTATGCCGCGGCGATCGGCAGCTGCTTCTATTTCGTCGCCGCAGCGCTGGCCTTGCTGGCAGTGCGACCGTTGCGTCGCGACTGGGTGGACGAGCCGGCCTGAATATTGCGATGTCAAAGAGCGTGGCGGCGGCATAATCCGAAACGCTTGTTGTAGGGCAGCCTAACGCTCGCGCGTGGCGGCGAAGCGGACCTTGGGGTAGCGGTCGGCGACATAGCCGACGTCCCAATTGGTCTTGGCCATATAGACCGGGTTGCCGTCGCGGTCCTTGGCCATCGCCGATCGGTTGAGGTCGGTGAACGCCTTAAGGTCGGCGGGATCATCGGCGGAAATCCAGCGCGCGGTCTCGAACGGCGCCATCTCCAGCCCCGCGGCGACCTTATACTCGGCGTCGAGCCGCGAAATCAGCACTTCGAGCTGAAGCTGCCCGACCACGCCGATGATCCAGTTCGATCCGATCTCCGGGTAAAAGACTTGAGTCACGCCCTCCTCTGCCATGTCGTCCAGCGCCTTGCGCAGTTGTTTGGTCTTGGTCGGATCCTTCAGCGCCACCCGGCGCAGGATTTCCGGCGCGAAATTGGGGAGACCGGTAAAGCGTACATCCGCGCGCTCGCTCAGCGTATCGCCGACTCGCAAAGTGCCGTGATTGGGGATGCCGATGATATCGCCGGGAAACGCTTCATCGGCGACTTCGCGGTTCTGCGCGAAGAACAGGATTGGCGAATGCACCGCGATCGGCTTGCCGTGCCCGGTCGGGGTCAGCTTCATGCCGCGCTTGAAGGTGCCCGAGCATAGCCGCATGAACGCGATGCGGTCGCGATGCTGCGGGTCCATGTTCGCTTGAACCTTGAAGATGAAGCCAGTGACTTCGTCCATGTCAGGCGAGACCGGCGCCGGTTCGGCCGGCTGCGGGCGGGGCGGCGGAGCGTAATCGGCGAGGGCTGCGATCAGCTCTGCAATTCCGAACTCCTTCAACGCCGAGCCGAAATAGACTGGGGTCAGATCGCCATTGCGATAGGCCTCGACATCGAACTCGGCATAGCCGGCCTGGGCCAGCTCGACCTCTTCGGTGAAACGCTCGGACAGCACCGGGGCGTCGTCTACCTTGCCGTGAAACTCGCGGCTGGCGCCTTCGGGGCGGCTGATTCGGTTTGTGGTCAGATCGAGGACGCCCTCGAACTCGCCGCCCATGCCGATTGGCCAGTTCATCGGACAGATGTCGAGCGCCAGCATATCGGCGATCTCGTCGAGCAGTTCGAAGATCGGGCGGCCTTCGCGATCGACCTTGTTGACGAACGTGATGATCGGCACCGACCGCAATCGGCACACCTCGAATAATTTGCGTGTCTGCGGCTCGATGCCCTTGGCCGCGTCGATCACCATCACCGCCGAATCGACCGCGGTCAGCGTGCGATAGGTGTCCTCGCTGAAATCCTCATGGCCCGGCGTGTCGAGCAGATTGAAGGTGATGCCTTCACGCTCAAACGTCATCACGGAAGACGTGACCGAGATACCGCGCTGCTGCTCGATCTTCATCCAGTCGGATCGGGCGCGCCGATTCTGGCCGCGTGCCTTGACCTCGCCAGCGAGATGGATCGCGCCGCCGAACAGCAGCAGCTTTTCGGTTAGCGTGGTCTTGCCGGCGTCGGGGTGGGAAATGATCGCGAACGTGCGGCGATCGGAAATCTGAGTCATCGCGTCCCCCCTAGGGGCCTCGCCGGCTAAAGTCACTAAAGTCACACCTCCGACGCGCGCATCAGGCAGCGAGCGGGATCGCCGGTCGGTTGTCGTCATTGGCGGACGGGCGATCCGGGCGCCGGGTGCGGCGGCTTCGGACGGGGCGCTGGCGCGATGCGGGCCGAGTGAAGCGAGCGATCAGCCAGGCCTTTACCGCTCGCATGCGAACCGTGCCGGCCGCGATCACCGCGACTGCAGCCACATCGAGCAGCGCCGACAAGTCGATGGCCGCCGCGAATCCCATGACCTCGGGCAGGCCCATCGCGACGAGCATCCGCCCGTCATTCTCGAGCAGCCAGACAATGCCGACGATGAGGGTGAGCATCAGGATGGTCAGCAGCACTTGCCCGTACGAAATGCTCGACAGCCAGCGGCACAGCGCTTCGACCATGACACGATGCAGGCCGCGCCCGATCGGCGTGTCGCGGCCGATCCACATCATCAGCCACAACCCGGCCAGTAATAATGCGAGCATACCATCCCCCCTCGTTACCCCGCATATGGGTCGAACGGCACGCCGGGCAAGGGGTCAGCCGGTCAGCGTAATTGCCATCGAACAGCGCCAGTCGCCGCCGGGCGTGATCTTGAACACACCGGGCTTGTCGCGGAAATCGCCGGCGAAGCCTGCCAGATCGGCATGGCCATGCCACGGCTCGATACAGACGAAGCTGGCGCCGGGCTTTGTCCAGATGCCGAGATAGGGCGTGTCCGGGAAGTCTACGCGCAGGTTGGGCCCGGCGACCGGGCCATAAGTGACGCTTTGCGACCGCACCGGGTCCCAGATCAGCGCGTCCTGCGCGAACAGATCGTCGGCCAGATAGAGCGTTCGGCCATCGACCGGCGAGGGGCGCTTGGCGGCGAACAGGCCATTGGCGAGTTGCTCGATCTCGCTGGCCTCCTGCTCCGCGAACTCGATGCGGTGATCAGCCCGATCGGCGCCATAGGGCAGCGGCCAGGCGAAAGCAGGGTGAAAGCCCAGGCTGGTGGGCAGGACGGCCGGGCCCGGATTGGCGATCCGCACGTCGATCGACAGCGTCGCGCCGTTCAGCGTGAAGCGAACCTCCAGCACGAAGTCGAAGGGATATTCCCGGCGCGTCTCTTCATTCGCTGTCAGACGGAACAGCGCGGCGTCGGCACTATGCTCGACCACATCGAACGTCTTGCGCCGAGCGAAACCGTGCTGCTTCATTTCGTAGCTGGCGCCATCGATTCGCAGCGTGTCGCCGTTCAGCCGCCCGACGATCGGGAACAGGACCGGCGCATGGCCCGTCCAGAACGCCGGATCGGCATTGGTCATCAACTCGCGACCCTTGGTATCGCGCAAGCTGATCAGCTCCGCGCCGAGCGGATTGATCGCGGCGATCAACGCGCCGCTGGTGATCTCGATCAGGTCGGTCATGCCGTCACCGGTGCCTGAAACGCCAGGACATAGCCATCGGGATCGGTCACGAAGAATTGCCGCATGCCGTAAGGCGCATCTTTCGGCGGATCGGCCGAGACGCCATGCGCGATCAGATCGGCATAGGCAGCGTCGACATCCGCGCAGCCGATATAAAGGCAGACGTCGCGATGCCCAGCCCCTCGCGTCGCGTCGATCGCAGCCGGACGTTCGTTGGCGTCATAGGCAGTATTGAGCATCGGCTCGGCCGGGCCACGGCGCAGGTGCGCCCAGTGGAAATAGCGCCCCTCCGCCGCGTCGATCTCGGGCGATTGATGGACGAGCTCGAATCCCAATCGATCGCGATAAAAGCTCTTGGCGCGGGGCATGTCATACACGGAGAGGAGCGGGCAAAGCCCTGTCAGGGCAGGTCTGGCATCACCGGTCACGCACCTTCCTCCACGCCGACATGATCGCATCGGCGGTGATAATAGCATCAACCGTCGTCGTCGCTGCCGAGCTGACCGAAACGCGCATCACCCACCGTCCGCGCCATTGCGCCGAGCCGGTAAAGGCAATGGCATCGGCCTGCACCTGGGCGACGGTGGCCAGCGTCATTGAGTCGTCATCGTCGAATCGAAGCATGAACTGGTTGAGCTCGGGCGTCATGATCAAGTCGATGCCCGGCTCGGCGCTGACGCGCACGGCGATGTCGGCAGCGATGACGCAGCACCGTTCGACCATTTCGGCGATCCCGGAGCGGCCGAGCTGGCGGATCATCGCCCAGGCCGGAATGCCGCGCGCCCGGCGCGAGAGTTCAGGAACGAATGTGGACGGGTCGCGCTCGGCGCCCTCTGCCCGTGGTAGATAGCTTGCGGAAATCGCCATTGCCCGGGCGTGCGCGTCGGCGTCGCGGACGATCGCGAAGCCCGAATCATACGGCGTCTGCAGCCATTTATGGCCGTCGGTCGCCCAGCTGTCGGCCAACTCTACGCCAGCCGTCTGATATGCGTGGCTCGGTGCCGCCTGCGCCCAGAGTCCGAACGCGCCGTCGACGTGCAGCCAGCCGCCCGCCGCTCGCACTATCGGTGCGATGATATCGAACGGATCACTGGCGCCAGTGTTGATTTGCCCCGCTTGGCCGATGACGATCAACGGACCGCTGATTCCGCCGAGCGCCACCTCCAGCGCCGAAGGCAGCATCCGACCCGCATCGTCGGTGGCGATCTCGCGGACTCGCCGAGCGCCGAGACCGAGATACTTGAGCCCCGAAAACACCGTGGCGTGAGCATCGGCACCGATCAGCACCTCGATCGGCGGTGCGCCGAACATGCCGTCGGCCTCGACGTCCCAACCGATTCGGCGAAGCACCTCGCTTCGCGCCGCCGCGAGGCAGACGAAATTGGCGACGGTCGCGCCGGTGACGAACCCGACCGAACTTTCCGCCGGCAAGCCGAGCAAGTCGAGCAGCCAGCCCGCAGCGACCGCTTCGATCGCGCTGGCGGCGGGCGCGGCGGCGATATTGGCGGCATTCTGACCCCAGGCCGACACCAGCCAGTCGGCGGC
>FSVG01002036.1_pt1 | contig 19318 bp, 21 predicted proteins | sample 1637511 | NCBI WGS metagenome assembly FSVG01 (sample SAMEA3914816, study PRJEB12502) | metagenome | biome: forest; material: soil | place: USA | collected 2011-09-16 | depth 0.3 m
GGTCAACACGGTGGTCGGCTTCATCGGGCCCGAGTACCTGTACGACGGCAAGCAGATCATCCGCGCCGGCCTCGAGGATCATTTCTGCGGCAAGCTGCTGGGCCTGCCGATGGGTTGCGACATCTGCTACACCAACCACGCCGAGGCCGACCAGGACGACATGGACACGCTGCTGGTGCTGCTGGCCAGCGCCGGGCTGAACTTCATGATGGGCGTGCCCGGCGCCGACGACGTGATGCTCAACTACCAGAGCACCTCGTTCCACGACGCGCTGTTCGCGCGCAAGCTGCTGGGCCTCAAGCGCGCGCCCGAGTTCGCCGCGTGGTTGCGCGCCCGGGGGATCACCGACGCCGACGGCGCGCTGCGCCCGGTGTCGACGCTGCCCGCGCTGGCCTGCGCGTTGAGCGCGACGCGCGGGCTGCTGGAAGACGCCCCATGAAGACGACGCTGCCCGACCAGCCGATGCACTGGGACGACGGCGGCGAGCCGCCACCCCGCGCCGCCACGCCCGCGGATCCGTGGACGGCCCTGCGCCGTCATACCTCGGCCCGTATCGCCCTGGGCCGCGCCGGCACCAGCCTGCCCACCGCCGAGGTGCTGCGCTTCGCGGCCGCGCATGCCAGCGCGCGCGACGCCGTGCACCTGCCGCTGGACGTCGCCGCGCTGCTCGCCGACCTGCGCGCCCATGGCCTCGACGCGGCCAGCGTGACCAGCCGCGCCGCCACACGCGCCGACTACCTCGCGCGACCCGACCGCGGCCGCCAGCTCGCACCGGAGAGCGAGGCTGCGCTGGGCGGCGGCGCATGCGCCGGCCTGTGCATCGTGATCGGCGACGGCCTGTCGGCGGTGGCCGCGCAGCGGCACGCGGTGCCCCTGGTCGTCGCGCTGCTGGCGGCGTTGGGCGACGCGGGCGGCGCGCGCATCGTGGTCGCCACGCAAGCCCGGGTCGCGCTCGGCGACGCGATCGCGCAGCGCCTCGCGGCGCCGCTGGTGCTCGTGCTGCTCGGCGAACGCCCCGGCCTGAGCTCGCCCGACAGCCTCGGCGCCTACCTCACCTGGTCGCCCGCGGTCGGTCGCGCGGACAGCGAGCGCAACTGCGTCAGCAACATCCGCCCCGAGGGCCTGCCGCTGCCCGCGGCCGCGGCGCGGCTGGCCTGGCTGGTGCGCGAGTCGCGCCGCCGTCGCGTGACCGGCATCGGGCTGAAGGACGACAGCGACGTGCCCCGGCTGGACGGCGCTCAGTCGCCGAGCGCGTAGCGCCAACGGCCACGTCGACGGCATCGCGTCGTTCATCGCCCCGGGCCGCATCTCGTTCTCCGTGAATATATGAGCGGCCGCCATGGGTGGCGACCGTCATCGATTCAAGTCGAAAGGATGCGCGACGAATAGCGACATCTTCGTCGCCGACGGATCACGTTTCCTCATCTATCCCGCGCCGCCGCGCGGCGGCTCACTTGAGCGTCTTCAGGTACGCGACGAGGTCGGCGCGTTCCTTCGCGTCGTCGCTGCCCGGGTAGGCCATCGTCGAGCCGGGCAAGGCCTTCTGCGGGTTGGCGAGGAAGGCGTCGAGCGTCGCGGCGTCCCACACGGTGGCGGACTTCGCCATCGCCGGGCTGTAGACGAAGCCCGGCTTCGAGCCGGCGCGGCGGCCGAAGACGCCCTTGAGCCCCGGGCCGACGCCGTCGCTCGTGCCCGGGCCGTGGCAGTCGGCGCATTGCTGGAAGGCCATGCCGCCGGCCGCGGCGTCCTGCGCGTGGCCGCTGGCGGACGACAGCATCAGCGCCAGCAGCGCGAGGCGCGCGGCAATTCGGGAAGCGGGCATGGACGTTCTCCGGTTCGCGCCGGCCGCAATCGGGGCCGGACCGCGCGCGCCAGTGTTGCAGAAGGTCGCCGACCCTGTCCATGGCGGCGCTGTCCGGGCGATGACCCACCCGCCCCGTCGGCATCGGCTTCGCCGGACAATCGGCCCACCACCCGGACGGTCGCCCATGCAACTCCACACCCTGCTCGCCTTCACCGCGGTCGCCGCCGTCGCCATCGTCAGCCCCGGCCCGGCGACCCTGCTCGCCTTGCGCAACAGCATGGCCTGGGGGCCGCGCCGGGCGATCTGGTCGACGCTGGGCAACGTGTGCGGCCTGTTCTGCCTGTCCGCCGCGGCGATGCTGGGGCTGGGCGTGCTGCTGCAGTCGTCGGCGCTGCTGTTCGGCGCGGTCAAGCTGATCGGCGCGGCCTACCTGTTCTACGTCGGCCTGCGCCAGCTGACGGGGCGCGGCGTGGCGCTGGTGCCCGCCGCGGGTGCCGCGGCGTCGGCGCCGCCGGCGCGTGCGCGCCTGTTCAGCGAGGCCTTGCTCACGGCCGGCACCAACCCGAAGCCGATCCTGTTCTTCACCGCGCTGTTCCCGCAGTTCCTCGACCCGCACGCGCCGCTGCTGCCGCAGTTCTTCGTGCTGACCGGGCTGTTCATGGCCTTGTCGTTCGCCTCGCTGCTGGCCTACGCGATGCTCGCGGCACGCGCCCGCGCGGTGCTGGCGCGGCCCGGTTTCTCGCTGTGGATGAACCGGTCGGTGGGCGCGATCTTCGTCGCGTTCGGCGCCGCCTTGCTGACGCTGCGTCGCCAGTCCGCCTGAACACCTCCCGCGGCGCCAGCCCGCGCCGCACGCCTTCCGAGAGCGAGCCTGCCCATGACCACCCCCCGACTGCCGACCTATTTCATCTCGCACGGTGGCGGCCCCTGGCCGTGGATGAAGGAGCAGTTGGGCGGCGCCTACGACCAGCTCGAGGCGGCGCTCGCCGCGATGCCGGCCGCGATCGGGCAGACCCCGCGTGCGGTGCTGATGCTGTCCGCGCACTGGGAGGAGCCGGTGTTCACCGTGCAGACGAACCCGCGCCCGGGCATGCTCTACGACTACGGCGGCTTTCCCGATTTCACCTACCGCATCACGTATCCCGCGCCGGGCGCGCCCGACGTCGCGGCGCGCGTGCGCGCCGTCCTCGACGCCGCGGGCATCGCGTCGGGCGAGGACGCCGCGCGCGGCTTCGACCACGGCATGTTCGCGCCCATGGCCGTGATCTATCCACAGGCCGACGTGCCGGTGCTGCAACTGTCGCTCAAGCGCGGGCTCGATCCCGAGCAGCACCTCGCGCTCGGACGCGCGCTGGCGCCGCTGCGCGACGAGGGCATCCTGATCGTCGGCAGCGGCCTCAGCTATCACAACCTGCGCGCGTTCGGCCCCGCCGCGCGCGCGCCGTCGGCCGCGTTCGACGCCTGGCTGGAGGCGACGCTCGCGCTCGCCGATGCCGCCGCGCGCACGAGCACGCTCGCGGCGTGGGAGCGCGCGCCCGCCGCGCGTCTCGCGCACCCGCGCGAGGAGCACCTGCTGCCGCTGATGGTGGCGCTCGGCGCGGCGGAGCACGAGGCCGCGACGCGCGTGTACCACGAGCGCGAGTTCTTCGGCGGCATCACGGTGTCGAGCTTCCGGTTTGGATAACGGCGCGCTGCCGTTGCTGGCGCTGGCCGCCTCGCTGGTGTCCCAGAACCTGGGCGCCGCGATCGCCAAGGGCCTGTTCCCGACGGTCGGCGTCGAAGGCATGGCGGCCTTGCGCATCGGGCTGTCGGCGCTGTTGCTGCTGGCGTTCTGGCGCCCGTGGCGGCATGCGCTGGCGCGGCGCGACGTCGTCAACGTGATCGTCTACGGCGCGATGCTGGGCGGCATGAACCTGTGCATCTACCACGCGTTCGGCCGCATTCCGATCGGCATCGCCACGGCCATCGAGGTGACCGGGCCGCTGGCGGTGGTGCTCGCGGCGTCGCGGCGCTGGCGCGACGTCGGCTGGGTCGCGCTGGCGCTGGTCGGCCTCGCGTTGTTGCTGCCGTCGACCGCGGACGCCGCGCTCGATCCGCTGGGCGTCCTGTTCGCGTTCGGCGCCGCCGTCACCTGGGCGCTGTACATCGTGTTCGGCAAGCGCGTCTCGACGCTGGCGAGCGGCCAGGCCGTGTCGCTGGGCATGGGCGTGGCGGCCGTGTTCGCGGTGCCGCTCGGCGTCGCGCACGCTGGCGCGGCGATGGCGGCGCCGCCCGTGCTGCTGGCCGGCCTGGGCGTGGCGCTGCTGTCCAGCGCGGTGCCGTATTCGCTGGAGATGGCCGCGCTGCGCCGCATGCCGCGCCACGTGTTCGGCATCCTCGTCAGCGCCACGCCCGCGGTGGGCGCGGCCTGCGGCGCGCTGGTGCTGGGCGAACGGCTCGGCGCCGTGCAGTGGCTGGCGATCGCCTGCATCGTCGCGGCGTCGGCGGGCGGCGCGGCGACGAGCCCGGCCGAACCGGTGCTCCCGGCCGAGAGGCGGCCCGCCGCGGACGCGTGAAATCAGGCGAAGACATTCCCCTCGAGGAGTGACTTCAAGGCCGCCAGGTCCTTGGCGACAAGCGCCACGTCTTGCTCGAATGCCTCGTCCGTCGCATCAGGCATCCGCAGCACGACGAGAGAGAGCAGGCTGCCGTCGCCGGTCGTCGTCACGCGGAAGGCGATGTGCAAGGTCACGCCATCGGGCAGCGTGACGTCATGATCCAGCACGCCATACGGATTGCGCGGCACCATCGCGATCGTGACGCGGCCGGCCGGCGACTCCGCGAACCACTCGCCGTTCTCGTGCTGAAGCGTGGTGGCCAATCCACTGGCCCAAAGCGGCAGGTTCTCGATGCGGTGCGCGACCTCGTAGACCGCATCGGCGGGAAGGGCGACCGCTACCGAGACGACGCGCGTTTCGTAGTTCATTTTCGCGATCTCCTGCGGGTTGGGTGTCGCGCGACAGCGGAGCGTAGCAGCGAATCGAGGTGGGTAGTGCGACGCCTGGTGACGTCGTCGCCTCGTCCTGGCACCCGGGTCAAAGCGATCGGCGAGCCGAGGCAGGGATTGGGAATTTCGGGCCACTCTGCGCGCGACGCGCGGGTCTCCGCCGCGCGGCGAGCAGGACGGTGAGCAAGCCCAGTCCGGACAACTCCGCCGTGGACGCCTCGGGCACCGGCAGGAACTGGATCTCGTCGACGATGAGCGGCGAAAAGCTCAAGGGGTCCAGCAGATCGGTGATCTTCAGCTCGACCACCTGGCCGGCGAAGGCAGACACGTCGCCGTCCCATTCGCCCACGTAGGTCAAAACGTCTTCGGCGTAGGTCGGGCTCGCGGGATCCAGGCCCACCGGCCGCATGGCGATCGTCTGGCCGTTCAGCGATAGATCGAAATAAGCGCTGCTTGTCAGCAGGCTCACGGAAGTCACCGCCGCCCCCACGCGCCCCGTCTGCGACAGAAAGGCCTCGACAAAATCGCCCCGGGGCTCCTGCTCGTGGAAGGTCCCGCTGCGCATGCCCAGGCCGTATGAACCTGATGCGGGGCCGAAGGGAGTCGACAGCAGCGCGTAGTACTGGCTGTACCCGGCGTGACTGAAATTGAGGTAGACGTAACCCGTGCTGTCGCCGTCGCTGTGACCCCATCCAGGAGCCGCTTCGTCCCAGGGGAACAGGAACGAGGAGCCCGTGGTCGGAGCGGGCAGTTGCACCTGGTCGAAATCAAGGTCCACGAAGTTCTGCGCTGAGGCGCTCATTGCGGCGCACGACAGAAGTGCGGCCATGCAGGCAGCAGCATTCATGGTTGACCTCGCGGGCAGTTGTTGCGCAATGGTCATCGCCGACGGTCATGGCTGTCAACAACAGCATTGACGGTGGTGTCTTCCGAATCGCTTGGCGTCTCCTGGCCTCGTCGGGCCGGTGGCGGCGGCCACGGGGCGCGCGGCCGTCGAGCCGGCGCCCTGACCGCGTCGTTCAGCCGCGGTAACGCGCCGCCGGCGTCGTCTTCGACAGGTTGGGCCCGAGCGCGCGGCGCGCGTCCTCGACGCGCTGCCAGTCGGCCGCGTCGGGCAGCGACGGGATCGTCACCTGCTCGCCCGCGTCCAGGCCCGCCAGCGCGGCGTCGACGAGGTCGCTGGCCGACATCACCCAGTCGCCGGGCAGTTGCGTCACCGGCATGCCGGCGACGTCCCAGAACTCGGTGGCGATCGCGCCGGGCAGCACCGCCTGGAAGCGCAGGCCCTTGTCGGCGAGCTCGTGCTGCAACGACTGCGTGAACGTCAGCACGAAGGCCTTGCTGGCGCCGTAGACGCCGTTGAGCAACTCGGGCGCCACGGCCACGATCGACGCGATGTTGACGATGGTGCCCTTGCCGCGCGCGGCGAAGGCCGGGGCCGCGGCATAGGTGAGCCGGGTCAGCGCCGTGACGTTGAGCGTGATCATGGCCTCCATCTTGTCGACGTCCGAGGCCAGCAGCGGGGTGCTGGCGCCGACGCCCGCGTTGTTGACGAGCAGCGTGATGGCGGGATCGGTGCGCAGCACGTCTTCCACCGCCAGCATGCCCTGGCGGTCGGACAGGTCCGCGACGAGCGTGCGCACGCTGCGGCCGGTGTCGGCGGCGATGCGCTCGGCGAGCGCGGCCAGGCGCTGGCCGTTGCGGGCGACGAGGATGAGGTCGTGGCCGCGGCGGGCGAGGCGGTCGGCGTAGATCGCGCCGATGCCGGACGAGGCGCCTGTGACGACAGCGGTTCCGAGGGAGATGGTGTTCATGACGTTGTCCTGGTGAAGAGGTTGGGTTTTTGCGAAGGTGCACGATCAATGTAGGTGTGCTATCGTTCGTCTGCAATGTCATGGTTGCCACTTTTCAGGACATTCCAGTTTCCACTTCCCAGGAGCGCCCCATGCTCAAGATCGCCTTCGTCGTCAGCCCCGGTTTCCAGCTCATGAGCCTCGCGGCCATGTCGGTGTTCGAGTTCGCCAACTTCAGCGCGGGCGAGCCCGTCTACGAGGTGCAGTTGCTGTCCGAGCACGGCGGCCCGGTGGTGAATTCGATGGGCCTGGCGATGCAGACCCAGGCCTTCGGCCGAGGCACGTGGGACACGCTGATCGTGGCCGGCCGCCCCGATGCGGGCCCGGTGACGCCGGCCGTGCGCGCGTTCCTGCGCAAGGCCACGCCGCGCGTGCGCCGCGTCGCGGCCATCTGCACCGGCGCGTTCGCGCTGGCCGAGTCGGGGCTGCTGGACGGCCGCCGTGCCACGACGCACTGGATGCACACGCGCGCCATGGCCGCGCGCTTTCCGGCGATCAAGGTGGAGGAGGATCGCATCCATATCGTCGATGGCCCGGTGTGGACCTCGGCCGGCATGACCGCCGGCCTGGATCTGGCGCTGGCGCTGGTCGAGGCCGATCGCGGCGAGGCGTTGGCGCGCGAGATCGCGCGGGCCCTGGTGATGTACCACCGCCGCGCCGGCGGGCAGTCGCAGTTCTCGACGCTGCTGGAGATGGCGCCCAAGTCCGATCGCATCCAGCGTGCGATGAACCACGCCAAGCAGAACCTGAAGGATGCGTTGTCGGTGGAGGAGCTCGCCGAGGCCGCCGCGCTCAGCCCGCGCCAGTTCAGCCGCCTGTTCCATGCGGAGACCGGCCGTACCCCGGCCAAGGCCGTCGAGCAACTGCGGCTCGAGGCCGCGCGGCTGATGATGGAGGAGGGCCGCCATCCGATCGAGGTCATCGCCCAGGAGACGGGCTTCGCGGATCGCGAGCGCATGCGGCGCGCGTTCATCCGCACGTTCGGCCAGCCGCCGCAGTCGATCCAGCGCGGTGTCCGCACGGCCGTGGCAGCGTGAAGTTCGCCACGCGCCATGCGGCGTGTTGACACGAGGCGAAGCCGACACATAGACTCGATCGACAGGGTCGATCCATGATCCTGCGAGTTCACGAACTCGCCGGACAACCGTTCTTTCGAGGAGTCGCGGATGCGCCGTATCCATCGCCTTGTCGCACCGCGCATCGACGCGGGCGGCGGCGGCGCGGCGCGTGACGCGGCGCGCCGACCGGACGGGCGAGAGCCGCGCCCGTGACCGCGATGCGACCGCCCGCGCCTGAATCGGCCGCGCCCGGCGTGTCGCCATCGTCGCCTGCGTGCCCCGCATCGTGAGCGCACCTTCGATCTCCGTCGACGACCTGGTGGCGGCCCTGGCGCAGCCCCGGCCGCCGGTGCTGCTCGACGTGCGCGACCTCGTCGAGAGCGAACGCGGCCACGTGCCCGGCGCGACGGTCGTGCCGCGGCGCCGGCTCGAGTTCCGCATCGGCGCCCTGGTGCGCGACCGCGCCACGCCCATCGTCGTCGTCGACGACGGGGGCGACGACGGCGCCGGCCGGCGCGATCCGCGCGCGGGCCTCGCCTGCGCCACGCTGCGCGCGCTCGGGTACGCGGACGTCCGCGCGCTGGCCGGCGGCCTGGTCGCCTGGCGTCATGCGGGATTGCCGATGGTGTCGGGCGCCCAGGTCTCCAGCAAGGCCTTCGGACGCCGCATCGGCGACCTGGAGCGCGTGCCGGCGCTCGACGTGCCGACGCTGCTGCGCTGGCAGGCCGACGGCCGGCGCGTGGCGCTGTGCGACGTGCGCACGACGGCCGAACACACCGACGGCTGCGTGCCGGGCGCGGTGTCCATGCCGGCGTTCGAGGTCGCGCTGCACGCCCTCGACATGGCGGCCGAGTCCGACGCCATCGTGGTGTGCTCCAGCGCCCGCACGCGCAGCGTCGTCGCGGCGCGCACGCTGGTCGACCTCGGGCTGTGCGACGTCTTCGCGCTGGACGGCGGCGCGCTCTCGTGGCGACTGGCGGGCCAGGCGCTGGAGCAAGGGTCGCGCCGCCGCCGCGTGGCGCCCTCGAAGGCGGCGCTGCAATTCGCCGGGCTCGGTGCGAGCCGGCTGGCCAAGCACGTGGGCGTGCGCCGCGTCGAGGCCGCGGAACTCGCGGCCGCCCTGGCCGGCCCGGGCAACCTGCACGTGTTCGACCTGCGCGATGCCGCGCGCCACGACGCCGGCCACGTGCCGCACGCGGTGTCCACCGCGTGCGACGCTCTGGTGGTGCGCAACGAGGAATGGGTGGCCACGCGCGCCATCCCCATCGTGCTGATCGACGACGACGAGGCCCGCGCGCTGCTGACCGGCGTCTGGCTGCGCCGGCTGGGCAGCGTCGACGTCGGCGTGCTGTCCGGCGGCCATGCCGCATGGACGCGCGACGGACACGCGCTCGTCCGCGGCCGCGCGCAGGCACTCGGATGGCAGGCGGCGCACGCACGCGTGCCGGGACTCGCGGTGGGCGACGTCGCGCACTGGCTGGCCTCGCACGCGCACGCGAGCCTGCTGCACGTGGACACCAGCGCGTCGTGGCGCCGCGGCCACCTGCCCGGCGCCGCATGGCTGCAGCGCGGCTGGCTCGAGGCCCGCATCGGCGGCGTCGCGCCGAGTCCGTCGCAGCCCTTGCTGCTGTCCTGCGTCGACGGCGCGCAGGCCGTCTATGCGGCGGCCACGCTGCGCGACTGCGGCTACGAGAACGTCGCGTGGCTGGCGGGCGGCACGCGCGCGTGGGCGGCCGCGGGCCATGTGCTGGCGCCGGCGCCGCTGCCGCCGCAGGACGACGAGCTGCTGCTGCCGGCGCGCCGCGACGCCCAGGGTATGCGCGACTACCTGGACTGGGAGGCGCTGCTCGAGGCCGGGGACTGAAGGTCGCTCAGGCGGTCCGGCGTTGCGCGGCATTGCGCCACACGCCTTCGCGCACGACGGTGGCCTCGCCGAACGGAATGACGCGGAAGTCGCTGCCCGGCGGCGAGTCCGTCACGTGCGACAGCGCGCGCGTCAGCGCCTGCGTCGGGCCGTCGTAGGCATCGTCGGCCAGGTTGAACGTGGCGAAGTGGATCGCCAGCGTCGTCTGCGACTCCAGCGTCAGGCTGGCCTGCAGCGCCTCGTCCGGGTCCATGTGCACCAGCGCCATGAACCAGCGCGGCGCGTACGCGCCGATCGGCAGCAGCGACAGCGTCATCGCCCCGAAGCGTTCGCGGATGGCCTGGAAGTGCGGGCCCATGGCGGTGTCGCCGGCGAAGTAGGCGCGGCCCGACGGCGTCTCCAGCACGAAGCCGCCCCACAGCGAGCGGTCGCGGTCGAACAGCCCGCGGCCCGAGAAGTGCTCGGCCGGCACGTAGGTGGCGCGCACGCGATCGCTCAGCGCGTGGGCCTGCCACCAGTCGAGCTCGACGACGTTCTTCGAGGGCACCTTCGCGCCGACCTTGAGGCCGGTGAGGACCAGCGGGTCGTCGCGCCGCACGAGGTCGCGCAGCGTCGGACGGTCGAGATGGTCGTAGTGGTCGTGGCTCAGCAGCACGACGTCGATCTTCGGGATCTCCGGCAGCGCGACGGCCGGGCGGCGCACGCGCTTCGGACCCGTCCACGGCGTCGGGCCGATGCGCATCGACAGCACCGGATCGGTGAGGATGTTCAGGCCGTCCACCTGGATGAGCACGGTCGCATGGCCGATGACCGTGGCGCGGATCGTGCCGTCGTCGTTGCGCGCGAACGGCGGCGCCACGGTGACGTCCTCCACATGCGTCGGCCACGGCCCGCGCGTGCGGGTCGCGAGCCAGCGCAGCGCGCTCAGCAGCCCGTGCTTCGCGTCGCCGCTGGCGTTGTGGAACACGCCTCGGCGTTGCGGCGCGGGGTCGAAGGCGTTGGACGGCAGTGGCTGGGTCACGTGGTCATTTTCCGGGAATCCGGCGTCCGACTGTACGGGTGTCCCACTGTCGAGCCGTGAACGAGTACCGAAAGGCTGCCTCGACGTGGACGTCTTTCGCGACGTCGTGGCCGCTTGCCGCTCTGACGTTGTCCGCGATCACCGGCACCAGGCTGCCCGCCGCCGCCGTGATCCGGGTGCGCTTGAGCAAGGGCGCATCCGGCGCCGTGCCGTCCGCGTTCAAGGGCTTCACCTTGTTGAACGTCACCACCATCTGCGCCGCGGTGACCGTGGCCGTGGCGTAGCCCTGGGCGTCGTGGTCGTGGTACTTCAGGTCGGCCTTGTGCGACGGATAGCCGTCCCAGCCGTCGCAGTTGACGACGTACAGCGCGTCGTAGGGCGGCGGCGCGAGTTGCGTCAGGTCCACCCAGAGGCGACTGAGCGTGACCTCGTTGCCCCACACCTTCATCCCGTTGCCGGCGCGCATCGTCATGACGGGGACATGTGGGTATGTCTTCATGGCGCGGCTTGCGTCGCGCGATGCGCGCCAGCACACTGCGCGCATGCCTCGCGACATCCCCCTGCTGGACGGCGCGGCGATCAACGCGGCGCTCGCGACGGCGCGCCTGCGCCTGGAGCCGCTGCACGGGCGTCACGCGCACGCGCTGTTCGACGGCCTGAGCGATCCGGCGATCTACGAGTGGATCTCGTTGCTGCCGTCGCCCGACGTCGACCATCTCGAGGCCCGCTGGGCGCGCGTGGCGCAGCGCGCGCTGGCGGCGGCCGACGTGCTGGATGTCGGCTGGGCCGTGCAGCGCGTCAGCGACGGCGCGTGGATCGGCAAGATGGACGCCGCGGTGCAGCCGCACGGCGTGGCCACCAACGTCGGCTACGCGTTCGTGCCGGCGTTCTGGGGCCAGGGCTACGCCACCGAGGCGCTGCGTGCGTTGAGCGACCACCTGGCCCGCCACGGCGTGGTCGAGCAACGCGCCACCGTCACCGTCGGCAACGAGGCCTCGTGCCGCGTGCTGGAGCGCGCGGGCTTTGTGCGGGAACGCGTGCTGGCCGGCAACGACACGTTGCGCGGCGTGGCGGTGGACGACATCGAGTTCGTCCGGCGCGATTCACGCGCGGAAAACTAGGCCGAGCCGCGTTCGGCCAGCTCGCGCTGCGCCGCGCTGTCCTCGGGCCGCCGGATGCCGGCGACGTAGTCGAAGTGGCGCGTGCTGCCGTCGCGCCGGTAGATCGCGAAGCGCGCGATGCCCAGGTGTTCGAGGTTGGGCAGGCCGGTGGTCCAGAACTGCGTCCGGCCGGCGACGACGATGCGCACCATGCCGTTGTCGCGCGCCGGCACGAACTGTTCGACGACCGCATCGCCCGGCGCGTCGACCGCGGCGCGGAACTGGCGCGCCGTGACGGGGCGCGCGGTGTCGGGCAGGCAGGTGTCGCACTCGCGCGCCATCGCGGCCTGCACCGCGGACCAACGCATCGCCGCCGTCTGCTGGCCGGGGTTGACGTCGTCGCTGCGCTGGCGCGACGTGGCCGCGCTGTGGCGCATGCCTTCGAAGTCGGCGTCCTCGTGGTCGGAGCTGCGGTGTGCCGCCTGGCCGGGCATGCCCACCTTGGCCGGCGCGGCGCCCGCGGCGATCAGGGCGCGGTGGCGCGACTTGCGTGCGGCCTTGGCGGCCTGGCGCGCCGCGTGCAGCTGCGCCGTGACTTGGGCATGCAGGTCGTCCAGCCGGCGCAGGATGCGGTTCGATTCGGAGAACACCACGGTGCGGCCGTAGCCGTTGACCTCCTGGCGCCAGGCCGCGACCAGCGACTGCGCGCGGCCGGCGTGCGGCGGCAGCTGGGACAGCAGGTCCTGCACCTCCATGTAGCGCGTCGAGATGCCGTTCTGCAGCTCGCCCACCGAGGAGGCACGATCGACGATGCTGAACTGCGACCCCCAGGTCTCCCAGTCGATGTCCTGCCAACTGCGATCGTGGAAATTCGGCCTTGCCATGCGCTGCGGTCCGGTTCGTCGGAAATCGTCGAGGGAAAGTGCGACGCGGGTCGCTCGAGGGGCCTGCCGTGCAGGCGCCGGACCGGAAACGAGTTGTCCTGCGAGGACGCCGATCCAGCGGTCGAGCGAATGCTACAGGTCAATTCGGGCCGGGCGATGACTGCTTTGCGAGAAGCTAGGGATTCGTGCGCCCGGGGCGCGTTCCGCGGCCGCGATGGCCCCCGAAAACGAATCGGGCGCCGCTCGAAGAGGGGCGCCCGATGGTGGGGACGGATGCGTGCGGCGAGCCGCCGGCGTCAGCCCTGCTTGTTGTTGCGCCGGCGTTGCGCCGCGACGGCCAGGAACAGGGCGCCGAGCGACATCATGGCCAGGTTGGACGCTTCCGGGATCGCGCTGGTCGGCGCCGACGGCGGGGGATCGTCGGTCGAGCCGGACTGGGTCGGCGTCGGTGCCGGCGTGCTCACCGGCGGGGCCGGGGCGGGCGTCGGGGCCGAAGGCGACTGGGCCGGGGTCGGGGTGCCGCCCGGGAAGCCGTTGTCGCCACCACCGGAGCCGGTGCTGGTGCCGCCACCGCCGCCGCTCACGCCGCCGGGCGCTGCGCCGCCGCCTTCGGGCGTGCCGCCCGGGGCGGGCGCGGGCGAGCCGACGCCGACGTCGGCGAGCGGGGGCACGTCGTTGGACGCGACCAGGAAGCTGCCCGCCGGGACGCCGGCGGCCGGATCGCCGTAGACGAACAGGTCGTCGCCGGATTTGCCGCTGCCGGTGCCGCCGCCGATGTGCTTGGCGCCGCGCGGGTGCGCCGCGGCCACCTGGGGCAGGCCGGGGTGGTTGGGCGCGCTGGTGACGTCGCTGGAGTGGGCGCCGGAGCCGCCGCCGCCGGACGCGCCGGTCGAGGCCAGGTGCTCTTCGTGCGATCCCTTGAAGAAGGCCAGGATGCCGCCGCCAAAGCGCTTCCAGTCCACGGCCACGTAGGTGGCTGCGGCCGTGCAGAAGAATGCGATGAGCGCCAGTACTACGGCGCGGCGGCGCTTGGTCTTGAGCATGATGGTCCAGTGGATGAGCGAGTTACCCAATGTTACCGTGCCGGTTACCGCTTCGATACACCTCCTCGGGGGCCTTGCCCACTCAATGCGCGAAACGTGAACTAGTTCCGCACGTTTGGCTCAACCGCCTCGTCAATTTGCCGACGCACCCCGGGTTCACCCGGGGGTATCGGAGCGAGTTTGGCGAAGGCGGCGCCCGAGAAGTCTCACGCCAGCGCGGGCGAGGCCGCGCGAGGCACACTGCGCGGCATGTCCCATCCGCTCGACAACGTGCTCTGGAGCGCGCTTTCCACCCGCCAGGCGGCGCTCGCCCAGGGCGGCGCGCTGGCGCGCCGGTTCGATCCGGCCTATGCCGTATTCGGCGGCATGCCGGAATTCGGCGCGCCCGGCTGGCGCGCGCTGGGCGACGTGGTGCCCGCGGGCGCGGTCGTCGCCGTCGCGGCGGCGCAGGACGTGGACCCCGGCCCGCTGTTCGACGTGATCGAGGTCAAGGACCTGGTGCAGATGATCGGCCCCGCCACCGGCGCGACGCGCGACCCCGGCCGCTTCATCGAGCTCGGCGCGGTCGACCTGCCGCGCATGACCGCGCTGGTGCGGCGCTGCGAACCGGGGCCGTGGTTCGAGCGCACGGCCGAACTCGGGCGTTTCCTCGGCTTCGAGGCCGAGGGCCGTCTCGTGGCGATGACCGGCGAGCGGCTGCGCGTGCCGGGCCATACGGAGATCAGCGCGGTCTGCACCGACCCCGACTGGCGCGGCCGGGGGCTCGCCGCCGACCTGATGCGCCTCGTGTCGCAGGCGATCGTCGCGCGCGGCGAGCTGCCGTTCCTGCACGTGCTGGCCAGCAACGCGGCGGCCATCACGCTCTACGAGAAGCTGGGCTTCCGGCGGCGCCAGCAGTCGCGCCTGGTGGTGTTGCGGCGGCGCTAGAGGAGCCCCGCTCAGCCCTTGGCGGGCCCCACGGCGACGCCGCTGGCGCCGGGCGGCAAGGTGGCCAGCGCCGCCTCGGCAGCCTGCAGCATGGGCAGCAGCTGGTTGCCGTGGTCGGGCGTCCAGACGACGCCCACGCGGGCGGTGAGCGCGAGCCGCGCCACGCCCACGTTGACCGGCGCCGACAAGGCCAGCGCCACCTTTTCGGCCACGCGCTTCGCCTCGTCGGCCTGGTGCAGGTCGACCAGCATCGCGGCGAACTGGCCGCGATCCATGCGCACGGCGGTGTCCGTCTTGCGCAGCTCGAAGTGCAGCCGGCCCGCGGTGGCGCGCAGGATGTCGTCGCCGACGCTGTGGCCGTACTGCTCGCACAGCGCATCGAAGCCGCCGATCTCCACCAGCATCAGCGCCAGCACGCTCTTTTGGCGCGCCGCGCGCAGCAACGCCATCTCGGCGCGATCCTGCAGCACGGCGCGCGTGGGCAGGCCGGTGAGGCTGTCGTGGTGGGTGAGGCGCAGCGGCGCGTCGTCGCCGTCGCCGTTGCGATGCAGCGGCTCCACCGCGATCAGGCCGGTGACCTGGCCGCGGCCGTCGCGCAGCGCGCCCACGGCCAGGCGCGTCGGGTGCGGCGAGCCGTCCTTGTGGCGCAGCACCCAGTCGTGTTCGTCCGAGACGCCGTCGCGGCGCAGCGCCGCGCCCAGCACGCCGGCATCGGCGACCACGTGCTCGCCGAGGATGGCGGACAGTTCGGCGGCGCGCGTCTCGAGCTCCTCGAGCGCGATCAGGCTGCCGGCGATCGGGCGGCCGCCGAGCTCGTCGCGGGCGTAGCCCAGGCGTTGCGCGGCGACGGGATTGATCCAGCGTATTCGGCTCTGGCCGTCCACGCCCAGGACGATGCCGGGGTAGGAATCCAGCAGCAGCTGCTGCACTTCTCCGAGTTCCAGCCACGTGTGGGACTGCGGATCGAGGGTGGCGTGTTGGCTGTCCATCGGACCAGTCTCGCACCGAGTGGGCGCTGTTGCCAAGTCCCCGCGGGGCAGGGTGACACCGATGGGCATGGGCGCGGAACTGACGTAGCGTGCTGGCCTGTTCCAACGAGACGTCCATGATCGAAGCTCGCCGTTTCTCCCCGCACGCCGGTCGCCCGGCCAGGCCGCTTTCCTTGCCGTGATCGCAGCGCTCGTCCTCGGCGGCATCATCGGCCTGCTGCTCGCGCTCACCGGCGCCGGCGGCGGCATCCTGGCCGTGCCGCTGCTCGTGTTCGTGCTGCATCGCAGCGTGGTCGAGGCCGCGCCGATCGGGCTGCTGGCCGTGGGCCTGGCGGCCGCGATGGGCGCCGCGCTCGGGCTGCGCGACGGCGTCGTGCGCTACCGCGCCGCGTTGCTGATCGGCGGCATCGCGCTGGCGCTGGCGCCGCTGGGCGTGCTGGCCGCGCAGCGCATTCCCAACGCGCCGCTGACGATCGCGTTCGCGCTGGTGCTGGCCTTCTCGGCCTGGCGCATGTGGCGCCGTTCGCGCCGGCCCGCGGGTACGCCTGCGCCGACCGTGCACGACACGCTGGCGTGCGTGATCGACGCGCGCGACGGGCGTCTCGTGTGGACGCGCCCGTGCGCGCAGGCACTCGCGCTCACCGGCGTGGCCACGGGCGCGCTCAGCGGGCTGCTGGGCGTCGGCGGCGGCTTCGTCATCGTGCCGGCGCTGACGCGCTTCACCGAGTTGTCGGCGCGCAGCGTGGTGGCGACCTCGCTCGCGGTGATCGCGCTGGCCTCGGTGGGCGGCGTCGGCGCGGCGGCGCTGCACGGCTCCATCGAGTGGGCCATCGCGCTGCCGTTCGCCGCGGGCTCCGTGGCCGCGTCGCTGCTCGCGCGCGTGATCGCGGCGCGGGTCGCCGGGCCACGGCTGCAGCAGGGCTTCGCGCTGGTCAGCGCGCTGGTGGCCGCGCTGCTGCTCGCGCGCGGCCTGGTCGCCCTTCAGTCCGCGTAGCGCAGCGGCAGGGCGGTCGTGAACTTCAGCTGCTCCATCGCGAAGCTGGAGCTGACGTCCGACAGCTGCGTGCCGGCGATCAGCCGCTTGTAGACGCCGTCGTAGGCCGCGATGTCGGGCACGACGATGCGCAGCAGGTAGTCGATGTCGCCGCTCATGCGATAGAACTCCACGACCTCGGGGATCGCCTCCACCGTGGCGCGGAACTGCTCGAACCAGGCCTGCGTGTGCTGGCTGGTCTTCACGTTGACGAACACCGTCACGCCCACGTTGACCTGCTTCGGGTCGACCAGCGCCACATGGGCGGTGATCACGCCGGACTCCTTCATGCGCTGGATGCGGCGCCAGCACGGCGTCGTCGACAGCTGCACCTGGGCCGCGAGCTCCGCGACGGGCGTGTCGCAATCGAGTTGCAGCAACTCCAGCAGCCGTCGGTCTATGGCATCCAGTCTCATTCGATCGCCTTGTTCGGGAATGAAATTCTATTCCACGCGAAGCGTGCCTTCGCGCCGGGCCGACCCCGGGGCCCACTGCGACGTTCCGCCTGTGCGACGATCACGGGCTCCCATGACGGCTCCGCTCTCCTTCGCATCCCATCCCTCGTTCCTGCGTTTCTGGGCCGGCCGGCTGGCCGGCACCATGGGCAACCAGATGCTCATGGTGGGCGTGGGCTGGCAGATGTACGACCTGACGCACAGCGCATGGAATCTCGGCCTCGTCGGCCTGTTCCAGTTCGTGCCGGCGCTCGCCCTCGCGCTCGTCTCGGGCCATGTGGCGGACCGCTACGACCGCCGCCACATCGTCGCGCTGGCGTTGGCGCTGCAGCTCGCCGCGGCGCTGGTGCTGCTGCTGGCCACGCACGAACAGCGCATCACGCGCGACCTGATCCTGGGCGTGTCGCTGCTGCTGGGCGTGGCGCGTTCGTTCCAGATGACCGCGCAGCAGGCGCTGACGCCGCTGCTGGTGCCGCAGGCCTTGCTGGCGCGCGCGCTGGCCTTCAGCTCGTCGGGCATGCAGGCGGCGATCATCGGCGGGCCGGCGCTCGGCGGCTTCCTGTATGCCGCCGGCGCCAGCGTGGTGTACGAGACCTGCGCGGCGCTCTTCGTGCTGGGCGCGGCGCTGGTGTGGAGCGTGCGCTACGAGCACACGCCCGCGCCGCGCGAGCCGGTGACGCTGGACACGCTGCTGGCCGGCGTGCGCTTCATCCGCGCCAGGCCGGTGGTGTTGGGCGCGATCTCGCTGGACCTGTTCGCGGTGCTGCTGGGCGGCGCCACGGCGCTGCTGCCGATCTTCGCGCGCGACATCCTGCACGTCGGGCCCGAGGGCCTGGGCCTGTTGCGCGGCGCGCCGGCGGTGGGCGCGCTCGCGATGTCGCTGGTGCTGGCGCGCTGGAACATCCGGCGCCGCGCCGGCGCCGTCCTGTTCGGCGCGGTGGCCGTGTTCGGCATCACGACGATCGTGTTCGGCCTGTCGCACTGGTTCTGGCTGTCGATGGCGGCGTTGTTGATCAACGGCGCGGTCGACATGGTCAGCGTCGTCGTGCGCCAGACGCTGGTGCAGCTCGACACGCCCGACGCGATGCGCGGCCGCGTCAGCGCGGTCAATTCGATCTTCATCGGCGCCAGCAACCAGCTCGGCGAGTTCGAGTCCGGCGCCACCGCGGCGCTGCTCGGACCCGAGGGTGCGGTGGTGCTGGGCGGCGTGGGCACGCTGGCGGTGGTGGCGTTGTGGATGCGCTGGTTCCCGCCCTTGCGCGAACGCGAGAGCCTCAGCGTGGCGAACGCGGCCTGATCAACACGGGACGACGCGCACGCCGGGCCAGCGCAGCGCGTAGCCTTTCTGCGCGATGCGCTCGCGGTAGGTCTCGACGCTGACGCGCGTCGGATTGCGCCGCACCACCATGCCAAACAGATCGGCGAGGCCGTGCGGGGCGATCACCCGCAGCGTGTCGTCGTCGGCTAGCGAGATGCCGACCGACGTGGCGTATTCGGGCCAACTCGCCACCGCCTCCTCGAGCGAGCGCAACGGCGCGACGGCGTGACCGAAGTGCGCCTCGAACCACTGGTGGACGCCGGCCTGGTTGGTGACCTCCCACGGCACGTCGGGCACGCGTTCTCGCAGGCGTGCCTGCAACGCGTGGTCGCGTTCCGCGGCCAGATCTGCAGCGTCGAAGAAGGCCACATCCACGTCGGCCAACGTCGACGGCTCGCGCCTGTCATGCAGCGCGTCCCACACCAGGTTGCGCACGGCGCCGGCACCGATGCACCACTCGTCCAACCCAAGCGTGCGCACGTGCGCGAGCGCCTGCATGAACCACGGCGTGGCGCGCACGAGCGCGACCAGCCGGGCCGCGTCGTGGCCCGGGTCGGGCGCGCGCATGGCGGCGCCGCGCGTCAACCGTGGATCTCGATCACCGGGAACGACTTCACCAGGTCGTCTAGCGCCTTCATCTGCGCGAGGAAGGGCTCGAGCTGGTCCAGCGCCAGCGCGCTGGGGCCGTCGCACCTGGCCCTGTTCGGCTCGGGATGCGCCTCGAGGAACAGGCCGGCCAGGCCCACCGCCAGGCCGGCGCGCGCGAGCTCGACCACCTGCTCGCGCCGGCCGCCCGACGCCGCGGCGCCGGATTCGCGCTGCTGCAGCGAGTGCGTCACGTCGAAGATCACGGGCGCGTCGGCGGTGGTCTTCTTCATCACGCTGAAGCCCAGCATGTCGACGACCAGGTTGTCGTAGCCCAGGCAGGTGCCGCGGTCGCACAGGATCAGCTGGTCGTTGCCGGCCTCGCGGAACTTCTCGCA
>FSVG01000371.1_pt1 | contig 19003 bp, 14 predicted proteins | sample 1637511 | NCBI WGS metagenome assembly FSVG01 (sample SAMEA3914816, study PRJEB12502) | metagenome | biome: forest; material: soil | place: USA | collected 2011-09-16 | depth 0.3 m
CATGTGGACAGCAGGTTGACCCGCACGTTCGGGTTGCGGGCTTGCCACATCGTGCCCAGCAGGTTGGTATCGCTCGTGATCCGCATCGGGTTGCCGGGCGCTGCGAAGTCGAGCGTCGTCTGGCCATTCATCACGACCTCGTCCCAGGCGCGATCCAGCACGGCACGCTCGGTGTCGTAGTGCTGCGTCAGGCTCGAGCCGGGAATCATCTCCATGTAGACGTCGTAGTCGAGCCCGACCTGGCGCGCGAACGACTTGAACAGCGCCGGCACCCCGCCGATGGCCTTGCATCCGCCCACGGTCTGCGTGCAGCCGTTCAGGTCGGTCACCGTCCCGACGCCGAAGTCCTCGACTTCGGTGTAGCCCCAGGTCACGCTGCTGCCGACGAAGACGATCGTGGGCGGCGCGGCGTCCGCGGCCTGCGCGACCAGTGCCGATGCGACCGCGGCCGCCACGGCGGCCCGGCGCAGGATGCGGGATGGCACGGTCGCGAATGCGAACGTGGAACACGTTTGTCGAGTCATGGAAGTCTCCGATTGATTGAGCGATGGGAGTCCCGGACACAGGCCGTCACGACTCCCGGCGAGCGGGAAACGGGGCTGCGAGCAGCGGGACCGAAGCGATTCTGGGCGGCACGCTTCGTCGCGAAACGTGCTCGATTTCAAGACGGAGTTAACTCACGGTTAACGACCAGGCGGGTATCCCCTGCATGAGTTGCGACGTCCCCGTCGCACCCGGCCAGGCCTCGCGCCCGGTGCTCGCATGCGCCGCCGCGGAGCGCGCCGCACCAGCCCTACGGCTTCGCCGCCGCGGGATGTTTCGTGAACGACAACGCCACGAAATCGACGAACGTGCGCACGCGCAACGCGAGCTGATGGCGCTGCGGATAGACCGCGTAGATGTCGGCGTCGGGTGTCGAATACTGGGGCAGCACCTGCACCAGACGGCCGTTCTGCAGGTAGCGCTCGATGTCCCATTCGGCGCGCATCAGGATGCCATGGCCGTCGAGCGCCCAGTTGACGGCGATCTCGCCGTCGTTGGTCGTGAGGTTGCCACGCGTCTTCACTGCCCGCACGGTGTCGACCTTGCCGCGCGCGCTCGACAAGCGCCAGACGCCGTAGGCTTCCTCACCCTGGCGGATGCCGATGCAGTTGTGGTGCGCGAGGTCGTCGGGCACCTTGGGCAGGCCGTGCTTCGCGAGGTAGGCCGGTGACGCGCAGAGAAGCCTGCGGTTGGAGGCGATGCGCCGCGCGATGACGCGCGCATCCGGGGGCGCGCCGAATCGGATGCAGACGTCGAACGCGTCCTCGGTCAACGGCGGCGGATTGACGGACAGCTGCAACTGCACCTCGACGCCGGGATGCTTGCGCACGAATCGCGAGATCAGCGGAGCCACATGGCTGCGGCCGAATCCAAGCGTCGCATTGACCCGCAGCAGGCCGGTGGGCGCCCCGCGCGACACGCCGAGCATCACCTCCAGGCCCTCGATCTCACTCAGGACGCGGCGCGCCTGCTCCAGGTAGATCTCGCCCTCCGGCGTCAGGCTCATCCGGCGCGTCGTGCGGTTGACGAGCGCCACGCCGATGCGCGACTCCATCAGGGCGAGGTGCTTGCTCACGGCGGGTGTCGTCACGCCGAGTTCGCGCGCGGCCGCGCTGAGGCTGCCGGCACTCGCGAGCACGGAGAAGAAGCCCAGGTCGGCGGGCTGGATGGCGGCGGGCATCGTGGACGGATTGTTGAATGCAGGTTAACGACGGATTCACTTTAGCGACGCGCGAGAGGGGCGTCCAGTTCCTACATTGGCATCAGTCAATTCATCCAATGCCTGGAGCGTTTCCCCATGAAGACCTATCGCATCGCCATGATTCCCGGAGACGGAATCGGCAAGGAAGTCATCCCCGCCGGACAGCAGGTACTGGAGTCGCTCGCCTCGATCGGCAACGCGCTGCGCTTCGACTTCGAGCACTTCGGCTGGGGCGGCGACTGGTTTCGCGAGCATGGCGAGATGATGCCGGCCGACGGCCTGGACGCGTTGCGCGCAAAGGACGCGATCCTCTTCGGTTCGGCGGGCGACCCGCATATTCCCGACCACGTCACGTTGTGGGGCCTGCGCCTGAAGATCTGCCAGGGCTTCGACCAGTACGCCAATGTTCGCCCGACCCGCATCCTCCCGGGCATCGACGGTCCGCTGAAACGCTGCCGGACCGAGGACCTGGACTGGGTCATCGTGCGCGAGAACTCCGAAGGCGAATATGCCGGTGTCGGGGGGCGGGTGCACCAGGGGCATGCCCTCGAGGCCGCGACCGACGTCTCGCTGATGACCCGCGCGGGCGTCGAACGCATCATGCGCTTCGCCTTCGGGCTGGCACGATCGCGTCCTCGCAAGCAACTGACCGTGATCACCAAGAGCAACGCGCAGCGCCACGCGATGGTGATGTGGGACGAGATCGCGCTGCAGGTCTCGAAGGAGTTTCCCGACGTGCGGTGGGACAAGGAGCTTGTCGACGCGTCGACGGCGCGCATGGTCAACCGCCCCGCCTCGCTCGACACGATCGTCGCCACGAACCTGCACGCCGACATTCTCAGCGACCTGGCCGCGGCGCTGGCCGGCAGCCTGGGCATCGCACCCACCGGCAACATCGATCCCGAGCGTCGATATCCGTCGATGTTCGAGCCCATCCACGGCTCCGCCTTCGACATCATGGGCAAGGGACTGGCCAACCCGCTCGGCACGTTCTGGTCGATGGTGATGATGCTCGAGCACCTGGGCGAGGCCGACGCGGCCCGGCGCCTGATGCAAGCCATCGAGCAAGTCACGGCGGACGCCGCCCTGCACACGCGCGATCTCGGCGGCAGGGCGACGACCGCCCAGGTCACGCGAGCCGTCTGCGACCGGCTGGCCGCGGGCGCCCAACGCAAGGCGGCTTGAGGCTGCCGACGATTGCACGACAGCCGCCAGTGCTGCGGGCCTTCCCGGCCCGTCCAATGACAGGAGACACCCCATGCCCCGCTTCTTCGGAAAACTGTATGTCCAGGTATTGATCGGTGTCGCCGCGGGCATCGCGCTCGGACTGCTCGCGCCCTCGGTCGCGAGCGACTTCAAGCCGCTGGGCGACCTCTTCATCAAGCTGATCAAGATGGTCTTCGCACCGGTCATCTTCGCGACCATCGCACTCGGCATCGCTCGCATGGAGGACATGAAGGAACTCGGCCGCGTCGGCGTGCGCGCCATCGTCTACTTCGAGCTGCTGTCGACGTTCGCGCTGGCACTCGGGCTGCTCGCGGTCGACGTGATCCGACCCGGCGCCGGGATGAACATCGACGCGACGCACCTCGACACCAAGGCGATCGCGTCGTACACCGCGAATGCCGCGACGCCCACCAGCTTCGTCGACTTCCTGCTGGGACTGGTGCCCAGCAGCATCGTCGACGCGCTCGCCCGCAACGACATCCTGCAGATCCTGGTGTTCGCGACGATGTTCGGCATCGCGCTGTCGCAGATCGGCCGTCGCGCCAAGCCGGTCGTGGATTTCCTGGACTCGTTCACGCAGAGCGTGTTCCGCATCGTCGCCATGATCATGCGCGTGGCGCCGATGGCGGCGTTCGGCGCCATGGCATTCACCGTCGGAAAGTATGGACTGGGCGCCATCGTCTCGCTCGGCAAGCTCATGGGCACGATGTACCTGACGTGCATCCTGTTCGTGGCGATCGTGCTGGGTGCCATCGCACGGCTGTCGGGATTCAGCCTGTGGAAGCTCCTCAAGTACATCCGCGACGAGCTTGTCACCGTCCTCGGGACGAGTTCCTCCGAATCCGTCATTCCGCAACTCATGCGCAAGCTCGAACGGGCGGGCGTGGACAAGCCCGTCGTCGGGCTGGTCGTTCCTGCCGGCCTGACCTTCAACTCGGACGGCCAGTGCATCTACTACACGATGGCGGCGGTCTTCATCGCCCAGGCCACCAACACCCCGTTGACCTTGATGGACCAGATCACGGTGCTCGGCGTGCTGTTGCTGGCCTCCAAGGGATCGGCCGGCGTCACCGGCTCGGGCTTCATCACGCTGGCCGCCACGTTGGCCGCGATGGGCAAGATTCCCGTCTCCGGCATGGTGCTGCTGCTCGGCGTGGACCGCTTCATGTCCGAAGCGCGGGCCATCACCAACACCATCGGCAACGCGGTGGGAACGATCGCCATCGCGCGCTGGGTCGGATCGATCGATCGCCGGCGACTGGGCCAGGTACTCGACGGGTGGCGCGATGCGGAAGACTCGATCAGCGCGATCGCCGACGGGGACGACACAGAGCCGCAGCCCCAGCCCTTGCGCGCCGAGCGCCCGGTCAAGGTCGCCGCCTGAACGGGGCCGCCGCGATGACGTCTCCGGTCGATCCGCGCCGCCTGCTGCGCGCGATGTTCGATGCCGCGATCGCCGCGGCGCAACCCGATCTCGACGACTCCGTCGTGACCGGGCCGACGTTGACGAACGTGAATGGCCTTCACTTGCTCGCCGCAGGAATCTCCCATCCCACCGCACCGGTCGAATTCGACACGCAGGTGGCAGGACGGGCCGGCGCAGCACGGAGCGCCATCGACCGACGCGGCCGTCAACCCTTCAATTGGGCCAGGCGGGCCGCGAGCTCGCGCTTGCCGATGTGGCGAAGCGAGGCAATCGCCTTCAGTGCCCCCGCTCTCGGCTTGGACTTCCCGGCTTCCCACGCATAGATCGACTGGCCGGTCGCCCCGACCAGCAGGCCGAAGTCGGCCGCGGACAAGCCGAGCCTCTTCCGATTCGACGCCATGCCCTTGGCTCGGAAGCGAAGACCCTCAGCGGCATCGTTCTCGATGTCGACTTTGGAAGCAGGAGCGCGCGGCTCTGCTCGTGGCGACTTCGGCGTCTTGCCAAGGCGTTGAACGATCTTCTCCAAAGCCTGCAGGCGGCCTTTGAGACTCGCGATCTCCTTGCGCTGAAGAACCAGCGCTCGCTTGAGGACATCGCTCTCATTGCGCAGTTCCTTGCGAGCGAGCCGTGTGACCTCGGCCTTGAGGGCGGTGGCGATATTTGACATTCGCACATTGTGCCCCCTGCCCATCGGAATTCATATCGCCCGCAAGGCGAGAGGAGCGGCACGACGCCGATGCCTTGTCTCCCGTTTCTCCATTGGATGATACGGATCTGGGACTCATTCGCCGGACACTGGCCCAATGGGGCGACACACCGCCGCCATTCACGCTGGGTCACGAGGTTGCGGGCTGGATCGACGAGGTCGGTCCCGGGGTCAGCGGCTTTCAGGTTGGCGAGCCCGTTGCGGAAATGCCTCTCTGGAAGACCGATGGAAGCGGCGTGCCGCCGGGGTGAAGAAAATCTCTGCGCCGCCTTCTCCCACCTGATGGGAGCAGGAGTCGGATTCGACGGCGGGATGGCCGAGTATCTGGTGACCGACGCTCGCTACGTCGTCCATATCGGCGACATCGATCCCGTCATTGCTGCTCCGCTCACCGATGCCGGGCTGACGACCTACACCGCTGTCAAGCCGGCATTGCCTGCCCTGGTGCCGGGCACCACTGCGGTCGTCATCGGCGTCGGGGGGCTCGGGCTGTTGGCAGTCCAGTTCCTGCGTGTGCTCAGCTCAGCACGCGTCATCGCAGTGGACAGCAGCAGCACGCGTGCGCAGATGGCCAAGGAACACGGCGCCGATTTCGCCCTCGCAAGCGGCGCGGACAACATCAAGGAAATTCGCGAACTGACGTCGGGTATCGGCGCTCAGTTCGTACTCGACTGCGTTGGCATCGAGGCCGCCTTGAAGACTGCAATCGGGTCGTTGGCACGCGGCGGCAAGTTCACGCTGGTCGGGGCCGGCGGCGGCCTTGTCCCGTTCGGCCTTCATGAACTCCCTTGGGGTGCGCAAGCCAGTACAAGCCTCAACGGCGGCAGCATCAACCTCCAGGAGGTCATCGAGTTGGCGCGGACAGGGCGCATCAAGGTGCCGGTAGATCGATATCCGCTGAGCAAGGTGGAGGACGCCTATCGCGATCTGGCGTCCGGGAAATTGCGCGGCAGGGGAGTCTGCATTCCTGGGTCTTGAGTCAAGTCCAGGCCCCCGGCGTCAGAATAGTTGTCGCCTCGATACAAACACCTTGGGGGCATCGATGAAGGACGACATTGGCTCGGGCCGGAACTGGATTTAAGAAGAGGGCTGTGGCACGACTGCTGCCGCCTGAGAACGCGTTGCTGGAGGATGTGGCGCGGCACGTTGGCGTGCAAATCGAGACACTGGAGCGTTGGCGGGAAGAGGCGGCTGCAGGCGGTGGTTATTTAGGTTCAGCAACCGCCAGGCTGGACGCTGTGCTGATCACGGCCGCAATGGACGAAGCCGCCAGGAGTGCCTGGTGCCGCTTGAACGGGATTCATCCGCATGACTTGGTCGCGTGGCATCCGCGACTGGACGCCTATCGGCCCTGTCGCGCTCAACCCCGAACGCGACGTTGTGGCCGCCAAGGCACGTCCTGGTGAAGAAATACAGCCATTGCCTGCATGACGGAGGCGACAACTACCTTGACGCGCGCCGCGACGCATGAACCCCCGGGATTCCCTGAAGGATGAGCTGGCCGCGGTGAATGTCCATCGCATGATCCGGCGGGGTACGAACTATGGCCCGATGCTGCCGGACGACGCGATGCAAGACGATGGGGCAGAACGCGGAACTGCCTTTGTCTTCATCGGCGCGCACCTCGATCGCCAATTCGAGTTCGTCAAGTCCCAGTGGACAAACGACGGCAACTTCGCGGGGCTCGGATCGGAGAAGGATCCCTTCGCCGGGAACAACGATGCGGACGGCACATTCACGATCCCACGCCATCCCATCCGTCGCAGGCTCCACGGAATCTCCCGATTCACGGTGACGCGGGGCGGCGAGTACTTCTTCCTGCCCGGCATCGCGGCGCTTCGCTGGCTTGCCCGTCCGGGCGAAGGCCCGCGTGTCAAGTAGACGGTTGATCAAAGCGCTTTGACCCGTGCGACAATTTGAACTCGAAGACCGCGAAAAACGGCGGTTTGCCGGTGAGGACCAGCGCCCGCCATCAAACAGTCGCGTACACGCCACCGAGCATCTCCAGCAAGGTCGGCCAGCGTTTCCCCCGACATCCGTCGGAGCCCTGCGAGCTGTCGCGCATCGATGCGCCTGCACGCAGCAACGGAACGCGCCATGAGCAGCCACCCTGGAATCCCGCCCCTCTCGTCAAAGCCCGGCATCGTCATTGTCGGCGCCGGTCTTGGAGGATTGACGCTGGCACGTGTTCTGCACGTCAACGGCATCCCCGCAACGATCTACGAAGCCGAAGCTTCACCAGACGCACGAGCCCAAGGCGGCTTGCTGGACATCCACGAATACAACGGACAGCTGGGGTTGAAGGCGGCAGGCCTTCACGACGAGTTTCTCGCCCTTGCGCTTCCAGGAGAGGATGCCAAGCGTGTCGTCGACAGGCACGGCGCCGTTCTGCTCGACAGACCCGGCTCGGGCAGCACGGCCAGGCCCGAGGTCGACAGGGGCGCTCTGCGTCGACTCCTCATGGCGTCCCTGCCCGCCGACGCCATCAGATGGGGCTGCCGGCTCGCGCACGCGAGCCGGCTCGCCAACGGGCGGCACCAACTGGTCTTTGCCGACGGCTCCGCGGCCGCTACGGACCTGTTGGTCGGTGCCGACGGAGCCTGGTCCAAGGTTCGTCCGCTTCTGTCCGCCGCAAGGCCAACGTACAGCGGCACGACCTTTGTCGAGACCAATCTCTTCGACGGTCGCACCCGGCACAAGGCCAGCGCCGAAGCCATCGGCAGCGGCACGCTGATGGCGGTCGAGCCCGGCAAAGGCATCCTGGCGCACCACCACGCGAACGGCACCTTGCACACCTACGTCGCGTTGAACAGATCCGAAGCATGGATCGACGCCATCGACTTCAGCCAGCCAGCGGTCGCGCTTCAGCACCTCGCAAACGAGTTCGAGGGCTGGGCCCCTCAGCTTCGTGCACTGGTCAACGCCAGCGATACCGCACCCGTCGCAAGGCTCATCCATGCACTGCCGGTCGATCACCGATGGGAACGTATTCCCGGCGTGACGCTCGTGGGAGACGCCGCCCACCTGATGTCGCCCTTTGCGGGCGAAGGCGCCAACCTCGCCATCCATGACGGCGCCGAACTGGCCAACGCGCTGCGCGACCATCCCGGCGACATGGAGGCAGCATTAGCGGCCTATGAGCGAGCGCTCTTCCCGCGCAGCGCCTCCTTCGCTGACCAGACGGCGCGGAACCATCAGCGCTTCTTCGGCGACGACGCCCCTCGGAGCGTGGTGGAGCTGTTCTCCTCCCGGTGAAACGTAACCAGCGACGTCATCTCGGCGCGCCCTGGACGCCCGAGGGCGGCACGACGACTGTCGGCAGTGAACTTCTGGGGTCGATGCGTTGGCGAGATTTGGAATTCGCAACGAGCCTTTGTCCCTCCAGGCCATGGTTTGGGACTCTTGCTGACGATTGATTGGATTTGCACCCGGCCAGGTACCAGAGTCCAGGGCATGCGGCGTCACCCCAAGGCGCCTTCCACGAGGAACCGTCATGCCTTACCGAAGCCTCACGACCGAGAACGACCGGCCAGCGACGCGTCGTCGCTCCGATCACGCCTCGCCCGACGGCGGCCGCGGGCCCGGCTGCCTGGCCGCCCTGCTGGACGTTGCCCGGCGGCGCGGCGTCTCGAGCGCGCGATTGCTGGCACGCACCGGCCTGGCCGAAGGCGATCTCGCCGACCCGGGCTGCGTGATTCCCCAGGACGCCGAGCATCACGCGATCGAGAATCTCATCGCGCTGTGCGGCGATGACGGCGGCCTGGGGCTCGAGGTCGGCGCCCGCTACCGGTTCACGACGCTCGGTCCGTTGGGATTCGCCATGGTCAGTGGCCCGACCCTGGCGGATGCGACCCGACTGGTGCTGGACTACGGCGATCTCTTCGACCCGTTCGTCACCCTCGAGCTGCAAGGTGACGAGTCGCGCTTCGACGTGACCGTACGACCGCGCCAGGTGTCGCCCCATCTCGCCCGCTTCGTCACGGAGCGCGCGGTCGCGGCGCTGCTGACGACGTGGCGCGACGTCGCCCGCCGCGACCTCGCGCCGCTCGGGGTGTCATTCGCGTTCGCGCGCCCGGCGGTGAACGAGCCCTACGCGCGCCTGGCCGGGCTTCAGGTCGGCTTCGCGACGACGCAGACCCGGGTGTCGATGGACGCCGCCGACATGGCGTCGCCGCTGGCGCATGCGGATCCCTATGCCGTGCGCGCGGCGGAGGCGCAGTGCCGGCAACTGCGCCATGCCGTGCGCGACCAGGCGGGCGTGGCCGGACGAGTGAAGACCCTGCTGCGCGCGCATTCGGAAGGATTGCCCGACATGGGTACGGTCGCGGCAGCCGTGTGCATGTCCGAGCGAACGTTGCGGCGTCGTCTCCAGAAGGAAGGCGCCACGTTCGCAGCCCTGTGCGACGAAGTCCGCATGGCCACCGCCGAACAACTCCTCGGTTGCAGCCACCTGCCCATCGAGCACATCGCCGGCCGCGTCGGCTATGCCGATCCCGCGAGCTTCATCCATGCATTCAAGCGTTGGAGGGGCCGCACGCCGGGCGCGTTCCGATCGGCCCTGCGTGCCGGAGTTCGCCCAGTGAGCCCACCACGTAGCGTATTGGCGTCGTCGACGCCGGAAACTGGAGACAGCATGAGCAAACCGCAGTTCGAAGCCTTCATGGCGGACCAGATCGCCGCCATCGAGGAGTCCGGCGCGGACCCGCAGGCCTGGGTCGAGCGCCACTCCATCGCATTTCGCGCATCCTGGGAGGCCAGCCATGCGGCCTGAGGAATATGCACCCGCGACCGTCCTGGCGATGCATCCCGATCCGCTCGTCCGCGCGGGGATCGTGGCATCCCTGCGCCAGCACGGCGGCTTCGAGGCCTCCGAGGAAAGCCCGGATCACGTGAATTGGCACGGCAATCGGTTCGACGTCGTCATTGCCGACCATCGGCAGGCCATGCGGCTCACCGGCACGGCCGGATCGCTCGCCAACGCGAGGCTCCTGATCCTCACGTCCGAGAACCGCGAGGCGGACATTCGACAGGCCCTCGAGGCGGGCATCCAGGGCTATCTCCTCCTCGGCGGCCCCCTGAGCGAATTCATCGAGGCCGTGACTGCGCTGGCTCATGGCTCGCGCTACCTCGGCCGCGCGGTCGCCCAGCGCATGGCGGACACGCTGACCCGTACGTCGCTCACGTCGCGCGAGACCGACGTGCTGCAGCTCGTGGTGGCGGGCGAGTCCAACAAGGCGATCGCGCGACGGTTGCGCATCGAGGTCGGCACCGTGAAGACGCACATGAACGGCATCCTGGGCAAGCTGCGTGCGACGTCGCGCACGCAGGCCGCGGCCATCGCGGTCACCCAGGGGATCGTGGAGGATCGCATCCCGATCTCGGCGGCGGCCTTCGCGCCGCGCGTTTCACGGGTCGAACCCGTGGCGCAGCCGGCATGAGGACAGGGAGGGTCTCCTCCCTCCCCGGCCGTTGGACCGCTGCGGGCATTCCGGTCAGGAATACTGCTGGGCAGACGTTTGATTTTGCGACCCAAAGCCACGCTCGTAGACTGTCTGCGACTACAGAAGCTTGAAGCAGGCGTGCCGGCCCCGGGCGCGATGGATCTTTTCAACGCCTGCAACAAGCATTTGCGCCGACCACTCTGTTTGGGTGCCGGTCCGCACCTTAGATTCCGGCATCGCCATGTTGCCGGAAGGCTTTCGATGACCACGACGCTCGACGATGCAGGAGCCGCCCTGGCCGATGAAGTGATCCGGTTCGCACGCTTCACGCTGCAGCCGACGCAACGCGTGCTCGCGCTAGGCGATGCTCGCATCCGCCTCGGAAACCGGGCCTTCGACATCCTGGTGCTCTTGATCAGGCGGGCAGGGACCTTCGTTTCCAAGAGCGACATCTTCGAGGCGGTCTGGCCCGGCGTCGTCGTCGTCGAGGGCAACCTGTCCGTTCACGTCGCCGCGCTGCGCAAGGCACTGGGCGATGGACGGGACGGCTGCCGCTACATCGTCAGCGCTTCCAATCGGGGCTACTGCTTCGTCGCGCCATTGAGTCGCGGCCGCACGGAGGCGCCGCAACCGTCCTCTGCGGTACCGCACGGACCGACGCCCGGCCTGGTGGCCCCCCTGCATCGCATCGTGGGGCGAGACGCGACCATCGCCCTGTTGACGCAGCAGGTTCGCCGGTGCCGCCTCGTGACCATCGTCGGCGCCGGCGGGATGGGCAAGACCACCGTGGCGGTGTCGGTCGCCGCCGCGGCCGCGCAACTAGCGCAGTCGCCCGTCCACTTCATCGACCTCGCCCCGCTCTCCGACGCTCGACGGGTCCCCGACGCCCTCGCCACCGCCCTGGGCCTGACCGCCAGCGTGGACGACGCCATGCCCAACATCCTGGCCTTTCTCCAGGACAAGTCGCTGCTGCTGCTCCTGGACAACTGCGAGCATGTGCTCGCCGCGGTCGCGGAGCTGGCCGAAGCCGTCCTGCGATCGGCACCCGGAGTCCGCATCCTGGCGACGAGCCGCGAGTCCTTGCGCGCCGACGGCGAACGGCTGCACCGTCTGCAGCCGCTCGACCTGCCCGCCGAGGACTCGAGCTTCACCGCGGCCGAGGCGATGCAGTTCGGTGCGATCGAGCTGTTCGTGGACCGCGCCACGGCGACGCAGGACTCCTTCGAATTCGAGGACGCCGACGCGCAGTCCGTGGCCCATATCTGCCGTCGGCTCGACGGCATCCCGCTGGCCATCGAACTCGCCGCGGCATCCGTCTCCACGCTCGGATTGCAGGGGATCGAAGCGGCACTCGTCGGTCAATTCTGCAGGTTCAACACGGGCCCGCGCACCGCGGTACCGAGACACCGGACGCTTCATGCGGTGCTCGCCTGGAGCTACGAGCTCCTGTCGGCCCGCGAGCGCGCGGTGCTCGGAAGGATTTCGGTGTTTCCCGGGAGCTTCACGCTGGAGTCGGCCAGCGCGATCGCTTCCAGCGACTCATTGACGACCGAGGAAGTCTCCGACACGGTCAGGGACCTGGCCGCGAAGTCGCTGGTCTCGGTGGACACGAGCAGCGGCCGTGCGTATTACCGCCTGCTCGTGACCACCCAACGCCACGCGTCGAACCGCTTATCCGACGCGGGCGAAGTTCCCGCCATTCAGCGGCGGCACGCCGAGCAGGTCCTGGAGCTGCTGCGCGAATCGGAGCACGCCTGGCGCGACACCGCAGCGAGCGAGTGGCGGCAGCGCTACGGGCGGCATCTCGACGACGTGCGGACTGCCCTGGCCTGGGCCATGTCGGCGGACGGCGACGTCGAGCTCGGCATCGCGATCACGGTCAGATCCGCTTTGCTGCTGTTCCAGCTCTCCCGAGCCGACGAATGCATGCGGTTTGCGAGCGCCGCGATGGACGCGCTCGCGGGTTCGGGGATGGTGGATCCGCAGATCGAGTTCGAGCTGCACATCGTCTACGGGCTCATCCTGCATCACACGCACGGCATTCATCCGGCGACGCAGCAGTCGTTCCAGCGCGCCCTCGCCATGGCCCGGGAGCGGGACGACACCCGACAGCTCGCCCTGGCCTTCAGCGCGAACTGGGTGGGTGCATACGTGCGCGCGGATCCGGGTGCGATGCTCGCGTTCGCGCAGGAATTCGAGGCTCTCACGGCCGGGGACACCGACCCCGGGACGACGCTCCTGTACGACTGGATGAAGGCGCCCACGCTGCATCTCCTGGGGAACCAGGAAGGCGCCCGGATCTGCGCCGAGCGCAGTCTCGCCGCGCCGGATGTCGCGCGGGCATCGTTCGTCAGCGGCGCGCAGATCGATCGCAGGGTGGCCATGGGTACGATCCTCACCCGTGTCCTCTGGCTGCAGGGCCTCCCGGACCAGGCCGAGGAGGTGGCGGCGCGGACCCTGGAGCGCGCCCGCCGCGATGGCGAGAGCGTCGCCCTCGCCTACGTGCTGGCCTTCGCCGCCTGTCCTCTCGCCTTGTGGTCTGGCCGATACGACCTGGCTCGCGAACGCATCTTGCTCCTGGTGCGTCACACGCGTGAGCACTCGCTCGTGGCCTGGCGCAACTACGGGGTCGCCTTCGAATCGCTGCTGGCCTGGCACGAGAACGGGCGCAGGGGCAACCCCTTGCTGGTCGACGTGGTCGGCCAGCGCCTGCCGCGGCTCGCGGAACTGCAGGCGACCCTCCATCCGGCCTGGGCGGACGAAAGCACCTTCGTGCGCGGTGACGCGGGCGACGCCGGTTGGTGCCAGGCCGAGCTGCTGAGAGTGCGGGGCGAGCGCGCTCGCGGCCGCGACGGCAAGGCCGCCGAATCCTTGTTTCTCCGTTCGCTCGAACGGGCCCGCCAGGACGGCGCATTGTCCTGGGAGCTGCGGACGTCGACCAGCCTGGGGCGGCTCTGGATGGCGCAGGGGCGCGAACGCGAAGCCCACGAGGTGCTGCAGTCGGTGTTGGACAAGGTGACCGAAGGGCACGCCACGCCCGAGGTCGGGCAAGCCGTGGCGCTGCGCGACGCATTGGCGGGCGCCATCGCCGTGCCGGCGCGTCTTGCGGTCGGCCCGGAAAGACGGCTGGCCCGCGCGGTGTCGGCCCCGCGGGAGTAGGTCACCACCAGGTCTCCACCTGCAATCCGGCGCTGGTCCCGCTGGCCTTGCCGTCGCCGAGACCCGCCAGGCCGCCCGCGCCGGCGGCGGCGTCGGCCGCCCGATTCCATATCGCGCGCGTCACGAACAGGCGCAGCTCCGGCCGGCTCGTGAACCCCTCGCCCCTGGACAGCGTCGGCGCGATGGTCAGCTTCGTCAGGTGCCGCTCGGGGCTGCCATCCGCCTTGATCCGATCGAGGCCCACTTCGCCCAGCACCTTGAAATGGCGCGTGAAGGCGTACGAGACCCGTCCGCCCAGCGACACCACCGTGGCGTCGCCCGCGTCGGACTTGCGCTGCTCGAACATCGCGATCGCCTGGCCGCCGAACCGGGACGTCGGCTGGAACTGGTAGCCATCGACGAGCCGCCAGCGCTTGACGTCCGAACCGGCCGTGAGATCGCCGAAGTTGCCGTCCAGTCCGGCCGAGCCCTGCGCGGCCTGGAACCACAGATTGTTGTCGCTCGTGTCGCCGAACTTCTGGTGATGGCGGACGCTGAGGCTCGCGCCCCCCTGGCCCGCGCTCCCCGTCGCCCGGGTGAGGCCGAGCAACACGTTCAGGCTGCCTCCCTCGTTGAAAGGAATGTCGCGCCACCAGGCGTTGACGCGGTGGCCCACGGGTTGACCCACGTGATCCGAGTGGTAATACGCCAGGTCGAGCTTTCCACCGAGCGTCGGAATACTCGTTCCCAAGCCCGTCCCGTCGAGTTTCTCGAAGTACGTATCGACGATGTGCACATCGGCACCGCGGTGATAGCGCTTGCCGATCCAGAAGCTGGCCTGCGGCGCGAGCGCGAGTCCCTTGGCCTCGCCGTAGAACTGCGCCGCGTAGAACTTCCCGTCACCCGGCTCGGTGCCCTGGAACACCGTGGGCATGTAGTCGAGCTTGAACTGCCGCCCGTCATCGGGGCCGAGCCCGGCGGAGAACAGGAACTCGCCGTAGAGGTCGCACTCGTTGCCCAGGCGGTACTTGAAGTCGGCGCCCGGCAGTTGGAAGCAGGTGTGGTCGTCGGTGCGGCTGGCCAGGCCGGGCCCGGCGCGCAGGTAGCCATGGCTCTCCCAGGCGACTTGCGCACGTGCCGGCGCGGCAAGCACGACGAGGGCGGCGATCGCCAGCGGGGCGATGCCGGAGCGCCGCGCCGCGGCCGCCCGCGCCCCCGCCCTCATCGCTGCCCTCCGCGCGGCGCAGCGTCGCCCGGCAGCGCATACGCCACGAGCGAATCGCCCATTTTCGTGCCGAGCGATCCATGGCCGCCGGCCATGACGACCACGTACTGCTTGTCGGTCTTGTCCGAGACATAGCTCATCGGGGTGGCCTGGCCGCCGGCGGGCAACCGGGTTTCCCAGAGCTTGCGGCCCGTGTGCACGTCATAGGCGCGCAGGTAGGAGTCGAGGGTCGCGCTCATGAACGCGACACCGCCCCCCGTCACGATCGCCCCGCCGAGGCTGGGCACGCCCAGCGGCATCGGGATCGGCAAGGGCGCGCTGTCGCGGACGGTGCCGTTCTTGCGCATCCACACCTTGTGCATCGTCGTCAGGTCGACGGCGGTCATGTAGCCCCACGGCGGCGCCTGGCACGGGATGCCGAAGGGCGACAGCAGCGGATGCAGATCGACCGCGAACGGCGTGCCGGTCATGGGCTGCAGGCCTTGCTCGGTACCGCTGCCGCCCTTGACATCGATCGTGTCGCGCCGGTGCAGCCTGGACACGAACGCCACGTAGTTGGGGTTGGCGACGAGCACCTGGCGCACCGGGTCGATCGCCACGCCGCCCCAGTCGAACACGCCGTAGTTGCCGGGATAGACGATCGAGCCCTGCTCGCTCGGCGGCGTGAAGATGCCGTCGTAGCGCAGGCCCTTGAACACGATGCGGCACACCATCTGGTCGATGGGCGACGTGCCCCACATGTCGCGCTCCTCGAGCTTGCGCTCGGGCTTGTACGACAGCGCGGAGAACGGCTGCGTCGGCGCGGTGCGGTCGCCCTCGGCCGCGCCTTGCGGCACGGGGCGCTCCGGCGCGGGCACCACCAGCGTGCCGTCGCGGCGGTCCAGCACGTACAGGTCACCGCGCTTGGTCGACGCGATCAGCGCCGGCACCTTGCCGCGCGGCGTGTCGAGGTCGACCAGGCTCGGCTGGCCACCGACGTCCATGTCCCACAGGTCGTGGTGGACCGACTGGTAGACCCAGCGCACCTTGCCCGTCGCGAGGTCCAGCGCCACGATCGCGCTGTTGTAGCGCTCGCCGGCCGGGATGCGGTTGCCGCCCCAGATGTCGGGCGTCTGGTTGCCCATGGGCAGGTAGACGAGCCCCAGGGCTTCGTCGGCGCTGGCCACGCTCCACATGTTCGGCGAGTTGCGCACGTAGGTGCGGTTCGCCGGCAGCGGCGTCGTCTCGTCGGGGTTGCCCGAGTCCCAGTTCCACAGCAGCTGGCCGCTGTCGATGTCGTAGCCGCGCACTACGCCCGACGGCTCGTTGGTGGAGTCGTTGTCGGTGACGCTGGCGGCCGCCACGAGAACGCGCGCGGTGACCAGCGGCGGCGACGTGGGGTTGAGCACGCCCAGCGCGACCTTGCCCTGCCCCACCCTCAGGTCGATCACACCCTGCGCGCCGAAGAAGGTGCACGGCGCGCCCGTGTCGGCGTTGATCGCGACGATCGTCGCATCGGCGGTCGGCGCGTAGATGCGGCGCGGGCATGCGGCGACAGCCGCCGCATGGGCCGGGTCGGGCGCCGCATCGCCGACCGCGGCCGCGGTCGCATCGTGGTAGGCCACGCCGCGGCAGATCATGTGCTGGTACGACCTGGCCTGGCGGTTGATGTGCGGATCGAAGCGCCAGATCTCGCTCCCGCTGTCGGGATCCAGCGCGATCACGACGTTGTGCGGCGTGCACACGTAGAGCTTGCCGTTGGCCTTCAGCGGGGTGACTTCATTGGCGATCTCGCCCGGGTCGTCCGGCCCCTTGAAGTCGCCGGTGTGGAAGGTCCATGCGAGCTTCAGATCCTTGACGTTGGCGGGCGTGATCTGGCTTGCGCCGGCGAAGCGCGTGCCAGCCGCCGAACCGCCGTAGGCCGTCCAGTCCCTGGACGTCGACGTGGCCGAGGCGTCGGCGCGAACGGGCAGTACGCCGTCGAGCGTGTGATAGTCCTTCGACAGCGAGAACAGGCCCGCGAAGGCGCTCGCGACAAGGGCTCCCCACAGGAGCTTGCCGCCGTGCGATCCGGCCGCCCCGAGGTGGCGACGCACGAACGGCGTCAGCAGCCACGCGGCGAGGCCGAACCACACATCGACGCGCGGCAGCAACTGCCACCAGTCGAACCGGACTTCCCAGACGGACCAGGCCACGGTGCCGAGCAGCAGTGCCGCCGCTACTGGCAGCGCCGCGGCCCGGCCGCGCCAGACCAGCCAGGCGCAGACAAGCAGTCCGGTGCCGGCGAGGAGGTAGTACGCGGAGCCGTCGCGCCAGAGCAGCACGGCGCCGCCCACGCAGAAGACGAGCGCCAGCAAGGCATAGAGCGCGCCCGTGGCGGCGAGCACGAAGGGAGAGCGGGTGGGAGGCGACATGATGATGAGACCCTGGAGGCCGAGTTTCGAACGCGTCCAGTGTGGTTGCCGCATCGTCGCGAGGCATCGATCCTTGTTTGCGCTCCTCCTGCATCCGACGATGGACGCGAGGCTAGGCGCGCACCTTGCGCGCCATCCCGTGAAATCGCGCTCGCAGTCGGAGGCACGCGACGCACGCGGCCGTGATGCCTCGCTGCGCCGCCACGGCCTTGCGGCGCGCCATGCGTGGATGACGGCTGTGCGCTCGGATAGAGGCGTTGCCTATCTTTCCGGCGATGAAGCGCCGCGCGCTGCTCGCAAGAATGAAGCCATACCGCCCAGGAACCCCTCCACCGCCTGCCCCACCATGTACGCCCTTGTTCTCGGCTCCGCTGCCGGCGGCGGCTTCCCGCAATGGAACTGCAACTGCATGCTCTGCGCACGCGCCCGCCGCGGCGATGCGGCGCTCCCGGCACGCACGCAGAGCTCCATCGCCCTGTCGGACGACCGGAAGCAATGGATCCTGATCAATGCGTCGCCCGATATCGGGCGGCAGATCCAGGACAACCCCCCGCTGCATCCGCGCACCGCGACGCGCGACACGCCCATTCGCGCGGTGATATTGCTGGACGCCCACCTCGACCATGTCGCCGGGCTGCTGTCCCTGCGCGAAGGCCCGCCCATCCACCTGTACTGCACCCCCTCGGTGATGGATGACCTCACGACCGGCCTGCGCATCCTTCCCGTGCTGCGCAGCTATTGCGAGGTCCACTGGCACCCGATCCCGCTCGGCGACGAACGCACCGAGCCCGCATTCGCGGTGGAGGGGTTCCCCGACATCCGCTTCCACGCCCTCTCGCTCGACGGCAAGGCGCCGCCCTACTCTGCGCAACGCAGCTCGCGCGCCGCCGGAAACAACATTGCGCTCGTGGCCGATGACTTGCGCAGCGGCCGGCGCCTGTTCTACGCCCCCGGCCTGGCGCGTGTCGGACCGCGCGAGTTCGGCTGGATGCGCGCGGCCGATTGCGTATTGGCCGACGGCACGTTCTGGCGCGACGACGAGATGCCGGCAGCCGGGCTGTCTCGCAAGACCGCGCGCGACATGGGCCACCTGCCGCAACGCGACCACCTGATCGACGGCACGCCGCAGCGCGGAATGATGACCGTGCTGGCCGGGCTGCCGGCCAGGCACAAGCTGCTCGTGCACATCAACAACACCAACCCCATCCTCGACGAAGACAGCCCCGAGCGCCGCGAACTCGAGCGCCACGGCATCGGGGTGGCGCACGACGGCATGGAGATCGTGCTGTAGCGGCGCCTCAGTTTCCCCTCCCGCCCGAGCCATCGGGCTTCATCCAACCTCCCGAAGGAGTCATCACCATGAAATGGACCCAACCCCGCTACGAAGACCTGCGCTACGGCTTCGAGATCACGATGTACATCGCGGCCCGATGATGCAGGCGCAGGCACCCTGGCCGGTTCCCGAGTTCGAGGCGCGCCTGCGCCATCTCGAGGCCGGCTATCACACGCACCATGCATTCAACCGGCGGCTCAACGGCGGCGAGCTGCAGCCGTTCCAGCTGCGCGGGTGGGTGGCCAACCGCTACTACTACCAGCGCTGCCTCCCGCTCAAGGACGCTGCCATCCTGTCCCATTGCGACGACCGCGCCGCACGACGGCAGTGGATCCAGCGCATCCTCGACCACGACGGCCGGGACGGCGAG
>FSVG01000226.1_pt1 | contig 18315 bp, 16 predicted proteins | sample 1637511 | NCBI WGS metagenome assembly FSVG01 (sample SAMEA3914816, study PRJEB12502) | metagenome | biome: forest; material: soil | place: USA | collected 2011-09-16 | depth 0.3 m
GCGAAACTGGGCGTGCGCTCGCGCGACGACGTGTTGGCGGAAGTACGGCGGCGCACCCTCGTGTGAACAGACGGCGCGCACGGGCCGCCGCCGATCAGGGTTTGTCCACTTCCGCAAGGAGGCCCCTGGTAGGCCTCAATCGGCGGGGCCATCTCGCTGCCGGTCCAGTATGGGCGTACGTCGATCACGCATGCCCGCGCGGTCGGAATCGTCAAGAATGAGTCATTCCTAGTGAATTCATTTCAGTATTCTTCAATTTAAGAAATGAATGAACTCGTAAATGCGGTCTTGTCTACACATTCGAACTCCCCTCTCTCGGCACGAAAGATAGCATTTCCGTACGGATGCCGGCCTCTTGTCGACACGGATCGCGAGCGAATTCCGCCGCACGGAACAGGAAACATGACGACTCAATCTGCAGGACTTCCTGCGGCCTCCCCGCGGTGGCGCCACGAGGCCGATCGAGGTGGCCTCATTCGGCGCGACTTCACGTTCGACGACTTCACGCAGGCGTTCTCATTCATGACCCAGGTCGCCCTGGCTGCCGAGAAGAGAGATCACCATCCCGAATGGTCGAATGTCTGCAACCGCGTGGCTATCGTGCTCACGACCCATGATGCGGGCGGTCTCTCGATGAAGGACATCGAGTTGTCCCGGTGCATCGACGAACTGCACGCGCGCTTCGCGAAGGAGGTGCCGTGATGAGCGCCGATGCCGTGGCCGACGCGGCGCCGTCCGCAGACTGGACCATCGATCAAGGCTGGGAGCGGTACACCGCCAAAGAGCACGCCGTCTGGACGACCTTGTTCGAGCGCCAGACCCGTCTCCTGCCCGGCCGGGCCTGTGACGAGTTCGTCCGCGGCATGCAGGCCTTGCCGCTCGATGCGCACCAGATTCCGGATTTCCGCCGTCTGTCGGAGATCCTCATGAAGCGCACAGGCTGGCAGATCGTCGCGGTGCCGGGGCTGGTGCCGGACGAGGTGTTCTTCGACCACCTGGCCAATCGGCGATTCCCTGCGGGCAATTTCATTCGATCCGCGCACCAGCTCGACTATCTCCAGGAGCCCGATGTCTTCCACGACGTCTTCGGCCACGTCCCGCTGCTGATGCACCCGGTGATGGCCGACTACATGCAGGCCTACGGCGAAGGCGGCCTGCGCGCCAAGAAGCTCGGCGAACTCGACAAGCTCTCTCGCGTGTACTGGTACACGGTCGAATTCGGGTTGCTGAAGCAGCGCGACGGGCTGCGAATCTACGGCGCCGGGATCGCCTCGAGTTTCGCCGAAACGCGCTTCTCGCTGGAGAGCGCTTCCCCGAACCGATTGAAGTTCGACGTCGAGCGCGTGATGCGGACGAACTACCGCATCGACGATTTCCAGGAGACCTATTTCGTCATCGATGATATCGACGAACTGCTGCAACTGGCGAATGTCGACTTCGGCGCTCTCTACCAACGCGTGCGGGGCCGAGCCGAACTCGAACCCGGCGATGTCGTGGAGGGCGAAGGCATTCTCGCGCGCGGCACCGGTGCCTACCACCGCGCGGCGCTCAAGGGCGCTTGACGAGTCTTCGGCTCGCTGGGGTCCGATCTTCTCGATGGATCCGCGCGGGCATTGCCCTGAAAGCCACTGCTGACAGGCGTCTCATCTCGATCTGCCGCGCGATCTGGAGAGCGTCCAGCCGTGATCGAGGATGCCGGGGCTTCATGACCGCTCCGCGGGCGGAAGCGGTCGAACAGCGGAATCGCCACGAAGTCCGTTGCCGCTGCAAAGCGGTAGAGCGCTTGCACCGCCCTCCCCCTCACTTGCCCTGAGGTTCAGGCCGAACACCTCGGCTGGACCCGCGCAACACCGCCGCATCGCGGTCTGTTGTTCCAGTTTGCGACTGAATTGACGCCACTTCAACCGGTTGAGCTTTCCTTTCGACGCCCGTTTGCGACTTCTTGCGTGCTCGCATCAGCGACATCGTGCGGCGGACCCGCAAGAATCCTGGAGTGCCGTCCGATCTGCGGGGCTCGCGCCGCGCGGTGCAGGGGTCTGGCATGGCCTCGAATCGCGTCCAGCGGCACGGCTGTTCGCCGACGGCCCGGCGCGAGTCGAGGAGATACCAGACCCCTTTATCACCGGCTTGTACCGCCAACGTCAAACACGGGGCCCGCGCGTCGGCATCCCCGCAAATCGGCGAAGAGCCTATTTCTTGACCCGGATGTCGGACGCCTTGCGCTGGTCGTCCGGGTACGCGTAGACGACGCGTCCGTCCTTGACCTCGCCGAGCACCGCGATGTTGGCGCTGATGGCTTCGTGGTCGGCCTTGGAGAACGGCCTCGTGTAGTTGGTCACCACGCCGTTGTAGGGCGTCTTCAGGTCCTCGAGGGCCGCGCGGATCCTGGGCCCGTCGGTCGACCCCGCCTGCTTGATCGCCTCGGCGAGCAAGTAGACCGAGTCGTAGCCCTGGGCTGCGGAGACCGGCGAATCCATGCGACCGCCCTTCGGGCTGAAGGTCCTCAGGTAGCTGATGATGAACGCCTGGCGCCTGGGGCTCGTCGGTTCCTGGATGAAGGTCTGCGGCATGCGCGCGCCGTTGCCGTTGGCGCCGGCGTTGTCGATGAAGCTGCCCATGGACAGGCTCCAGCTGCCGATCATGGGCACCTTCCAGCCGATCTTGACCATGCCGTTGGCGATCTGCGCGAGCTCGGGGCCGATGCCGTAGGTCAGCACCGTCTCCGCGCCGGCCTCGCGGGCCTTGAGCAGTTGCGCCGTCATGTCGACGTCCTTGATGTTGAACTTCTCGATCGCCACCGGCACGATGCCCTTGGCCTTGAGCGCGTTCTCGAGTCCCTCGCGGCCGAGCTGTCCGTAGTTCGTCGAGTCGGCGAGGATGGCAAGCTTCTTGAAACCTCGGCGCACGACCGCTTCGTCGACGATCATCGGCGCCTGGATGCCGTCGCTCGCCGCGTTGCGGAAGACGTAGTTCTCGGGCTCGCCATCGAACTGGTGCGTGATGACGGTGCCCGTGGCCACGTTGTTCATCACCGGGATCTTCGCTTCCTGGTAGAAGCGTTGCGACGCGAGCGCGACGCCCGTGTTGATGTAGCCGACGACGGCGACGACCTTCTCCTTGTTGATCATCTCCTGCGCGATCTGCACTCCGCGTTCATTCTTCGCTTCGTCGTCGCGTTCGACCGCCACGACCTGGCGACCCAGGATGCCACCGGACCTGTTGATCTCGGCTATGGCCAGGTGCACGCCGTCGCGCATGCTGACGCCCATCGCCGACGAGCCGCCGGTGAACGGCCCGGACACGGCGATCTTGATCGGATCGGCCGCCAGGGCGCGCGTCGCGCCCGCAAGAAGCGCCAGGCACGTCAGCGCCCGCGCGAAGCGCTTGATTTCGCGAAACCTCATGGCTGTCTCCGTCGTTCTTGGGTGATTCAGGACGGAGGAATCGTGTGCGGGTTTGCAACGCCGGGCAAGCCGGCGAAGCCGACAACACTTTCAAGCGCTTGTTGAAGCCGGTCGCTCTCGAGCCGCTCCGCACGGGGCCGGCGACCGGATGCCGGCCCGTTTTCGACGCGCCACCTTCAACGAATCGCGATAGCTGTTTCCCGTGGCTCGACGTTGTCGTGCCGGATGTCGCGTGCCAATCTTTCCTCGCGACCTGGGATATCTACAACCACATGGAGACGAAGATGATCATGAGACACGCTCTCGGAATCGCGGGCCTCGTCGCGATGACCGCGGCATTGGCGGTGCCGCTCGGCGCCTGCGGCGGCGACGACATGCAGAAGGGCCAGGCGAGCCTGGAGGTCTACGCGGAACTCACGCAGTCGGGCGTCGCGGCCATCACGCAGATGCAGAACGGACAGCTGATCATCGGGTACCACCCGTTCTACCTGACGCCGACCTCGGTGCAGGTCGCCACGCTCGACGCCGACAGGAAGTCGAGCACGCCGTATCCGCCGGCCGGCTCGGGCCTGCTGCAAAGCTGCAGGAATGCCGACGGCAGCTTTCTCGCGCCGATCAACGGCCGCTACGACTTCTGCACCGACTGGGTGCTCGGCTTCCATGCGGACGCCAACGGCATCCTGTGGATCCTGGATTCGGCCAAGTCGACCGACCGTGCGGATCCCGTGCACCCGCGTCCGGCGGCGATGCACGCGAAGTACGTCGGCTGGGACACCAAGACGAACAAGCTCTACAAGATCATCGACCTCGACGCAGTCACGAACCCGCAATCGCAGCACAACGACTTCGCGATCGACCTCAAGCACGGCGTGCTGATCGACGCGGACGAGGCGATCGGCGAAGACTCGAATGGCGTCGGGGACACGGCGGCCCTGGTCGTCACCGACATCGCCACCGGTACCAGCCGGCGCCTGCTGCAGGGCGACGCGCACGTGGTGCCCAACGCCGACCCGATCCGCTGGGTGGCGCAGGCAGGGCTGTCGGCGGCGTCATGGGGCCTGCGCGTGGGCGTCGACGGCATCACCCTCGACCAGAAGCAGGAGTGGTTCTACTTCGGGCCGCTCAGTGGCTACGAGTTGTACCGGGTGCGCATGCTCGACCTGCTGGACACGAGTCTCAGCGATGCGCAGCTGTCCGCCAGGATCGAGTTCTACGCCAACAAGCCCTATAACGGCGGGCTGACCATCGACGCGAACGACAACCTCTACCTGACCGAGGTCGGCCATCATGCGATCGGCATCATTGCACCGGACACTCGGGAATTCCGGACCTACGTCTCCGATCCGGGCATGATCTGGCCGGACGGCGTGACCTACATCGCCGACGGTTTCATGTACACGGGTGCGGCACAGCTGATCCAGACAGCGGCGTTCCAGAGCAGCGCCACGCCGCCCGGGCAGGCCAACAACGCGGCGCCCTATCGCATCTACCGGTTCCATCCGGAAGCGGCTGGAACGCCGGGCTCCTGAGGTTCGACGACGACGGGTCCCGGCACAGCCGGGGCCGCATAATTGACCATGCACCTCGACGATCTCAGCCTGTTTCTTCGCGTCGCGCACGCGCAGTCGCTGAGCGAGGCCGCGCGGCACCTCGACCAGACGCCGGCGTCCGTGAGCGCACGGCTCAAGCGGATCGAGGAAGAACTCGGCGTGCGGCTCGTCGAACGCACGACGCGGGCCCTGCGCCTGACGCCCGAGGGCGAGCGCTTCATGCAGACCTGCGACGCGATGACCGCGGCATGGGCGCGCGGTCAGAGCCTGCTGAGGCAGGACGCGCGCGAGGTCGAAGGACGCATCAGCATCGCGGCGCCGACCGACACGAGCGCGCAGTTCCTGTCCGACTGGGTCGCGGACTACGCGAAGGCGCACCCGCGCCTGCTGGTCACGCTGCGGGTCGGCGACCGGATGCATGACCTGCCACGCGAGGTCGTGGACATCGCCATCCGCTACGGCGAGCTGAGCGATTCGTCCATGGTCGGCCGGGTGCTGGTCCGCTCGCAACGCTGGCTCGTCGCTTCGCCAGGCTACCTCGAGCGCGCGCCGCCGCTGCGCTGTCCCGCCGATCTCGCGGCCCATCGCTGCCTGGCGTGGCAGGCGCGGGACCAGCCGAAGATCCAATGGACCTTCGTCTCGCCGGCCGGCGTGTCGGAGACCGTGGTCGTCGAGCCCGCCCTGTGCGGCGACTCGTTCGTGGTTCGCCAATGGGCGGTACGCGGGCATGGCGTCGCCTACAAGGCCAGCGTGGACGTCGCCGCGGATGTACGCGCCGGCAGGCTGGTGCGCCTCCTCGAGGAATACGAAGGCGAGCCGGTGCCCATCAGCGCCGTCATGCCCAGCGGGCGGCACGTGCCCGCGCGCGTCCGCGCGATGGTCGACCACCTGGCCGCGCGCTTCGCCGAGTTGTAGCGGACGCGCGCCGGCAGCCGGCTCGCGTCCGCCTGGATCAGGACGCCCAGGAGGCCGCGGCGTCCGCTGACAGGCCGTAGCGCCTGATCGCCTCCGCGCAGGCGGCGGCGTCGACCTGCCCCTGCGCGCGCAAGGCCGTCAGCGCGGCCAACACCACGTGATGCCGATCCACCTCGAAGAAGCGGCGCAGGCCGGCGCGCGTGTCGCTGCGGCCGAAGCCATCGGTGCCGAGCGCGGTGAACGGCGCGTCCAGGTACGACGCGATCAGTTGCGGCCAGGCGCGGACGTAGTCGGTCGCGGCGATCACCGGCGTCCGGCCGGTCAGGCAGCGCTGCACGTGGCTCCAGCGGGCCGACTCCGCCGGATGCAGCCGGTTGAAGCGTTCGACTTCGCGCGCGTCGCGCGCCAGTTCGCTGAAGCTGGTGGCGCTCCAGACCTCCACGGCGACGTTCCATTCCGCCGCCAGCAAGTCGGCCGCGGCGATCACCTCGCGCAGGATCGCACCCGAGCCGACCAGCCGCACGGTGGCGCTCGCGCTCGCCGCCGCATGCACGCTGTAGCGGTACATGCCGCGCAGGAGGTCGCTCGCGTCGCTCGCCGCCAGCGTGGGCTGGGCATAGTTCTCGTTCATCAGGGTGACGTAGTAGAAGACGTCCTCCTGGCGCTCCATCATTTCGCGCATGCCGTGGTCGAGGATCACGGCGAGTTCGCCGGCGAAGCAGGGGTCGTAGGCGCGGCAGTTCGGCACCGTCGCCGCCTGCAGCAGGCTGGAGCCGTCCTGGTGCTGCAGGCCTTCGCCGCCCAGCGTGGTCCGGCCCGCGGTCGCGCCGAGCAGGAAGCCGCGCGAGCGCTGGTCGGCTGCCGCCCAGATCAGGTCGCCGACGCGCTGGAAGCCGAACATCGAGTAGTAGATGTAGAACGGCAGCATCGCGTAGCCGTGCACCGAGTAGCTGGTGGCGGCCGCCGTCCAGCTGCTGATCGCGCCGGCCTCGCTGATGCCTTCCTCCAGGATCTGGCCGTCGGTCGCTTCGCGATAGCTCAGCACCGAGCCGATGTCCTCGGGCTCGTAGGCCTGGCCGCTGAACGAATAGATGCCGACCTGCTTGAAGAGGTTGGCCATGCCAAAGGTACGCGCCTCGTCGGCGACGATGGGCACGATGCGGCGGCCCAGCTGCGTGTCCTTCAACAGCGTGGTGAGCATGCGCACGAAGGCCATCGTGGTGCTCATCTCCTTGCCTTCGGCGCGCAGGGCGAACTCGCCGTACTGCGCCAGCGGCGGCACCGCGACGGGCGGTGCCGCGTCGCGGCGCGCCGGCGAGAATCCGCCGAGCGCCGTGCGGCGCGCATGCAGGTAACGCATCTCCGGGCTGTCGTCGGCCGGCTTGTAGTAGGCGAGCGAGGCGGCCTGCTCGTCCGACAGCGGGAGGTCGAAGCGGTTGCGGAAGGCGATCAGGTCCTCGCGCTCGAGCTTCTTCTGCTGATGCGTCGTCATGCGGCCCTGGCCGGCCTCGCCCATGCCGTAGCCCTTCTTGGTCTGCGCGAGGATCACGGTCGGCTGCCCGCGCACGGCCTGCGCCGCGTGGTAGGCGGCGAAGATCTTCACCAGGTCATGGCCGCCCCGCTTGAGACGGTCGATCTGCTCGTCGGTCAGCCCCTGGGCCAGCGCGGCGAGCGCCGGATCCTGGCCGAAGAAGTGCTCGCGGTTGTAGCGGCCGTCCTTGGCGGCAAAGGTCTGCAGTTGGCCGTCGACGGTGTTCGCGAAGGCCCTGGCCAGCGCGCCACCCGTGTCCCGCGCGAACAGGCCGTCCCAGTCCGAGCCCCATACCAGCTTGATGACGCGCCAGCCAGCGCCGGCGAAAAGCGCCTCGAGTTCGTCGATGATCCGGCCATTGCCGCGCACCGGGCCGTCAAGACGCTGCAGGTTGCAGTTGACGATCCAGACCAGGTTGTCGAGCTTCTCGCGCGCCGCCAGCGTCAGCGCGCTCATGCTCTCCGGCTCGTCCATCTCGCCGTCGCCGAACACGCCCCAGACGGTACGGCCGGACGTATCGAGCAGGCCGCGGTGCTGCAGGTAGCGCATGAACCGCGCCTGGTAGATCGAGCTGATGGGGCCGATGCCCATCGAGCCGGTGGGGAACTGCCAGAACCCGGGCATGAGCCAGGGGTGCGGATAGCTCGACAGGCCGCGGGCGCCCTGTTCGCGGTCGACGATCTCCTGTCGGTAGTGAGCGAGGTCGTCCTCGTCGAGCCGGCCCTCGAGGAAGGCGCGCGCATAGACGCCCGGCGCGCTGTGGGGCTGGTAGAAGACGAGGTCGCCCTGGTCGCCACCTCGGAAGAAATGGTTGAAACCCACCTCGAACAGGTCGGCCGCGCTGGCGTAGCTGGCGATGTGGCCGCCGAGTTCGCCGTAGGCCTTGTTGGCCCGGACCACCATCGCCAACGCGTTCCAGCGCATCAGCGAACCGAGCCTTTCCTCGATGGCCAGGTCGCCGGGGAAGTCCGGCTGGAGCGCCGCGGGGATCGTGTTGATGTAAGGCGTGCCCAGCGTGGGCTGCCAGCCGATGGCGGGGTCGCGCGCGATCCGGACGAGCATGTCCATGATCTCGCGCGCCCGCTGCGGCCCCGCGGCGCGCAGGAGCGAGACGAGCGAGTCGCGCCACTCGGCAGTCTCCTGCGGGTCGCTGTCGACGAAGTCGGCCGGCTGCATCAGCTGCGGCTGGAACAAGGGGGCGTTCATGCGGGGTCTCCTGTTGGCGGCGTCCCGGATGGCTACTTCCGCGGGCCCGCCATGACGTCCAGCGTGGCCTTGGCGAGGGTGTTCTGCCACAGGAAGAACCCGACGAGCGCCGGGCCGAACGTTCGCTCGACAGGCAGCTTGTCGACCTTGAGCGCGTACACCGTGTAGACGTAGTCATGCAGGCGCCCGACCGGCGGGCAGGGCCCCAGGAATCCGGGCTTGCCAAGATCGGTGTTGCCTTCGACAGCACCCACCGGCAGGGTGCCGCCGTTGGCGCCGCCGGGCAGCCCGATGGCCGTTGCCGGGATGTCGTAGACCACCCAGTGCCAGAAGCCGCTGCCCGTGGGGGCGTCCTTGTCGTAGAACGTGACGGCGAAGCTCCTGGTTCCCGGCGGCGCGTTGCGCCAGGCCAGGTCGGGGGTGACGTTGCCGCCGCTGCAGCCGAAGTTGTTCCAGTAGTGCTCGGGGCCGATGGGGGTGCCCTGTCGCAGCGTCTTGCTGGTCAGCTCGAAATCCGCGGCGCAGGCGGCGCCGGCCGAGAAGATCAGCAACGAGAGGGCGGTGGTCAGCGTGGCGGTTCGATTCATGCGAGGAGTCATCCGGCGTGGGTGATGGAAAGGGTGATGCCTTCCGACTGTGCCCGTCGAGCGACTCGCGTGTCGAGTAGGCGAACACGACATGATCTTCAACGTTCCATTGAAGGCGAAACGCGTGCCGGCGGGCACACTCCTGATACGGCATGGGGCATATCGGCGAGACGGACCCGTTGTCGACCCGGTGCCTGCGGAGGCATCGGGCGATTTTCCGGATTGCCTTCTTGCGCCGCCGCGGCGGCCCGCTGGAGAACAGGATGCAAGTTCGACATCTGGATCACTTCACGCTGCGCACGTCGCGGCTCGCGCAGACGCGGGAGTTCTACGAGCAGGTGATCGGATTGACGCCCGGGCCACGCCCGGCGTTCGCGTTCGCCGGAGCGTGGCTGTACGCCGAGGGCATGCCCCTGCTTCACGTGGCCGCGTCCGGCCCCGTTGACGACGACGCGCTGGCGCGCTATCTCGGAACACGGCCCGCAGGTGACGGCGCCGGCTGCGTCGACCACATCTGCTTCCGCTGCACGGGGCTGCCGGCCTTCGAGCGCAGGCTGTCCGACATGGGCGTCGCGTGCGAGCGCCGCACGGTGCCGTCGCTGCGGCAACACCAGCTGTTCCTCGTCGATCCCAACGGCGTGCGCATCGAATGCATCTTCGATTCCAGCGAGATCGCGTCGTGGATCATCGATGCGGAGGGCTTGGCCATGGCCGCGTCGTCGAACGATCGCGACAGGCCAGGCGCATGACAGCGCACGCCCCGCGAGATGTCACGACCGACGCGGCCTCGGCGCACGGAGAGCGCCCGCTGGTACTGGGCCAGATCGGCCTGTCCTTCCATGTGGCCAGCGCGGCGGTCGTGCGCCAGGTGCTTGCCGAGGGCGGCGTCGCGCACACGGTCGCCGAGCACCCGCACGAGCGGATGTTCGACATGCTCGCCGAGGGGCAGGTCGACATGCTCGTCTCCGCTTGGCTGCCGGGCAGCCACGGCGCCTACCTGGCGGCCTGCGGAGACGATGTGATCAAGCTGGGCGTGCTCTACGAACCCCATGCGATCTGGGGCGTACCCGACTACATACCGATCGGCGAAGTGGCGTCGCTGCAGGACCTGGCGAAGCCGCACGTGGCGCGCCGCATGGACAAGGTCCTCCAGGGCATCGGGCCGGGCGCGGGCATCAGCCGCTTCTCGCGCGAGATCATCGGGCATTACCGGCTGGATGAGCACGGATACGAATTCCGCAACGGCACGCTGGCCGATTGCGTCGGCGCCTTCGAACGCGCCGTGGCCGAACGGCGGTGGGCGGTGGTGCCGCTGTGGTGTCCGCAATACCTCCACCAGCGGCATCGCATCCGCGCCCTGGCGGACCCGGAAGGCTTGTTGCGCGGCAAGGATGCGGCGACGATCGTCATGCGGCGCGAAGCCGCCGCGTTGCTGCCACGCGCCGTGCTCGCGCGGCTGGCCCGGATGTCCCTTGGCAATGCCGCGGTCACCGAGCTGGATCATCTGGTCGGGCGCGAACGGCTCGATCCCTTCGTCGCGGCCCGCCGGTGGATGGACACCCATCCCGGCGTGGTGAACGCGTGGGGCTGACATCCTGCAACCTGAAGGACCCGCAACATGACAACCGTCGCGAACGGCAAGACACCTGAGCAAGTGCTGCAGGCCCTGGGGCTGGCGCTGCCCGAGCCGCCGGCGGCCGTGGGGGCCTACTTGCCCTGGCAGCGCCTCGGCCGCATCGTGACCACGTCGTTCCAGCTGCCGTGGCGAGGCCTCGCGCTGGTCGCCACAGGCCTGGTCGGTCGCGACGTCACGGTCGACCAGGCGATCGCCGCCGCGCGCCAGTGCGCGCTCAACGGACTCGCGCAGTTGCGACAGGCTGCGGGCGGGGAATTGAAGCGCGTGCGCATCGTCCGGATCGACGGACACGTGGGATGCACGCCCGGGTTCACCGACATTCCCAAGGTGCTGGACGGCGCCTCGATGCTGCTCAACGAGGTGCTCGGCGAACGCGGGCGCCACGCGCGCACGGCGCTCGGCCACGGGGTCATGCCGCTCGACGTGCCCGTGATGCTGGGCTTCCTGGCGGAGGTGGACAAACCCTGAGCCGCGGCTCGCCGCACGCCGCCCATCGATCGGCGTGCGTGGCCTCGTGAACCTCGCATGTCCGTTGCGCATGCATGCAACCTGAAGTTCCAGGCGCTCGGTCCGCGAGCCTGAACTGCTGCATCGCTTCGGCTAGCCGCACCGCCTGCGAGCGCACGCCCGGACTCGAGCTCGTCGCGCTGCATGTCGACACGACGCACCGCTTGCGTGTAGGCTAAGCCATTCGGTCAGCCACGATTTGCACACAAGGGAACTCATGGCATCGTTCATCGCCTACCACGGGGCAAGTGCCGCCGCCCACCAACAGCGGTTCGACGAACTGCTGTCGCAAGGAATGCGCCTGACCTGGATCAACGTCTCCGGTGAGCCCAGCGATGCGCGATACGCTGCTGTGTGGGTGACAAGCGACGGTCGCGCTTGGGCGGGTTTGCACAATCTCGACGCGGCGGGTTATCAGCAGAGGTTCAATGAGCTCACGGCGAACGGGCTGACACCGTCGGTCGTCTCCGCCGCCGGAACCGGTGGCCGTGCCGTCTTTGCCGCCCTGTTCGAACAGCGGGATGTCGGGGCCTGGACGGCGCGGCATGGGCTCGAGTGGGGTGCATCGGGTCAGGCGGACACGATGGTGGGGCAATCGGAGAATGCGTACGCGGCAGGTCAGGTTCCGCGGTGTCTTGCGGTGTACGGCGATGCGAACGATCGCCGGTTCGCCGGGATCTGGTGGGAGGCCCGTGACGGCATCAATGCGTCGTGGTGGCTGGGCGACGCAGATCTCTACCAGCGTCTGTTCGACGCACAGTTGGCGGGCGGCAATCGCCCATCGTCTCTCGCGGTGAGCAATGACGGTCTCGTGCTCTCGGTATTCCGCGACGACCAGATCGGAGCATGGACAGCCCGACACCGAATCAGCGCCCAGGAATACCAGGCCGAGTTCAATCGACAACTTCAGCAGGACCGGCGCCCGATCGTCGTCGCGGCAGGCGGTTTCGGTGATGCCGCCCAGTACGCAGCGATATTCGCAGGCCAGGAAACCGCTGTGGCGCGCACGTGGACCGTGACTGTCGGCGCACACGGCCCCGGCGCGTTGGTTGCCGAGTTGGACGCTGCCATGGCTGACACGATGAGCCGATTCGGCGTGCGATCCGCCGCGTTGGCCGTCGCCAGGGATGGCGTGTTGCTGGTGTCGCGCGCCTACACGTGGGCTGAACCTGGGTACCCGGTCACGCAGCCCGACGCGCTGTTCCGGCAGGCCAGCGTCTCCAAGCTGTTCACCTCGGCGGCGGCCCAGGCCTTGCACGATGACAAGGTCCTCAGCCTGGACACGCCGATGTTCGGGTTTCTCGGTGTCAACACGCCTCTGCCCGGCGATGTCGCGGTGGACCCTCGGATTGCGCTGGTGACGCCGCGGCAAGCCGCGACTCGGACCAGCGGCATGCATCGCGACCTGTTTGGTCGCCGACCTGACGGCAGCGATGGAGATACGACGATGCGCGATGTCGCGCTGCTCGCTGGCCGCGCCGGCTCGGCAACGCAGGGTGATGTCGTTCAGTATGCGTATGGCATGCCGCTGGCCACCGATCCAGGCGGCAAGGTCGACGACGGCTATTCCAACGTCGCGTTCTTCGTTCTTGGTGCCGTGATCGAACGCGCGGCGGGGCAACCGATCGATGCCTACATCCGCCAGCGCTTGCTTGCTCCGCTCGGTGTCGGCGACCTGGTCGTTGCCAACACAGCTACCGGACAGCGGCTTCCCGGTGAGGTATCGGGCTACGACAGCACGAATGCGGGCCCGTCGATGCTTGACACCTCCGGCGTATGGGCCCCTGGCGCGTACGGCGGCGCGTTCGCGCTTGAAGTCGCACCCGCTGCAGGTGGCTTCGCCACCTCGGTGACCACGGTGGCCCGGTTCATCGGGCATCACCCCGTATGGGATCTCGGCTCGCCCGATCCGAACCCAACGCGATACGGTGATTTCGAAGGCACAGCCACGATCGCCCAGAGCCGCGACAGTGGGCTGGATCTGGCGGTGGCATTCAACTTCTGGGTGCCGGACGATGAAAAGAATCGAATGCTGGATCGAATCGGGCCTGTGCTGGATGCCGCCGGATTGTAGGAGTGATCGGTTTGCGACTGTCGTCCCGTTGAAGTCAGTGGGGCCGCTGAAGGGCGCTTGTTCGATGATCGGCTGGCGAGCATGCGTGCGAAGTTTATTCATTGGCGCCGCGCTTGCACGATCTTTTTGCTGGCTGAAGGTCGGAATGCACGCCGCGCTGGCAAAGAGTCTGAAACGCTATCGATCTCTCGCAGTGCTCGCCGGAATTGCTGAAGCAGCAATTTGTGCTCGGCCTTGCGGCACTCGACTTCTTGACGCTCGCCATTGCCATGTTCTTCGCTAGCCGCATGTGCGACGCTGCCCAGAGAGTGTTGACTCTCAGGAATCATGGCGAGTTGCGTCAGATCCCGCCTAAGCCAAGGAAGGCAAAGGAGAGGGCGTCGCGCAAGAAGCCTGGTCCGACCGTACATCCAATCGGCGCAGAAGCTCCGGCACTGCTCAACCCGCTCGAGCCGCCAAACGTCGCGGCACACGATATTCTTGTTGAGTCGAGCAATGGAACGCGTTCGATCGGAACGGTTGGATGAAGCTGTCTCGCTTACCTGACATTCGTGCTGCGGCGATCCGCGCCATCGACTTGCGTTGGGTCGACGAAGCGTTGGCAGCACCGAGATGACACTGGCCTCCATATCGATCGCTGGCGGGCGACCTTGAAACTCAACAACGAGAACGCCTGATTTGGCCTCGCGAAGGGCCACCCGCCTCTCTCAAGTCACGCTTCGCGTCGGCAGCACGAACCGCGGCTTGCCGAGCACTTGAGTCGCCAGCCGCGATGCGAACCGCCGCGTCACGAAGCGCACGCCGAAGCACGACAGCTTGTTGAACAGGCCGGGCACTACCGTCCGTTCGCCGCGCAGCATTGCGCGGATCGCGGCGTGCGCTACGAACTCCGCGCTTTTCGTCGACGCGTTCGCGATCCACGAGTAATCGCCCCCGCCAGACGCGGCGTGGAACGCGGTTTCGGTGCCGCCAGGGCAGATGCAGGTCACCGACAGCGGCGTGCCCTGGTGCTCGTCATGGAGACCCTCGCTGAAATTGCGGACGAACGCCTTTGACGCGGCGTACAGCGCCATGTTCGGCACCGACTGGTACGCGCCGGTGGACGCGATGTTCACCATATGCGCGGGTCCGGTGCTTGCCTTGCGCGCGTCGACGAAGCACCGCGCGAGCTCGACGAGCGAGGTCATGTTGACCTGGATGAGCTCGGCGTCGCGGGCCCAGTCGACCGCGTCGAACCGACGGAAGTAGCCGAACCCGGCGTTGTTGATCAGGATGTCGATCGGACCGCTGGCGGTCGCGGCATCCCACAGAGCGCGCGCGGCGTCGGGCTTGCCGAGATCTGCGGTGACTATCTCGACCTTCACGCCCTTGCAGGTCGCGGCGACCGCGTCGAGTGCGTCGCGGCGCCGCGCTGTCAGTACGAGATCAACGCCGAGTGTCGCCAGCTCACGCGCGATTGCCGCGCCGATGCCGCTGGATGCGCCGGTCACTAGCGCACGCTTGCCAATGTTGGCGGCTGTATGTGTACTCAAATCGTTCTCCTTGTCGTGTGGAAGGTGCATGGAACTCCAATGCTTGCGAGGTTCGCGCGCGTCGTGTCGTTCTCGACCAATCGCGCCAGCGTCACCGCTCCAATGCATTGCGCGATCAATCCCCAGGCGTCATCGCCATCGCCTTGGAGATGCCTGCGCCATTCGCGGTGCAATTGTTTCAATGATCGCTCCGCCGTCGCGCGAACGTCTGGGAAAGCTCGGGAGATCTCCATCGCCAGCGACGTGAATGCACATCCGGTCTCGGGATGGAGGGCATGGGTCGGGCTCAGGTATTCGCGCAAGTTGCAAAGCAGGTCATCGACTTGAAGTGACCGGTGAGCATCCAGCATTCCAGCGCTATGGGTCATCTCAAGCTCGACAAGCGCTGCGAACAATGCGTCCTTCGACTTGAAGTGGTGGTACAGCGTACCGCCGGCCATCGCTATGGCGGCCATGAGCGCGTCGATGCCGGTGATCTCGAACCCGTCTTTCTTCGCGATCCGGCTGCTGCTGCGAAGCAGCTTGTCACGCGTTTCCTGTTTTCTGTCGCGCGTGTATCGCATGCGAACCTCCCCCCTGAGCGGCGACGATGAGGAGACTCAGTGCTTCACGAGCCAGTCGGCGATCGCGAGCGCGTCTGCGTCCGAGATCTTCTCGTTGGGGCGCATGACCATCACGCCCCACTTTGCCTTGCTGCCATTTCTGATGCTGGCCGCGAGTTCGGCCTGCGCGCCCGGCTTGCCCTGGTATCGGGACGAGATCTTGGCGAACGACGGCGCGATCATCGGCTTGTTGCCGGCGTGGCAGGACATGCAGCCGTTGTCGGCGGCCAGGGTCTCCCCGTCGCCAGCGGCCGCGGCTCCACTGAACAGGAGTACCGCGATGGCGGCGGCGAGTCGTCGATGGAGTGGCTTCATTTTGGTGGATCCGGTGGGGCAGCAGGAGTCGCGCGTCGTTTGACAGTTGTTCCGCTTTCGCGGCATGGCGATGTTGTTGTCTTCAGAAAATCGGCATGTTCGATGGCTCCTGGATCAAGACCTCGAATTGATCTTCGGATCATTGTGTTAATTGAAGTATGACTGCACTGCAATGAATGCAGTATGCTCTTAATGGCATAAAATTGCTTGACCCCTTTGCGAGAGTAGCTACCGTCCAGTTGGCACACCGGCGATTCGCCTGCTGTTTTGGAGGCAAGATGTGCCGCAGGCCGGCGTGACGCTGGCACCGTTTCCTGGCTACGGATCCAGATCGGGCCTGATCGCACCCGCGCTAAGGTCGGCCCCCGCGGGGCCAGCGCTTGCAGAGAGATCCATGCGGAGAAGGGACCACGGATGCGGTACGGAAAGGGACACAAGGAAGCCATACGCCAGCGAATCATCGAGGTCGCTTCCAGGCTATTCAGGCGCGACGGCGTTGCTGCGACCGGCCTTGCGACTGTCATGCTCGAGGCTGGACTGACGATCGGTGCCTTCTATACGCATTTCGATTCGAAGGAACAACTGGTTCGCGAGGCGATCGTGGATGCTCTCGCGGGGCTCCGCGAATCCCTCCAGGTCGCCTTCGACCGGGGGCTGGGCCCGGAAGCGATCATTCGTGATTACCTGAGTCCCGAGCACCGGGACGGCCCCGATGCGGGCTGCGCGACGTCGGCCCTCGTGGCTGAAATCGGTCGTCACTCGCCAGAGACGCAAGCAGCCTATGCGGCTGAGCTTTCCGCCTATCTTGATCTCGTCGCGGATCATTCGCCGGGGTCTACGCGCGAGGATCGACGCTCCAACGCCATATCCGTCTACGGTCTCCTGGTCGGGACGCTTCAGATGGCTCGAGCCGTCGGGGACCCGCGCCTGTCGAAGAAGATTCTGGACAGCGGCATCAAGACAGCGCTCGCATTGCTTGGTGGGCACTGAATCTCGGGCTCGTTCCAAGTGCCGCCTGTCGATCAGCGCGAGAGGAAAGCAAGCGCCTTGGCCACGAAGTCGGCATGGAACAGGAACACCACAACGACGACGGCCGGTTCTCAGGCCGCCATCGCCAGCAAGTCCACCGGCTGCAAGCCGCTCAAATCCCGACGCTCACTACCAACGGCTGCTGCCCGGCTGGGCGCACCCCGTACAAGCCAACGTTGCACGGCCTTTCTCACTTGTGCCAGCGAGCAGCCAAGCATGCCTTGCCGGAAGGCTTGTCGGTGCTCAGCTACCTGAAAACCCTTCGAGCACGTTGACGACGTTGACGCCGACCGCGGCGACCGCGTAGCCGCCTTCCATCGTGAAGACGGTCGGAAGGCCGCACTCGCGGATGGCCACACCGATCCGCCGATAGTCGTCGCTCTTCAACAAGAAGCGCGAGATTGGATCGCCTTCGAACGTGTCAACGCCGAGCGCAACGACGAGCGCATCGGCGCCGAAGCGCGCGATCTCGCCGATGCCGCGTTGCAGCCCTGCGCGCCAGGCGTTGAAGCCGGTTCCGGCTGGCAGCGGCAGGTTCAGGTTGTAGCCGAGGCCCTCGCCGCTGCCGCGCTCGTCGGCGTGGCCGAGAAAGAACGGGTATTCGGTCATCGGGTCGCCATGGATCGATATGGTCAGCACATCGGCGCGCGCGTCGAAGATGGTCTGCGTGCCGTTCCCATGGTGGTAATCGACGTCGAGCACCGCGACACGCGCGGCGCCCGCATCGCGCAGCGCCTGCGCGGCGAGCGCCGCGTTGTTCAGAAAGCAGTAGCCGCCGAAGAAGTCCGGACCCGCGTGGTGACCGGGGGGGCGCGTCAGCGCCATCGCGGCGCGCGTCGTGCCGCTGCTCACCGCGCGTGCCGCATCAATCGCGCACGCAGCTCCGGCCGCCGCCGCGGCCCACGTTCCAGCGGTGATCGGCGAGCCGGCGTCGAAGGAGAAGCGCCCGACGCGCGCCGAGAAGTTGGCCGGCGTCACGTCGGTACGAAAGCCGCGCACCGGCCATACCGACGGCAGTACGTCGACGGCAGCGTTGCTCGCGTCGAGGGCGACCCAGTCATCCCACACCGTAGCCAGGAAATCGACGTAGGCCGGCGCATGCACGCGGCGGACGAGATCGACGTCGACCGCGCTCGGCAGGCAAAGGGCGCCCATGGGCCGCCGACGCAGTTCGGCCATCACGTAGTCGAGTCGCGCGGGCGTCTCGTGGCACGGCACGAGGTGGCCGCGGAACATCTCGTTGCGGCCTTCATGCGCGTGGTGGGCCGGGTTGTGGAAGATCAGCATCGGGTTCGACTTTCGTGGTGGCACGACGGAGCTCGCACACGGATTATCGACAGGCTGCCTCCTCCGGTCCGCGAACGCCGCACGCGTCGGCCACGCCAAGATGTGCCCGTCGGCCGCTTGGGCTTTGTGGCGGGGACGAA
>FSVG01000541.1_pt1 | contig 18313 bp, 15 predicted proteins | sample 1637511 | NCBI WGS metagenome assembly FSVG01 (sample SAMEA3914816, study PRJEB12502) | metagenome | biome: forest; material: soil | place: USA | collected 2011-09-16 | depth 0.3 m
CCTCGAACGGAAAGGCTATGCCGTCGAAGCGGCCGGTGACGATGGCACGGCCGAGATCCTGGGTGATGGAGGAAGTAAGGTTGCGCCCCTCGCGATTGGACAGAGAAAGACTATCGCTCATCCCACTAGCTTCGCCTCCCTGTGAATGTAACACAAGCGCTGGTTCACGCAGCGCTGTCCCGCCAGGCAGAGACCAAGGCGCGCGCGCGGCTGCCGACGTCCGCGGCCGAGCGGCCCGGCGCATAGAGCGACGACCCGATACCGAACCCCGCTGCGCCGGCCCCTCGCCACGCCGCCATCTCGTTGACGCCGATCCCGCCCACCGGAAATACCGGCATATGGGAGGGGAGCACCGCACGCATCGCCTTCAATACCGCCGGACTGGCGGCCTCCGCGGGAAACAGCTTGAGCGCATCCGCTCCGGCAGCGAGGGCGGAAAATGCCTCGCTCGGTGTCTGGAATGCCGGGAACGACACCAGGCCACGCGCCTTTGCCTCACGGATCACCGCTGTGTCGGTATTGGGAGAAATGATGATGCGACCGCCGGCGTCCGCCACCTCGGCTACCGCGACCGGCGTCAAGACCGTGCCGGCACCCACCAGCGCGCGATCGCCAAAGGCGCGGCTCAGGATCGCGATGCTCTCCAGCGGATCCGGCGAGTTGAGCGGTACCTCGAGGCAACGGAACCCCGCGCCGATCAATGCTGTGCCGACCGGCTCGGCCTCGGCCGGGGTCAGTCCGCGCAGGATTGCAACCAGCGGCACGCCGTCGAAAATATCCATCCAGCTCATGCTGTAATTCCTTTCTGTATGGCCGTGCCGATCCGCCAAAGCCCGCGCGCCGCTGCGATGTCGCCGAGGATGACCCGATTGCCGACGCGGCCGGCCAGGGTCAGGGCCCGGTCATACCGTGCCGCCAGCGCTTCTGTGCCGATAATGGTGACGGCACCCTTTCCGGGCGCGCCTGCGAGCTCGGCTCCGATCAGGAGGCCGGACAAATAATCGGGCAGCGCCTCGGGCACGATCCGCTCGAACAACCCCTCGGTTCGGACACCGAACAACAATGCGGAGAGAGCAGGATCGGCAAGCGCGCGGTTGACGCCCTTGGCGAACGCTGCCCAGTCAGGTTCGGCTCCTGTCACAGGCCCGGTCATCAGCCGGCCCAGCAGCGAATGCGTCCGCAGGAGCGCAAACAGCTCGCCGGTCATAAAGGTACGAAACGCCTGGATCTTGCCCTGCGCAACCGTCACCCACTTGCTGTGCGTGCCCGGCAGAACGGCAATCCCGTCTGCAATGTCGGCGCCCAGCAGCTGGACTTCCTCGCCGCGCATCACATCGGCGACGCCGGTGCCATCGATGTACGACAGGCCGGGTACGATCCATCCCGCCCCGATCCCGGTGTCGATCGGCATCGCTTCGGCCGCAAGCGATGCCGGTGTGGTGGGGCAGGCGAGATAAGGGGCCTCGCGCCATCCCTGGCGACTCCCGATCATTCCACCCAGCACGATCGGCACGCTGCCATTGGTCCAGTCGCCGACCAGCGCGCGCAATACGCCGGCGAAGTCGCCATTCGCGATCGCGGAAATACCCTCGCCGCCGCTGCGCGCAGCGATGACCGCGCCACTGCCATCAAACGCCCAGCCTCTCAGATTGGTGGTGCCCCAATCGATTCCGATCATGGCGGCGCTCATCCAGCGTACTGCCCCGCCGCCAGGCCGGTGACTCCGGCGAACACTTCGAAGAGCGCGCCGGCATGTTCATGCCGATCGTCGTCCAAAGCGGCCGAGGTCACGAACATGCGGTCGAGCGCCGGCCCGGCAAAGGCAATACTGGTGATGTTGGCGGCCGGCAGCGTGATCGAGCGGTCGAAGCTGCCATCTGGCCGGAAACGGCTGATCCGTCCGCCATCCCAATGCGCGATCCACAATCCGCCCTCGGCATCGGTCGTCATCCCGTCCGGATAGCCCCATTCCTCCTCGAACCGGATGAAGGGGCGCTTGCCGGACAGCATACCGTCTGCCGCCAGGTCGAAGGCGTAGACGGTCCGCGCCGGGCTATCGGTATGATAGAGGATGGTGCCGCCAGGATTGAACGTTGGACCGTTGGTGACGCCATAGCCGTCATCGTGCCGCGACCAGCGCCGATCGGCGTCGAGGCGATAGAGGGCGCCCGACTTTGCCTCGTCACGATCGTCCTTGCTGCCGGCCCAGATCCGTCCCTGCGAATCCGCTTTGGCGTCATTCAACCGGTTTTCGGGCCGATCGGGTTCGGGATCGCCGATCAGCCGCAGCGCGAATGGATCGAGATCGAGATCGTGGAAACCGCTCTTCAGGCCGGCGATCAGCCCGGTCGTCCCGCGCCGTTCGATCACCCAGCCGATCCGTTCGGGCATCGTCCAGTTTGAGACAGCCTCGCTTGTCAGATCGAGGAAGCGCAATACCGGCGTCATGATATCCACCCAGAACAGGCCACCACGCGAAGGCGACCAGAGCGGTCCTTCGCCCAGCACGTCGCGTTCCTCTCGCGCAATGATCCTGAAATCCGCCATGTCTTCTCCTTTTGAAGCAGACTTATATTACTTAATCTTGACCGCAAGCCCCAGGTGCCGGTAATGACACCAATAGCAGGGTCCGGCGACAAAGGTCCCTTGAATGGAGATGGGGCTTGATTTCACGGCGGCGCTTCCTGGCTGGCACGGTGGTGGCTAGCGCCCTGCCGCTGGCCGGCGGTTGCGCGGGGCCGGACGGTCGAATCCGCATCGGCTTCCTGGTCAAGCAGCCCGAGGAGCAATGGTTCCAGGACGAATGGCGCTTTGCTGGCATCGCCGCACGGGAAAAGGGCTTCGATCTGATCCGCATCGGTGCCGAGGACGGCGACCGGGTATTGGCGGCGATCGACAATCTTTATGCCCAATATGCCCAGGGCTTTATCATCTGCACGCCTGATCCCAAGCTCGGCACTGCGATCCGGCTGCGCGCCGAGGCCAACGGATTGAAATTGCTGTCGGTCGATGATCGTCTGCTTGGACCCGACGACCGGCCGATTACCGCGATCCCCCATGTCGGCATTTCCGCCGCCGCGATCGGCGAGATGGCAGGGCGCGAGGCATGCGACGAGGCAAAACGGCGCGGGTGGAGCCTGGCCGAGACCGGCGTGCTGCGGATCGCCTTTGACAGCCTCGACACCGGGCGCGAGCGCACGCAGGGTGGTGTGCGGGCAGTTCGCGCGGCGGGAGTACCCGCAGCCCATATCTTCAGCGCACCGCAACGCACGACCGACACCGAGGGCGGTTTCACTGCGGCCGATCCTGTGCTGACCCAGCAGCAGTCGATCCGCCACTGGATCGTGCTGGGCTTGAACGATGAGACCGTGCTGGGCGGGGTGCGCGCCGCGGAAGGGCTGGGCCTGGGACGCGACGCGGTAATCGGCGTCGGCATTGGCGGGTCTGGCTCGGCGGTGGCCGAGTTCGATAAGCCGCAGCCGACCGGATTCCACGCCTCGATCCTGCTCAGTCCGCGCCGCCACGGCTACGACACCAGCGTGATGATGTATGACTGGATTGTCCGCGGCACCCGTCCGCCGCTCGTCACCTACACGACCGGCGCCCTGATAACCCGCGGCAATTACAAGCGCGTGCTGGCGGCGGAGGCCGCATGACCGCGAGTCTGTCCTTCGCTGGAGTCGGCAAGCGCTTCCCGGGCGTAATCGCGCTCGACGACGTGTCTTTCAGCGTCGCGGCCGGCGAGGTGCGTGCACTGATGGGCGAGAACGGCGCGGGCAAATCGACCCTGCTCAAGATCCTGGCCGGCGAATACCGGCCCGACAGCGGCGGCCTTAAAGTTGATGGACAGCCGGTGGCTTTCACGAGCCCGCGCGACTCCCAGGCGGCGGGCATCGCGATCATCCATCAGGAATTGCATCTCGCCCCCGATTTGACCGTCGCGGAGAATTTGCTGCTCGGCATGATGCCGACTCGCGGCGGTCTGCTCGACCGCCGGGCGACGCGGGACCGCGCGCGGGCGCTGCTGGCGCGGCTGGGCGAGGATATCGACCCCGATGCCAAAGTCCGCACCCTGCCAATCGGCAAGCGGCAGATGATCGAGATCGGCAAGGCGCTGGCTCGCGATGCGCGCATCATCGCATTCGACGAGCCTACCAGTTCGCTGTCCGCGCGCGAGACCCGCACGTTGATGCGCATCATTGATGACCTGCGTCGCGATGGCCGGGCGATCCTCTATGTCAGCCACCGCATGGAGGAGGTGTTCGAGATTTCCGACAGCGTGACCGTGCTGCGTGATGGCCGCCATGTCGGCGACTTCCCGGACATGGCGACGCTGACCCAGGAGCGGCTGATTACCGCGATGGCCGGGCGGACCATTACCGACATCTACGATTACCGGCCGCGCCCGCAGGGCGACGTGGCGGTTCGGCTTTCCAGCCTGAGTGGGCCAGGGCTGAACGCGCCGATCGACCTTGAAGTCAGGGCAGGGGAGATACTCGGCTTTTTCGGGTTGGTCGGCGCCGGACGGTCCGAACTGTTCCGCCTGCTTTACGGCGCGGTGCCGACGACTGGCGGATCGATCGAGATCAACGGCGCCCCCTTGCGGTCCGGCGACCCGCGTCGGGCGATCGCCGCCGGGCTCGCTTTATGTCCAGAGGATCGCAAGGACGAAGCTATCGTGCCGCTCGCCAGCGTTGCCGAGAATATCGAACTCGCCAAGCGCAACCTCGCCGGCGGACTGCTGGTCGATGACCGGGGCGAACGATCGCGCGCCGCTCGGCTCATCGAGCTGATGCGGATCAAGACAGCGTCGCCAGCTACCACCATCGCCAACCTGTCGGGCGGCAATCAGCAAAAGGCGATCATCGCCCGCTGGCTTTCGGCGGAATCGAGCATTCTGCTGATGGACGAGCCGACGCGCGGCATCGACGTCGGCGCTCGCAGCGAGATCTACGCCCATATGTACCGCCTGGCCGAGGAAGGCCGCGCCATTCTGTTCGCCTCGTCCGACATGCCTGAGGCGATGGGCGTCGCCGACCGCATCGTGGTGATGCGCGAGGGCCGCATCGCCGGCATCATCGACCGCGCCGACGCTACGCCCGACCTACTTCTTCGCCTCGCCCTGCCGGACGCCGGCCGGGCCGACCACGGCTGACAGCAATGACCTCCATGCGCTCCTCTTCGTTCATTTCCCGCCGGCTCGGCGTGTTCGCCCCGCTGCTGATGTTCGTGATCCTGTTCGCGCTGCTGGGCGCGCTGGTTCCCGACTTTCTCGGCATCCGCAACATGCGCGGGCTGCTGCTCTCGGTGACGCTGGTCGGCACGATCGCGACGACCATGATGCTGGTGCTGGCCCTGCGTGAGGTCGACCTGTCGGTCGGATCGATCACCGCATTGTCCGGCGTGCTGACGGCCGTGGTAATCGGCGCCACCGGCAGCGTTGCGGCCGGCATATTGGCGGGCCTGGCGGCCGGTGGGCTGGTCGGACTCGCCAATGGCTGGATCGTCGCTCGGCTGAAGGTCAATTCGCTGATCGTGACGCTGGCGATGATGGAGATCGTGCGTGGTCTCGCCTTCCTCGTCTCGGGGGGGCAGGCGGTGTCGATCCCGGCCGAGCGCTTCTATGTGCTGGGCGCCGGAACCTTTCTCGGCATCAACTATCCGATCTGGATCATGGCTGTAGCCTTCGTCGCGTTCGGCTTCCTGCTCAACCGCACCGTGTTCGGCCGCAACGTGCTGGCGATCGGCGGCAATCCAGAAGCCGCGCGGCTGGCCGGCGTTCCGGTGACGCGCACGCGGATTTCGGTATTCGCGCTGCAAGGGCTGGTCGCCGGTCTTGCCGGGATCGTGCTCACCGCGCGCATTACCTCCGGCCAGCCCAATACCAGCCAGGGGCTGGAGCTGGCGGTGATCTCGGCGTGCGTACTGGGCGGCGTGTCGCTCTCTGGCGGCGTTGCGACCGTCGTCGGCGTCGTCATCGGCGTGTTCATCATGGGGGCGGCGCAGAACGCTCTCAACTTGCTCGATGTGCCCACCTTCTACCAATATGTCGTGCGCGGCGGGATCCTGCTGGCAGCGGTGATCTTCGACCGGCTGCGCCAGACCGGCGGCCTGGCTTTCGGTACGCGCTTCCTTTCCTCCTCCCCAGCCCAACAGGACAATCCGACCCAATGAGCGTGATTGCGAAAATCGAATCCTTCCTGGTCCCGCCACGCTGGCTGTTCGTCCGCATCGAGACCGACGACGGGCTGGTTGGGTGGGGCGAAGCGAGCCTTGAGGGCCACGCCGAGGCGGTGGCCGGTGCGATGGAAAGCGCGCGCGATCGGCTGCTCGGCGCGTCCGCCGATCGCATCGAGGACGCCTGGCAGACGCTGTACCGGCTCGGCTTCTATCGCGGCGGGCCGGTGCTGATGTCGGCGATATCGGGCATCGACCAGGCATTGTGGGACATCAAGGGCAAGCGGTTGGGCGTGCCGGTCTGGCAATTGCTTGGCGGGCAGGTACGTGACCGGATCCCCGTTTATGCCTGGGTCGGCGGCGATCGCCCGTCGGACGTGGCGGAAGCCGCCGCCGCTCGGCTGGCGCAGGGGTTCCGGGCAGTCAAGATGAACGGGACCGAGGATCTCGGCTGGCTCGACAGCCCCACCCGGCTCGACGAGGTGGTCAAACGGCTTCAGCTGGTCCGCGAGACCGGCATCGATGTCGGCATCGATTTCCACGGTCGAGTTCATAAGCCGATGGCGCGTCAACTGGTCAGGGCGCTGGAACCCTACCGCCCCCTGTTCATCGAGGAGCCGTTGCTTTCGGAAAACCCCGAGGCGATCGCCCAGCTCGCCGGCCAGACCAGCGTCCCGATCGCGGTCGGCGAGCGGCTCTACACCCGGATGGACTTCAAGCGGCTGTTCGAGCTCGCGGCAGTCGACGTGATCCAGCCCGACCTCAGTCATGCCGGTGGCCTGTCGGAGGGACGGCGCATCGCCGCCATGGCGGAAGCGTACGACATCGCTGTGGCGCCGCATTGCCCATTGGGGCCGCTCGCGCTCGCTTCGTGTCTGCAACTGGCCGCATCGACGCCCAATTTCGTGATTCAGGAAATCTCGCTCGGTATCCACTATAACGACCCCTCGGCCGATCTGCTCACCTATCTGGAGAATGGCAGCGTGTTCGATATTCACGAGGGAAGCGTCGCGGTGCCGACAGGACCCGGACTGGGCGTCACGATCGACGAGGCGCGCGTGCGCGACGCCGCGCGCCAACCGCATCGCTGGCGCAATCCGGCATGGCGCGGCCCGGACGGAGGGCTGCGCGAATGGTGAGCCGCTTCGAGGGAAAGGTCGCGATCGTTACTGGTGCGCTCGGCGGGATTGGCCGGGCCTGCGCCGAGGGATTGGCGCGCGACGGCGCGCGGTTGATGCTGGTCGACCAGCTGGCCGATGACGGCAGCGCCGCCGACGCGTTGCACAAGCTTGGCGCTCCAAAAGTGATCAGCGCGGCGATCGACATCGCCGAGGAGACTGACGTCGCCGCCGCCGTCGACCGTGCACGCGAGGAATTGGGCGGGTTCGATATCGTCATCAATGTCGCCGGCATGATGATCTACAAGCCGTTGGCCGAGCTGACCGGCGCGGACTGGCGGCGGCTGATCGACGTCAACCTGTTGGGCGCCGCCTTCTTTGCGGGCGCTGCGCTGCGCCACATGGCGGACAACGGCGCAATCGTGAACATCGCGTCGATCCATGCGCGCCAGACGTCACCGCTCGTCGCACCCTATGCGGCAGCAAAGGCAGCACTGGAGAGCCTGACGCGATCGACCGCGATCGAAGGGCGGGCCCGCGGTATTCGCGCCAATGCGGTGCTGCCCGGCGCGGTCGATACGCCGATGCTGTGGTCGAGCCCGAATATCGCGTCCGGCGCCGAGGTGATCTCGCCTGAAGATATCGGCACGCCGGTCGAGATCGCCGCTGCGGCGCTGTTCCTGGCAGCGGATGAGGCCCGTTTCGTGACCGGCGCCTCCTTGCTCGTCGATGGTGGACGGCTGGCCTATTTGTAGGACGACCCCCGGCTAAGCAACGCGACGGCGCCCGCCTTCAGCCCCTCAGCCTTGGCAAGAACCCTGATCGCGCCCGGCGTGCGATCGGCCTGGACTATCGCCTGGCAGAAGCCGTTATAGGCGCGGCGGGTTGTCGCCTGTTCGGGTTCGTGGCTGTTGGGATCGCCATTGCTGACGCCGATGAGGTTTCCCGGCCCATCGACGGTGAAACGAACGAGGGTGTCGGCATTCGGCACCACACGGCCCGAGCGATCGACGATTTCGGCGCGGAGCATCGCGACATCCTGGCAGTCGGCGTCGAGCTTCATCCGGTCGGCGACAAGCCGTATGCCGGCCGGCTCGCCGGCCGTGTCGCGCCGGTCGCGCGCCACCATCCGCCCGCCGCGGAAGCCACGCGCCTCGATATAACCGGGCGCATAGGCCACCTCCCAACTGGCATGGCGGTTGCGCGGGATCGCCTTTCGTCCCTGGCCCGCGCCGTTCACGATCAGCTCGACCTCGTCGCAATTGCCGTGCGCCCAGATCTCGATCGGTTTGCCTTCCTGCCCAGCCCAGTTCCAGTGCGGCAGCAGGTGGATCAGCGGCTCGTCCGGCCGCCACCAGGCGCAGTAATAATAGTAATTGTCCTTCGGAAAGCCGCAGAGATCGAGCACGCCGAACTGGCTCGCGACGCTCGGCCATTCCGGATAGGGGGTCGGCTCACCGCGATAATCGAAGCCGGTCCAGATGAAGCCGCCCGCGAAATAGGGCCGCTCGGCCGCGAGCGGCCACCATTGCTCGGCGGTCGAAGCCCAGAACGGATATTCGCTATCATAAGCGCGCACGACATGACGCTTGGCGTCGTTCGTATATTCGCCGCGCGTCGCGACCGTGCTGGCCGTCTCCGTGCCGATGATCGGCAACTTCGGGAACTGACGGTGGAACGTATCGGCCTGATCGGTGCGATAGTTGAGGCCGGCGACGTCCACCACGTCCCAGGCACCAACGCCATAGCCCTTGTCTTCATGATAGAAAGCCTGGGTGACGAGGCGGGTGGGATCGAGCGCCTTGATCCGGCGCGTCAACTCGGTGGTGATGCGTTTGCCGCGCTCGGTGCCCTGTTGCGGTTCCTCGTTGCCGGCAGACCAGAGGATGACGCTGGGATGGTTGCGGTCGCGCCGCACGATGCGATCGAGTTCGTCGAGCGCCTCGGGCTCGGTGCTGTTGCGCCGGAGTTCGACGATCATCAGCATGCCCTTGGCGTCGCAAATATCGAGCAGCGCTTCGGACGGCGGGTTATGCGCGCTGCGCCACGCGTTCGAACCCATGGATTGAAGCTGTTCCACGCGCCATTCGTTGAGACGGTCGGGAATGCCCGTACCGACGCCGGCATGGTCCTGATGGTTGCAGGTGCCGAGCAGCTTCACCGGCTTGCCGTTCAGGAAGAAGCCCTTGTCGGCGTCGAAGCGGATCGACCGGATGCCGAACCGCGTCTCGGTGCGATCGACCGGCCGATCGCCATCGAGCAATTCGGTGACGAGCGTGTAGAGTTGGGGCGTCTCGACCGACCAGAGATGCGCCGCCTCGATCCGTGTCGCGGCTTCACGCGTGGTTGCGGAATTCGGGTCGAGCGTCACGGTCTCGTCCGCCAACCGCGCCGCGACGCCGCCGTCCGGCGCCAGGATTGTCCGGCTCAGCACGATGCGCGCCGGTGCTGCCCCTCGGTTCACCAGGTCGGTCGCGATGCGGACAGTAGCGCCATCGCCATCGGGTTCGGAACGGACGACGCTCCCCCATTGCGGAACATGCACCGGTCCTGCCTTCACCAGCGTGACGTGGCGATAGATGCCCGCGCCTTCGTAGAACCAGCCCTCTCCGAGCGAGGCATCGACACGCACGGTCAGCACGTTGGTGCCGCCGCCATAATCGAGGAAATCGGCGATATCGACGCGAAACGGCGCGTAGCCGCTGGCGTTACGTCCGACCAGGCAGCCGTTGAGATAGATCAAGCAATCGCGGAACACGCCGTCGAATTCCAGCCAGAGTTGACGCCCGCGGTCGGCTGCGCCGGCGGGTAGCGCGCGGCGATACCAGCCGATACTGTTCTCCGGAAAATTGCGCCCGATTGCCTTGAGGCCGTGGGCGGCGACGCGATCCTTGATGTTGCGGTCGGCGGGCGCCGGCAACGGTGCCTCGGGCTTGGCGAAGGGCAGGGTGACGGCCCAGTCGTGCGGCACTCTTACTGCCGCCCAGTCGCCATCGTCATAGTCCGCCATGGTTGCGGGCGGCGAATCTTCCTGCACCTTGGCAAAGGTGCGCTGGTAGCGGCCGAAACCGAAATCCCGATCCATGTCGGTGGCGTGGCCGAGATGGAAGCGCCAGCCGTCGTTCAGCCGGATCTGCTCGCGCGGCGGGGAAGGGCGCGATGCCGCTTCGGCGGCCAGTGCGGGCCAGATTCCGGACCCGATGCCCCCAAGACCCAGCGCCGCGCCGCTCAGTATCTCACGCCGCCGGATGTCCATGCCCACTCCGTGTTCATACTTATAGTATTTTATGGTAACCCGCTTAGCGAGCATGGCAAGGATGCCGGCAAAGCGGTCATGCAACGGAGGAGATCTATTCGCCCCGAGCGCCCTTCATTCCCAATGCTCCGGACCGACCGTGACGGACCGGCCGGCCTTGAGGCCGACGCTGAAGCGGGCCTGCCCGTATCGTAACGAGCAGCGCGCGGACCGGGAGGCCCGGAGTACGACCTCCGCCAGACGGCCGCCATGCCAGCGCAGGGCGACCTCCAGACCGCCACGTGCCTTTACGCCGCTGACCGACCCGTCGCGCCAGGCTTTGGGCAAAGCGGGGAGGAGGAGAATGTCCTCACCCTGCGACTGGACGAGCATCTCGGCGATCCCGGCCGCGCCACCCGCATTGCCGTCGAAGGAATAGATATTGTCTTCGGCCCCGGCGATGCCGCCGCGCGAATAGCTGAGCAGCGAGTCAGCGCAATCCTGACCGATCAGGCCGTTGATATGGAGGCTCGCCTGCTCTCCGTCGCGCAAGCGAGCGTGGAAGTTGATCAGATTGGCGCGGCTCCATTCGGTGTCTTCCCAGTCCGGCTGGGCGAGACGACGGTCGAGCGTGACCCTGGCCGCAGCAGCCAGTGCGGGTGTTCGATCGGGATCGATCTGCGCTTCGGGGTAGAGCGCGATGAGGTGGGAGGTGTGGCGATGGTTCGGCTGCGCTTCCTCGAAATCCTCCAGCCATTCCTGCAACTGGCCATGCCGGCCGATCTGGAGCGGAGGCAGTTGCGTGAGGGCATCGCACATGTGCTGGCGCAGATCGGCATCGGTGCCGAGAATATCGCCGATCTCGATGCAGGCGGTGAACAGCGAGCGCACGAGAACGATGTCGCAGGTCGGTCCCATCGAATTGGAACAGGCGCGCCCAGTCTGCGGCGACCGATACGAATTCTCCGGAGAGATTGAGGGTCCCGTGACCAGCCAGCCATGCTTGGGATGGCGCACCATATAGCTCAGGAAGAAGCGGGCTGCGTCGGCCAGGATGGGATAGGCGGTGTCACGCAGGAAGGCGGGGTCCGGATTAAACCGGTAATGGTCCCATAGATCCAGCGCCAGCCAGACGCCGCCGGTCACGAAGATGCCCCAGCCATTGCCCCAGCCGGGAGCGGTGAACCCCCATGGATCGGTGACGACATGGGCAACCCATCCCGGCGCGCCGTATAGTTCGCGCGCGGTCGCCTGGCCGGTCCGGCGCATCGTCTCCAGCAGACGCCAGAGCGGGCGATGGCATTCGCCGAGATTCCCGGCCTCGCAGATCCAGTAATTCTGCTGCGTGTTCATATCGAGATGGAAATCGTCGGCCCATCCCATCGCGGCCGCCTTCCCGTCGTTCCAGATGCCCTGCAGAGCCAGCGGGAGCGGGGAATTCTCCCGAGACCCGGCGATAGTCAGATATCGGCCGAACTGGAAGAACAGCGCCGCGAGCGCGGGATCGTCCTGCCCCTTTGCAACCTGTCGGCGCCGTTCGTCGAGCGGCAGGGCCGCGCGCTCCGGCGCGCCGCCGAGATCGATCGCCACGCGCCGGAAGAGCCTGCCATGGTCCGCGACATGCGCGTCGTGGAGCGCCCGATAGCCGCGCCGGACCGCCCGCTCCATCATCGCATCGACCCGCGCTCTGGGCGCGTCCGCCCCGAAATCCGTCGCGATCGCGATCAGGAGAGTGGCGCTGTCCGCCTTTTCCAGTCGCAGGGCGTCGCCGTCGGGCGTGACAGTGCCGCCCTCGGTCAGGAGGCGGACGAGCGATTCGAACCGGACCCCGTGACGGCCATCGCTATGGATCGTCTCCAGCGCCTGGCCGACATAACGCAGTTGGTTCGACGTCTCGGCGCTTACGGTTCCCGGGAGCTTCGGAGACCCGAAGCCGACACGGCCATGCAGGGCGCCGGAGCGGCTGGCCTGCAGGTGCAGAACCGCTACCTGATCGGGGTTCGACACGAACAAGGTGCGCTCGAACAGCACGCCATCCTGCCGGTAGCGCACGCGAGCGACGCCATTCTCCAGATCGAGCGAGCGCCGGTAATCGCTGATCCGCCCTCCCGTTCCCAGATCCAGGTCGAGAAAACCGAGCGGAAGCGATGTGCCGAACTGGTCGGCCTTGCCCGTCAGGTGCTTCTCGCAGAGCGCGTCAGCCTCGTCATATCGCCCCTGGAAAAACAGGTCGCGAATAGCGTCGATGTGCGTTCGGGCGCCCGGTTGAAGGTTGTTCCGGCTTGGTGCTCCCGACCACAAGGTGCTTTCGCTCAGGTGCAGCCGTTCGCGAGACGGATCGCCAAACTGCATCACCCCGATGCGGCCGTTCCCGACCGGAAAGGCTTGCAGCCACCGTTCGGCCGGTTTGGCGAGCCAGAAGGCGCCCTCGCCCGGTTCGGATGGCACGACTGCACGCGCGGGGAGGGTGACCGCGGCCGCACTCGCCAGCAGGAAAGTCCGGCGCGTGGCGGAGAAAGTCAGGCTCATCGGAGCATCATCGAACAGGTGTCCATGGTGAAGGCTGCACCGACCATCGCTAAGGTGGCGCGCTACGCCGCTGCGACGGGCGCTTGCCCCCGTTTGGACGCTAACGCTTATATATATGATAATTCTACGGGCCGGATTGTCTAGCCTTCTTTCAAGGCCGGGTCTTGTGAGGAGGCGTTTTCGAGGCTGATCGGGTTGGCGATGAGATGCCGGCCTGTCATGACCCTGTCCCCCGTGCCGCCGCCTCGATGAGGCTTGCGACCTCGCGCGGATGCGACCGATAGACCGAGTGGCTGGCGCCCGGCACTTCCACCACCAGCCGGGCGCGGGCGCGAGTCGCGTACATGCGCTCCAGGTCGGGGCTGATGATATGATCGGCCTGCGCGACCATGTACCACACCGGCTTGTTCTTCCATGCCGGATCGGTGATCGGCGTGGTGAACACCTTGGCGGCGGTGATGCCCTGCGAGCGGGCTTCGAACGCGGCCTCGCTAGCCGGCAGGTCTGCCGCAAACTCGGCATGATAGCGGGCCGGATCGATATAGGTGTAGCCATCGGGCGTTTTGGTGATCGCGTCACGCCCGATCGCCGGGAAGCGCTTTCCGTTGCCGCTCTCGGTCTCGCCCTGGTCCGGCGCGTGCGCGGCGATGTAGACGAGGCCCGCGACCTGGGTGTCGTTGCCGGCCTCGGTGATGATCGCGCCGCCATAACTGTGGCCGACCAGGATCACCGGCCCGTCCTGCTGGTCGATGACGCGCCTTGTCGCCACCACATCCTCGTCCAAGCCGGTCAGCGGTTCCTGGACGATGCTGACCTTGTAACCGTCGCGGGTGAGGATGTCATAGACCGGCCGCCAGCCCGAGCCGTCGACGAACGCGCCGTGGACGAGGACGATGTTGTGGATCGCCTGCGCCGGTGCGGCATGGGCGGCAGTCGCGCTTACCGCTGCGGCGGCCATGAGGGAGGCGATGCGGATCGAACGAAGCGTCTTCATGGTATTTCTCCGGGATATGAGGCGTTGAAGGATGGTCAGGCGGTGACGGGAGGGAGCGAACGACCGGCGCGTCGCGCCCACGGCCCGCATAACGGCGGGCGAGCGTCGCGCAGACGAACAACTGCGCCTGGTGGAACAGCATCAGGGGCAGCACGATCAGGCCGACCGCATGGCCGGGAAACAGGATCGCCGCCATCGGGATGCCGCCCGCCATGCTCTTCTTCGAGCCGCAAAAGACGATGGCGATCTCATCCTCGGTCGAGAAGCCGAGCCGGCGGCTGACGGTCGTTGTCGTAGCGATGACCAGCCCCAGGATGAGCAGGTCGATCAGCAGTACGGCGCCCAGGCTGGCGGGGGAGAGCTGGTGCCAGATGCCCGCGACCATGCCCGCGCTGAACGCCGCATAGACCACGATCAGCACCGACCCGCGGTCGACGATCGAGGTGAGCAGCGGATGGCGCAGCAACCACGCGCCGATCCACGGCCGCAGCGCCTGTCCGACCACGAAGGGCAGCAGGATCTGTGTCGCGATATCCTCCAGCGCATGGATCGAAAAACCACCGCTCGCGGCCGGCAGCAGCTGCGAGACCAGGATCGGGGTGAGGATGACGCCAAGCATATTGGACAGCGACGCGCTGCATAGCGCACCCGGCACGTTGCCGCGCGCGATCGAGGTAAAGGCGATCGAGGACTGCACCGTAGACGGCAACAGGCACAGGAACAGCAGCCCCGTCACGATGTCATGCGGCAACATGTTCCGGAGCAGCAAGGCCACGACCACGCCGATGACCGGGAACAGGATATAGGTGCTGGCGAAAATCAGCGACTGAAGCCGCCAATGGGCAAGCCCCGCCCAGATTGCGGCAGGCGACAGCCGCGCGCCATAAAACAGGAAGAGCGCGGCAACCGCGACGTTCACGCCGCGATCGACCATGCCGGTCGCTGCGCCCCGCGCCGGACAGATTGCTGCAAGCGCGACCGTGCCGATCAGCAGCAGCAAATAGGGATCGACACGTAGCCGTGCGAAGATGGTCTGGACAGCGGGCATGCGGCCTCCTCGTCTGGAGGCTGCGAGCTAATGGCCGCAGCGGTGATGCGCAATCTGGATGACAGTGATAACAGTCATCATATATATCGATAAGCAATGAGCTTGATATCCGTCGACCTCCTCGAAACTTTCGTTGCCGTCGCGGAGGCGGGCAGCTTCACTGGTGCAGCGCGGATGCTCGGCGTCCGGCAATCGACGGTCAGCCAGCAGATCGGGCGCCTCGAAGCGCTCGCCCGGCAAAGACTGATCGATCGCGACACGCACAGGATGGCTCTCACAGTCGCTGGCGACTTGCTGCTCGATCAGGCGCGGACCGTTATCGACGCTCATGCGCGTCTGGAACGGAGCTTGTCCGGCACGCCCTTGCGCGGACGGCTGCGGCTGGGCGCTTCGGAGGATTTCGTACTGTCGGCGCTGCCCGATGTCCTCGCCGCATTTGCGCGCCGCCACGCCGAAGTGGATATCGAGGTCAGCGCCGGCTTGAGCCACAATCTCTACGATGCCTTCGACGCCGGATTGCTCGACGTGATCTTCGTCAAGCGCAGGGCCGGTGACCAGCGCGGCACGACCGCCTGGCGCGAACCGATCCGCTGGGTGGCGCACCCCGATTTTCGTGTCGATCCGGACGCATCGTTGCCGCTGCTGCTCTATCCCCCGCCGAGCGTGACGCGTGCACGCGCCCTGGAAACGCTCGAGAGGCTGGGCCGGAGCTGGAGGATCGCCTTCACCAGCGCCAGCCTCACCGGATTGAGCGCCGCAGCGCGCGCGGGGATCGGCGTCATGCCCCATTCCGCGCGGCTGATGCCGGTGGGGCTCGAGGTGATCGGTCCGGGCGAAGGCCTGCCCCCGCTTCCCGAACTTGAATTTGTGGTCATCGGCCCGGGTGGTGGCCATCCGGTCGCCGAAGTGCTGATCGGCGCCGTCCTGCAATGGGCCGCGGCGGCGCGCCATTTACAGGCCTGAAAACCGATGCCTGTCTGGCCAGCGGTCCCGGTCAAATGCCTGAGTGCCACGCACGCCCGCTCCGGGATCCGGTCAAAATATTATGACTGCAACGCCCCAATAGCTGCGTCCGAAGTAATATATTAACTGATCTAGGTGAGACATTGCCTGACGAAGGGATTGAGATCGGGTCGCTTTCTCTTCGAAGTGCCGCAGGTTCCGGACCAAAAAAGGGGCCGCGGTGCGCGTTTTGTATTGAACCAGGATCAGAAGCGCTCACGCGGGAGTGTGGCTTGTACGAGCCCAAGACAATTGCGCTTGCCAGTGATGACGCGGCCGCCGACCGGCGGGGGAGCCTTCGTCACGTCGCGGTCATGCGCGTTGCGAAGTTGCACACCGCGCATGGTGAAGAGTTGTGCCTCGTCCGCAATATTTCGGAAGGCGGCCTCAAGGCGAGGATCTGGTCGAACCTGGGTATCGGCGATACGCTGACCACCGAATTCAAATCGGGCAGTCGCGTGCCAGGCAAGGTGGTCTGGCAGCGTGCCGATCATATCGGCGTGCAGTTCGACGAGGCGGGCGATGTCGCGACGATCCTGGGTGGCGACGAGGATCCAGCGCCCGGTTTCCATCCGCGCGCGCCGCGCGTTCATCTCGAAATGCCTGCCCGTGTCCGCATCGGCGCCCGCTATTATCGGGTCATGCTTCGCGATATTTCGCAGGGCGGCGCAAAGGTGCATCTGGCGCCGCCGGATTGCTGGGAAGAGGGTGAGCCGCCGGCGGTCCTGACGCTCACCGGCTTGCCGCCGATCGACGGAATCTTGCGCTGGCACAATCCGGAGGTCGCCGGGATCGCCTTCAACACTCCCATACCCCTCGACACGCTGGCGCGTTGGGTTGCTTCACGGCACGGCTAGAAGAGTCACCGGCGTTTTGGCGGCGACCTATGCCCGCAACGATTCGAGCAACAACCGATACGCCGCGAGTGGCGCGACCGGCAGGTCCACTTGCTTGCCGAGATCGTCGTAGCGGCGCAGGCGAACTGCTTCCTCCCAACAAGGAAGGGCGCGAAAGGATTCCTGCTCCGACAGCGAGAACGGGCCGCCCTGAAACCCCAGGCTCAGCTGCGACGCGCCGCTCAATTCCTCCATATATCCCGGCTCGACGGCGCACAGATAGCGCTTGGCATCGACATGCAGGCGAACCGGCTCGACCAACGCTGCGGGGAAGTGCGGAGCCAGGAACGCGGCGCCCAGATGTTCGTGATACGCGTCGCGCCCCTCCGCTTCGGCGGCCTCTCCGGCCTGGTCGAGAAACTGGCCGACATCGTGGATCAACGCCGCCGCGACCAACGTCGCCGCAACGCGATCTTCGACGGCGAAATGCGCCGCTTGCAGGGCATGGTCACGCTGGCTGATCGCCTCTCCATACGAGAGGTCACCGAACCGGTCGAACAATGCGAAAATTCGATCCACAACGTCCATCGTCACCTTCATGCCCAGTACGCGCCAATCGTCGTTAGCCAGGTTATGTCAGCTTTGTGAAGGCCGTGAGGCTGTCTCTAATCGAGCAGGCGGAATCGGATTGCAGTACCGCCACCCGGTGCCAGATCGAGTGGCAGTGTGTCCTTGGCCGTCACGACCTTCTTCTCGATCATGATGGCCAGCGGGTTGGTTCGGTAGTCCGCGCCCGGACCGTCGCGATAGATCTGAGCCTCGTACCGCTTGCCCGGGGTCAGGAACGACAGCGGCTGCCACAGCGTCCGCGCATTCTCATCGGTGATCGCGCCCAGATACCAGTCCTTGCCGCCGCGCGGCTGGCGAGCGACGACGACATAGTCGCCGATCTCCGACTGTAGCGTCTTCGTGGTTTCCCAGTCGGTCGGCACGTCGCGGATGAACTGGAACGCGCCGAGATTCTTCTCGTAATTCTCGGGCAAGTCGGCCGCCATCTGGATCGGCGAGTAGAGCACGACATATTCGGCCAATTGAGTTACCAGCGTCGATTGCACCCGGCGAGTCACGTCGTCCTTGCCGTGCGCGACGTCGAAGATGCCGGGGGTGAAATCCATCGGTCCGCCGAGCATCCGCGTGAACGGAATGATCGTCAGATGCTCGGGCGGATTGGTCGGGATGCCCCAGGCGTTATATTCCTGCCCGCGCGCGCCTTCCCGGGCGATCATGTTGGGCCAGGTACGGCGGAGACCGGTATCCTTGACCGGCTCGTGCGCGTCGATCGCGATGCGGTATTTCGCGGCGGTTTCGGCGACC
>FSVG01000659.1_pt1 | contig 18256 bp, 17 predicted proteins | sample 1637511 | NCBI WGS metagenome assembly FSVG01 (sample SAMEA3914816, study PRJEB12502) | metagenome | biome: forest; material: soil | place: USA | collected 2011-09-16 | depth 0.3 m
GGGCATGCGTAGGACGCAACTGCGAACTGCGTGAACAGCATCATGCCGATCAGGCCGCGGCAGATCAGTCGTTTGAAGGCGCGCGTCATGGTCATCGCGCAAGTGCCTCGGCAACACGCAAATCTGCAGTCTTGGCGTTGTTGGCCCCCGTTGCCCTTCGGGGGCGCAGAGCCTCGACAACGTTCTGGGGCTGACCGGCCAAAGCTGCAATGATCGGGCAGGAGTCGCCCGAAGATCGCTCGCAGCAGCTCGCCAGTCCGTCCAGCGCGGAAGCCATGGCGTCCAACTGGTCCATCCGTTGCCGAATCTCCGCCGAGCGCCGCTGAGTGATTTCACGCACGCGCTGCTTGTCGGGCTCGGAGCTCAGCGAGACCAGTTCGGCGACATCATCGAGACTGAAACCCAGTTCCTGGGCGCGTCGGATGAACTGCAGGCGCTGGACGTCGGCTGACGTGTACTCGTGGAAACCTCCACCCGGGCGCCGCGGCTCTCCCAGAAGATCGCGCTTCTGGTAGTAGCGCACCGTTTCCACGCCAACGCCGGCGGCGTGTGCGAGTTTGGCGATGGTGAAGGCGCGGGTGGGCATGGCGAAGTCAGTTGTCAGATACAGAGTTTAGTGCAAAACGCGGTTCAAGTAGTGTGTCGAGTCGATAACCCCACACGGGCGTCGCAGACAACGTGCACCGCGTGATCGCCTACGACTGTGGCAACGCCGGCATCGCGGACGAGCCGTTGGTCGCCGCCGACCTCTGCGACATGGTCGGCGTACTGACGACGGCGAAGGGAAGAACTTCCGGGACGTCCAGGATTTCGCGAAACCCGGCCTGATCGGGACGACACCCGGGTCCGCGGGCTACGCCTTTGCCCGATCGCTGCTGGATCGACCGATGCACCGGAGCAAAGGAAGAGCCGTACAGTTGCGACACATCCAAGACGGCTTCAGCAAAGGCTTCATGAGCTTCCTGCGGCAGGTGTGCCCGATCGCACCTTCAAGCTGACGGTGCTGATACTTGCCCGTGAGCTTGGACTTGCAGACAGCCGGGGCGGGATGTGGCGCACTGTTGGCATCACCTTCCATCGTGATCGGCGGAACGGCGATCGTCGAGGCGGTGGCCAAGCGTGCCTCGATCGCATCGAAGCGCGTTTCCTCTTGTACGAGTCCGACACGCCAACGGTAGTTGTGGACCACGACTGCAACGTGATCGGGGTTGCCGAACGCCTGTGCGCTGCGCAGGTAGACCGCATCATCGAACTTCCAGCGCGGGGACGCTTGCTGCCAAGTGAAGCGATTGAATCCCACCGGATCGGCGGCATATCCGTCACGACCCCGATCGGTGCAGAGGTAGGACTGGTACCACCAGGCGAACTCCGCCGCCGCGGGGTCTGACTTGGCGTTGGCCTTGAGATTGCCGATCAGGTCGCAGCTCACCGACACGAGCCCTCGCACTCGCTCGGGCCACGAGGCGCCGGGCTTGGACATGAATCTTGTTGCTGACGTCGCCGATAGCGTCAGGAACGCGTACATTCAACGCGCCCATTGGCAATGGCCACCGGCGGTGCGATGGATCACGTCGACAGCGATCCTGCTGAGCGTGCTCCGCATCCGTTCAGAGACGGAAACCAAAGATCCATGCGAGCTTTTGAATCGGACTTCGATGCGTCCGCAAGATCGACAATCTTGGGTATGTCGATGGCAACCTCAGGAGCCGGCGTGGCACCGTGAAGGCTCGCGACACGGGGCCGATGATCTTCGTGCGACGTAGTTTCATTTGAACTCCTGGACTTCGAGTGGGATCGCAGCGGCATCAGATCGCGCTATCCCCGCGCAATGAAGCGATCGGCCCGTGCCGCTTCACGCACGGCGGATGGATGGGTTGCGATGACCTCGACCGGAGTCTTCGCCTGCAGCCAAGTGTTCGGAAGCGCGAACCAGGTGGCCAGCTCCCAGTCGTCGAATACGTCCACCAGCTCCCGGATCACGCCGGTCACAGCCGGCTGCACCGTCGGCGCCTTTCCCTCGAATTGAAACAGCGGCAGCCAAGTCGTTCCATGGTGTTCAAAACTCACGACATCGCGGGCGACGATCCATCGCGCGAGCCGTGACATTGGTTGATCGGAACATTGGCGCAGCATGCTGACGACGTCAGCATCGCTCGCGATACCGCCAGATCGCCGGTACGCGACTTCGATCTCGCCGAGGTGCTGGCCCCACGAAGTGCGAGTGACCTCGGCGAAAACCGGCATATTGCGCACGTTGGGCGAGGTCTTTCGCGCCAGAGATATTCTCGTGTCGGCGGCAAGAGGGATGGCGGCTTGTGGCATGTAGTCTCCCGGGTAGCGTGAGGCCAATCGATGCCGCTACTGTCCAGGTTCATGCCACATGGGTCATCGCGCTGGGGATGCCGTGCAGGGTGCCTCCCTCGTCTGATGCGGAGCTATCCATTCGGAGGGATATCTGACCCTTCTTCCTGCCGCTGTTTGCCGGCAACGGCGATCAATCAAGAGCCATGGCGGCGTCCCCACTGGCGGGTCGTCGTCGACAAGAGAGATGCAGGGAGCCTGGCGCCGCTACGATCTTCGATCTGGATCGGGTGTCAAGTGCCCCGGTGGCGCCTAGCCTATCCGAAGCGCAGCATCGAGCGCCTCGAGCAAGGCGTGCTCGCTGAACGGCTTGAGCAAGCATTCCGCAGCCCCCCGTGCGAGCAGGCGCGAACGAAGTGCCTCGTCGTCGTGAGCGGTGATGAAGACAATCGGAATCCGTAGACGTCGACGCACCAACTCCTGTTGGAGATCGACACCCGACATCCCGGCCATCGCAATGTCGAGAAGCAGGCAGCTCGTCTCATCGACGACATCGGACGCGAGGAAGCCTTCAGCCGACGAGAACCCCTGGGCCGAAAATCCAAACTGGCGCAACAGATCTGGCAGGGAATCACGCACGGACTCGTCGTCGTCGACGACCGATACGAGCAAACGTCCGGTCATCGCGAATCTCCCACGATCATTGCAGCGTCTACCGCGCGTTGCTGGTAGCGGGGAATGGAAAAGGCGAAGGTTGCGCCGGGCCCGTCATTCGATCCGGCCCACAGACGACCACGATGGCTCTCGATGATGGAGCGGCTGAGGGACAGTCCGATCCCCATGCCGCTGGCCTTCGTCGTGAAGAACGCTTGAAACAGCTTGTCGACGACATGTGGCTCCAGTCCCACACCCACGTCCCGCACGGTCAGGCGCACGTGGTCGTCTTCGTCGCGCTCGGTTCTGACGACGAGGAGCCGCGTCCTGTGGTTCACGCCGGCCATCGCGTCCGCAGCATTGCAGACCAGGTTCAAGATCACTTGCTGCAATTGGATGCGATCACCGGTGATTGCCGGGAGGTCGTCGGCCAGTTCCAAACGGAGCGCCACGCGGCTTCTCTGAAGATCACTCGAGGACAACGCGATGACCTCTCGTGTCGCCTCGTTCAAGTCCAGCAATTCCGCCGTGAAGCCCTTCTTGCTGAAGAGGGCGCGCAGACGTGAAATCATGTCGGACGCGCGGTTCCCGTCTCGAATGGTCCTCCGCGCTGTTTCGCGAGCTCCATCCAGATTCGGCGGTTCGGCGCCGAGCATGCGCAAGCAAGTGCTGGCGTTCGTGATGATGCCCGACAGTGGCTGATTGATCTCGTGCGCGATCGATGCCGTCAGCACCCCCAGGCTCATCACCTTGGCCATTTGAGCAAGTTCCGAGGCCGCTTTGGTCAACGCTTCGTCCGAGAGTCGCCTTGCCGTGACGTCCTGAACGGCACCAAGGTATTCCCGTCTGCCGTCTGGATGGTGGGTATCTCGACCGAGCGTATGCACGTACTTGACAGAACCATCTGCCATGCACAACCGGATTTCGTATTGGAGCTCTCCCCCAGCGACTTTCGCCCGTTCGATCTTTTCGGAGAGCAGTGGCAGATCGTCCGGGTGGATCCGAGATGCAATCAGCTCCAATGACACCGGAAGATTTCGCTCGAACTCGAAGATCCGATACAGCTCCTCTGAGAAACTGACGTCGTCCGTATCGACAAACCAGGAGAAGCTTCCGGTATGGCTCAGGCGCTGGCCCTCTGCAAGAAACGCTTCATTGAGACGCAACTGCTCCTCGGCACGCTTCAGGTCATCGATATCTGTATGGAGCGCATACCAGTGGAGGATGCGGCCATCCGTGCCGCGAAGAGGGCGCCCGCGCACCTGAAACCATCGATAGATGCCGTCGAAGCGTCGCAGACGTACTTCGAATTCATACGGTTCACCGGACGTCATCGATTGCATGAGCGCTGGCATCGCGCGAGGGAGGTCCTCATGGTGGACCGTGTCGCTGGTGCCCCACTGCCTGAGTTCCTCGATCGACCTGCCGCAGTATTCGACGATCTGGGGGTTGACCACCTCGACCTCACCGGCCGGCGAGAGAATCGCCACGAGGCCTGGAATGGTATTCACGATCAGCCGCGAACCATGCTCGCTTTCGCGAAGGGCTTCCTCCGCCCGCCGACGCTCGGCAACCTCGCTGGCCAACTCCTCATTGGCAGAGGCGAGTTCGCTCGTTCGCTGCGCGACGCGACTGTCGAGCTCTCTGGCGATGCGCTTCTGCTCGTGCAGGAGATGCGCCTGCTGCAGTCCGATCGCTACCTGATTCGCTGCGACGTCGAGAAGAAGCCGCTCGCTCCGGCTCGGGAAATCGAACCTCTGCGATCCAGCCACGACGACCCCGATTTCTCCCAGCAGTCCCAAGCGGATCTGTGCGGTCGAAAACTCCGTGCTTCCGAGAGTCAGTCGCGCATTGGGCGGCCACTTCAAGAAGTTGTCTCCCTGAGATCGGTCCAGGGCTTCGGTGATCTCGCTTGCTTGACTTGTGAGCTCCGGCTGCCCGGGTACCTGGACGAGTTCATAGGGAGCTCCGTCGTCCCTGTCGTTCAATCGAACGTACGCGAAGTCGAGGTGAAGCATTCCGACGAGTACATGTAGGGAGGTGCTGACGATCTGCGGCGGCTCGCTCCCCATCCACAGCTCTGGAATCGCCATGACGACGACCAGGTCGTTCAGACAGCCGCGCAGCTGCGCCGCTTCCTCGATGGCGGATTCCAGTGGCGCGTTCATCTCGGGTCCTCCTTCGCTGCGATCAGGAGCAGACGCAGCATTGTCGGCGAGACTGCATTGACAGGAGCCGCAGGACGCACCAATACCCGGGCCGGCAATCGTCTTGTAGTCAGCATGACAGCATGCACGAGGTACCGACCCATGGTCGATCACACCTTGGTATCGATGTCTTCGAGCGCTGTCACCGATCCGTGATGTTCTTCGTCGGAACCCATGCATCACGTCGGAAGCAGTTGTGCGTCGCGGGGTGATCGTGCGGCGGTCCGAAATTGCCTGGGCGCCGCGGCACCGGCCAGGCCACGCTCAGAAGCAATGCTTACTGCGTGCGTGCGGGACGACGCCTCCAGCTTGCCCATGACCGCCTTGACATGATGTTTGACCGTTCCGATCGCGATGCCCAATTGGTTCGCGATCGACTTGTTGCATCGCCCGTCGACCAGGAGCTGCAATACCTCGCTTTCGCGTGCGGTCAGTCGCTCTCGCACGAGACTGTCTGCCATTCGCCGTGCGACGGGAATACAGATGTAGCGCGATCCAGCCAGCAGCGTGCGGACTCCGGCCACGAGCTCATCGACCGGACTGCTGAGGAGGAGATAGCCGTGCACGCCGTGTTCCATCGCCGTGCGGACCTCTTGTTCCCGCTCATTGGCTGTGACGACGAGGATCTTCGGGCGCCGGTGACCTGCGGTCTTTGGGCATCGCTGTCCGGCAGCCAGCTTCAAGCCATCGAGATAGTCGGTCAGGATGACATCCGCGTCGTCGTGCGGCGAGTCCGAGGCCTCGACGCGGTCCATCCGCACATCCAGGTCGGGTTGCTGGCGAAGCGCCGCTGCCATGCCGAGAGCAAGCAGAGGCTCTCCATGCTTGACGAGCACATTGGCGCCGCGCAAAGGTACCTGATCCATGGTTGTCTCCTGTGAGAGGTGCGCCTCGAGGTCCGGGCGGTGTCCGTCAACTATGCGACGACATCCCGCCATCGAGCCAGTGAACAGTCGTGAAACGTTGTTCGATGCTCCGCAGTCCGGCTCCAGCTCATTGCTTCCGATCAAACAGCGAAACCAGGCTCGCGGTCGTCTGCGCTTACGTCCCGGATTGGTTTCGCAGGATGATCAGCTGAATGATCTTGTCGCCCCGGGCCGCGAAATAGAACGCCATGGCCAGGGGATCGGGAAGGCCGCGCTTGTCGAACGTTCCATCGATGTGAGCCGTGACTATCACATGACCGTAGTGATGCATGCAGTCGACCACATGCATCGTCAGTTGCTCGCCGATGATGTCGCGTGCTGCCCAGGACTCGATCTCGTGCCTGCCCCAGTAGTCCCGCAACTGATCGTTGACCAGCGCATCGCTGGCAAACGTGGAGACCAGCGACACCAGGTCTCCCCGATTCGTTGCCCGGATGTAGTCGTCAACGGGCGGCGGCATTCGAGGGCAGGGCGTGGGGCCGACGCTGATCTGGGCGAGCCTGCCGGCTTCCATCCTGAAGTGGAAGTCCAGCAGGTTCTCGGCTTGCCCGCGCTCCTCGTCGAGCTCGACGGACAGCGTGACCACAATATCGCCGTGTTGCTGTCGCGCCCCGACAGGGCGTAGCGCGATCGATCCGCTGCCGAGTCTTTCACCCCATGCACGAATGTCCGCCCCGCGATGCTCGAGTTGGTCTTCGATGACCAAGTCGACAGTGTGAAGCGTGGAGAGGAACGATCCGCTTTTCCCGGCGCGTGCAGCGCTCACGAAGGCCGCAATAGGCGACGGAAGATCGGAGAGGAACATCGGGGCTCCTGGCGACAGGGGCAGCCAATTGCTGCCCTGCTATCGTGACCGTGACCGTCGCCGATGTCCCGTGGATTGTTGTGAATCGCCGCGAATCGGCTTCGCCGGAGGACGTGGCGGCTCCCGTCAGCCAAGCGATCCCGCGTGCTGGTCCAGCAGGGCGCGGGCGGATCTCAGGTCTCCGGTCGCGTGTCCCTCGGAGTAGCGCTCGACGAGCGCGGCGAGCATTTCGAGGGCTTCGCCGCCTCGTCCGCTGCGTTGCCACACCGGCACGAGCGACAGCATCGCACGCAGCTCGAACCCGAGCGCTCCGCTTCGACGCGCTTCGGCGATGCACTCGAGCAGCACTTCTGCCGCCCCGGCACCTGGCGGTGACGCCGCCAGCAGTGCGTCGGCCCGGACGCGCAAGAGATCACACAGGTACAGCGTCTCGCCCCGCAGTCGCACGTGGGCGAGGGCGTCATCGATCGTACTGGTCGCGAGATCAATATCGCCGCACCGAAGCAAGCCCTCGGCCAGCGCCCGGGAGAACGATGTGGTGAGAACGTGATGCTGCTCGGTCTTCAGTGCGGCCAGCGCTTGTCGCAGCAGTGTGACGCCACTCGCAGGCTCACCGCGCAGGATGGAGAGTTCGCCCTTCAACGCGATTCCTACTGCGTGGTAAGGCCCGAGGGAATGACGGTCGGCATGGGCGAGCAGGTGCTCGATGTCCAGTCCGGCCCCCTCGGCATCACGGTTCCAGAGCTGGATCGTGATGGCGTAGACCATGGCGATGCAGAGGTTGACCGGATGCTCACGCTCCTGCGCCTCCTCGACGGCCTTGCGCGCCAAGCTCGTGGCCCGATCAGGGAATCCGCGTATCCACAAGGCACGGGCCAGCGCGACGAGCGCGCGTACGCGATGGTCATAGCCGAAGAAGTCGATGTGTACACGGCCCGAGGCCTGCGCGCGTTCGAAGCCCCGCTCGCAATGGCGCAACGCGGCTTCCTGATCACCGGCGAGGTGATGGGCGCAACCCAGCATCCAGTCGGTCATTGCCGCCACCCCAGGATCTTCGGTGTCCTTCGTGAGGGCGGCGGCCTCCTCTGCGACGCGAACGGCTGCCTTGAAGTCGCCGACCCGCGTCAGGAAGATGTGGAGTCCAGCCAGGAGATGCAGCTGATGCTGGCGTTCGCCCAATGTCTCCGCAAGGCGTAGACCTCGTTCGATCGCCCCGTGCACCTCGCTGCCATTGCCGCGCGTGAACATCGAGGAGATGGCCAAGGCGCTCTGCAGGGCCAGCTCCGTCCTCGTGCCCTGTGCACTCTCCGGCATTGCAATGAGTGCGAGATCGCACCACCGATGGCACTCGCGCAAGAGCGATGCGCCGAGAAAGATCGCTGAAGTGCGCGCAGCGATCTCCACGCCGACCACCGGATCGCCCGAGTCCGACAACGTCCATGCGAGCGCCGCTCGAATGTCGCCGAGATGCGCCAATGAGAAGGACAGAGCGCGGGCATCGGCGATCGGTGCGTGGATTTCGCGGCGCCGCAGGTGCTCGCGCCAATGCAGCGCATGGCGGTCCGCGACGAGCTTGTTGTCCTCGGACTCGATGAGCTTTGCGAGGGCATAGGCACGCGTCGTATAGAGCAGCCGATGGCACACCGCACCTTCAGCGACCGAAACCGAAAGCAAGGAACGGTCGCTCAGGCTTGCGATCGCATCAGCGACATCCTGCTCGGAGCAGGTCTCGTCCCGAGCGACGGCGAGCGCCGCGTCGTGCGTGAACGGCCCCATGAAGACCGAGAGTCGGCGCAGCACGCGGCGGTCGCGCTCGGACAGCAGGTTAAAGCTCCAATCGAGCATGGCCTGCAGCGTCTGGTGGCGGGGCAAGGCGCTGCGCCGTCCTTGCCACAGCAGGCGGAATCGGTACTCGAGAACCCCGGCCGTCCCGCGGATGCCATAGGAGCCAACCCGACTGGCGGCAAGCTCGATGGCCAGGGCGATGCCGTCCATCCGGCGGCAGATGTCCACCACGATGGCCGCATCGGCATCGTCGAGCTCCTCGACATGGCCGCTTGCGGCTGCGCGCTCGATGAACAATTGGACGGCTGGCGACGCCATTGCGCTTGCCGCCGTGAGCTCCAAGCCTTCTGCGGGAACGTCCAACGGGCGCAACAGATGGACGTGCTCGCCCTCGACCCGTAGCGACTCCCGGCTGGTGGTGAGCATGTGTACCTGCGGCGCATCGCGATGGATCTGTTCGGCAAGGGACGCCACCGTACCGACGACATGCTCGCAATTGTCGAGCACAAGCAGCAAGCGACGAGCGGCGAGGAAGGCGAGCAGTCCGGACAGCGAATCCCGCCCCGGGCTGCGGAAGCGCAACGTCGCTGCGACCGCATCGGGAACGAGCGCCGGATCGGTCAGCGATGCCAGGTCGACGAAGAACACTGCGCCGTGGAAATCGTCGACCAGCGCATGCGCAGCAGCGACGGCGACCGTCGTCTTGCCCATGCCCCCCGGTCCGACGATGCTCACGAAGCGGTGCTCATGGACCAGCTTCGACAGCGTTTCGATGGTTTCCCGCCGGCCCACGATGCGCGCGAGCCGCGGCGGCAACTCATGCACCTGGTTGGCATTGCCAGCCTGCTCGCCGCCGAGCGGCGTCGTTGGCGCCCCTGTCGTGCGCAGCACGGGGGCAACAAACGAATAGCCCTGACCCGGCACGTTGATGACATAACGCGCGCCGGATTGCCCGTCGTCGATCGCCTTGCGCAGGCGCATGAGGTGGGCGCGGAGATTCGACTCGTCGACGACCAATTCGCGCCAGACGAGCGCCATCAACTCGCGCTGCGACACGACGCTGCCGGCGCGCCTCACCAAGGCGATGAGGATGTCCAGGGCGCGACTCCCCATCTCGACTGGCTCGCCGGCACGATCGAGCCTGCGTGCGGCCGGGTCAAGGCGGTAGGAGCCGAACGTATAGGCCTCAGCGGCCTCGTCAGTGTGTTGCATACGGGTCACGCTGCTGAGGTCGACACCGCGCATCTTTCACGGTCGCGCGATCGCGTTGGACCCAAGGATGGCTCGGGCCTAGGCAGCGCCATGAATACCAGCATGGCGCCAGCTGCTTGCCGGCGGCAATGCGACATGACCGATCTCCTCTCGAGTGGCGAATGCCGACAGCGGCGTGCGCGATACGCCGATGCGGTGCTCGATCACACCACGAGCGTCTCGCCGACTCCATTGGACGAAGGTATCGGCACGCGGCGGTGTGCCGAGAAACTCTCGAAGGTTTCAGTCCCCTACGGGCCTTTGGAGATACACGCGGTCGGCCACTCTGAGCGCTGCGGTTCGGGATCGATTCGGGCATCGTTCATCCCTCTGGAGACAGGCAACTTCAAGCGAACAGCCGATGTGCCGTCCGACATTCCACTTCAGGTGACGTGCGCTACAGCGCGGAGCCTGCGACCGCTTGGCCCCTGAGCCGGGCGCTGCTGAGACTCAAGGAGATCAGACCATGTGCAACACGATTGGAACCAGCGACGGTACGCGGCTCTACTACAAGGATTGGGGCACTGGCCAGCCGGTGGTCTTCAGTCACGGCTGGCCGCTCAACTCCGACAGCTGGGAGTCTCAGATGCTCCATCTCGCATCCCGAGGCTATCGCTGCATCGCGCACGACCGTCGCGGGCATGGGCGTTCCAGTCAACCCTGGAACGGCCACGAAATGAACACGTACGCCGACGATCTGGCGACGCTCATCGAGAAGCTGGACTTGCGCGATGCCGTGCTGATCGGCTTCTCCACCGGGGGCGGCGAGGTGGCCCGCTACATCGGCCGGCACGGCTCCAAGCGCGTGGCCAAGGCCGCGCTTATCTCTTCGGTGCCGACGCTCATGCTGAAGACGGCGACGAATCCGGATGGATTGCCCATCGACGTGTTCGATGGCCTGCGCGCAGGCGAACTCGCCAATCGGTCGCAGCTGTACAGGGACATCGCATCGGGGCCGTTCTTCGGCTTCAACCGGGCGGGTGCCAAGGTTTCCCAGGGCCTCATCGACTCCTTCTGGATGCAGGGAATGATGGCCGGCCACAAGGCGACCCTCGACTGCATCAAGGCCTTCTCGGAGACCGACTTCACCGAGGACCTGAAGAAGTTCGACGTCCCCACCCTCGTCCTTCATGGCGACGACGACCAGATCGTTCCGATCGGCCCGTCCGCACTCAGCGCCGCGAAGTTGATCAAGGGCTCGAAGCTCGTGGTCTACCCAGGCGCACCGCACGGACTGATCGACACGCACAAGGAGAGGCTCAACGGCGACCTGCTTGCCTTCCTGCAGGGCGAGGTGTGAGTGCGCATTCCAACCCTGGTGCACGCAAGAGCGGCGCGCCCACTTCCTACCTTCGTTCCCTGAGAGGAAACCTCGTGAAATCGTCCATCAAGACCTTGTTCCTGGCCGCGGCAGTCTGCGTCGGACTATCCGTCGCCAGCGCGGCGCCGGCGGCCACGGAGCCGCTCCAGCAGATCACGGTCGTGCTCGTGCACGGTGCGTTCGCCGATGGGTCTGCGTGGGACAAGGTCATTCCTCTTCTCCAGGCGAAGGGGCTGCATGTCGTGTCCGTCCAGAATCCGTTGACATCATTGGCCGACGATGTGGCCGCCACGCGCCGTGTGCTCGAAATGCAGACCGGGCCCGTCGTGCTCGTGGGGCATTCCTGGGGCGGCGTGGTCATCACCGAGGCCGGCCAGGATGAGCATGTCAAGGCGCTGGTCTATGTCGCCGCATTTGCTCCTTCCGAAGGTGAATCGGCGACGGACCTGACCAAGGACTACCCGACGCCGGAAGGCCTCCAATCGCTCATTGCCGACAAGGAAGGCTTCGTGAGCATGAGCCCCGAGAGAATGGCGAAGTACTTTGCCCAGGATGTTCCGGCAGCCCAGACCAGGCTGATGGCGGTGACGCAGGGCGCCATTCGCGGGCAGAACTTCGGTGAAAAGGTCACCGTCGCCGCCTGGAAGACCAGGCCGTCATGGTACGTGCTGGGCGAGCAGGATCACATGATCCAGCCCGCTCTGCAAAAGGCGATGGCAGCAAAGATCTCCGCACACGTCGTCAGCTTGCCGACCAGTCATGTGCCGCAGCTGTCGCGGCCGACACAGGTCGCGAACGCCATCCTCGCTGCCGCGGCGGAGCAGTCCAAGTAACCGTATCGGCGGCGAAGGTGCGGGCATCGGGCGATACCAACGTGCAATGGATCGGCCCGCTCGATTGGAGTCATATCGCGTTTCGTTGCAATCGCTCACCGGGAGCGCCAGCAGATCCGTCCCGCCATAGCCCGAATGTAGAGAACCCGATGAACCATGCCTCGCCTGACCGCTCGATCATCCTGGTCATGCACCATGATCAGTTGCTGTGTGCTGGCCTCGGAGCAGCCCTGCGTCAGCACACCGCCTTCGAGATTGTCGAGGGCGGGATCGGCGAAGTGCGTGCCGGCGATGTTCGGATCGATGTCGTCATCGCCGACTACGGTCAAGCGATGCGTCTCGCCGATCCGGCCTTTCGTACGTTGCACAGGGCGCTCGCCACGGCTAGGGTCCTGGTATTGACCTCCACCGATCGGGAAGCGGACGTCCGACGAGCAATCGAAGCGGGTGTCCACGGCTACGTCCTGCGAGGGTGCTCGCTGAGCGAGCTCATCGAGGGCGTAAGGACGGTGGCCAGCGGAGTGCGATATCTGTGCCAGCCGGTCGCGCAGCGCATGGCCGACAGCCTGGCTGGCGCATTGCTGACCTCGCGCGAATCCGAGGTGCTGAGGCTCGTCGCGGTCGGCGAGTCGAACAAGGCGATCGCCCGGCAGCTCCAGATCGAGCTGGGTACGGTCAAGTCGCATGTGAGCGCCATCATGAGCAAGCTCGGCGCGACGTCGCGCACGCACGCCGTCGGTATTGCAGCCACGCGCGGCCTGGTGCAAGAGCACATTCCAGCGCAGCCGGTGGTGCCTGCGGCGCGGGCGCACTGGATCGAATCACCGACGCAAGTCGCCTGAGAACCCCACTCATTCAATTGAAGAAGCCCATGTCGAGCAACGAAGCAACACGATTTCCAACAGCCGAACAGCGGCTGGCCGCGCTTGAAATCAAATTACCGGCGCCGCCGCAGCCATTCGGGGCGTATGTCGAGTCCGTTCAAGTGAACAACGTGCTGTATCTCACCGGCATGCTGCCTACCGTGGGACGCGAGGTCCAATTCATGGGGCGCGTCGGTGCGGAGCTGGACGTGCAAGCGGGGCGCCAGGCGGCGCACCTCGCTGCGATGAATGGGATCGCCTTGGTGCGCGAGCATCTCGGCTCGCTCGACAAGGTGAAACGCGTCATTCGGCTGGGTGTATCCATTGTCACGGTCGGGGGCTTCCGAGAACACCCCAAGGTAGCAGACGGCGCCTCGGAGTTGCTACAGGCCGTGTTCGGTGCGGAAAGAAATCCGTGTCGCCTCGTGCTCGGGGTGGCCAGCTTGCCGCTTGGCGCGGCGGTTGAATTGGAGTTGATCTTCGAGGTGGAGCCCTCCTGATGCAGCAGGCGACCGGACGGGCCGCGGCGGTCGGGGCTTGCCCGGCTACGCTGCGGCCAACGTCTTCGTCGAATCGACCCGATCCATCACTCTTCCCTTTGGCGAAACACTGACTCCCGGAGCACGTGCGTTCCCTTGAAGCTCGGTAGTCCATAGGATCAAACAACCGCGATCGGATGCGGCCGATCTTGCGCGGCACAGCCTTTCTGTCGTCCACGACATGCACGCCACCATCAGATCCGGCGCCGGACACCCCCAATTGGAGCAGCATCGATGAGTCTCACGAATCCCAAGATATTCCTGATCACAGGCGCGAGCTCGGGTTTCGGCCGTGCGCTATCGGAGGCTGCGCTCGCCGACGGCCACACCGTCATCGGTACGGTGCGAAATTCAGAGGACGCCAAGCGCTTCGAGGCGCTCAAGGCCGGGCGCGCGCACGCGGTGATGCTGGACGTGACCGACTTCGAAGCCATCGCACCCGCCATCAGAGGTGTGGAGGCCGCGGTCGGCCCGATCGACGTGCTCGTCAACAGCGCGGGCTACGGTCACGAAGGCATCCTCGAGGAATCCCCGCTGTCGGCTCTGCAGCGCCAGTTCGACGTCAACGTCTTCGGCGCCGTCGCGGTGATGAAATCCGTGCTGCCGTCGATGCGAGAGCGACGCACGGGGCGCATCATCAACATCACTTCGATGGCCGGGCTGGTCGGCCTGGCCGGTGTGAGCTACTACGCCGGCAGCAAGTTCGCGCTCGAGGGAATTTCCGAGTCGTTGGACAAGGAGGTGCGCGGCTTCGGCATCCGCGTGACGGCCGTCGCGCCTGGTTCGTTCCGAACGGATTGGGCAGCTCGCTCTATGGTGCGCAGCGAGCGGGCCATCGCCGACTACGACGCCGTCTTCAACCCGATCCGCCAGCGCCGCCAGGAGTACAGCGGTCACCAGGCCGGCGACCCTGATCGCGCCGCGCAGGCGCTGCTGAAGCTTGTTGCCTCAGAAGCCCCGCCGCAACACCTGCTGCTCGGCAACGACGCGCTCGCGCTGCTGAACATGACCTTGGCCGATCGGGCCGCCGAGCGCGCGGAGTGGGAAGGCACGACGCGATCGACCGACCACCAATAGTGACGATCTCGCAGTCGTGGACTGGTCGAGTCCGCGAGCGGATCGTCGTCAACATCAATCGGTGACCGCATTGCGCGTTCCGCTTGACTCCTCTTGTTCCTTTGAAAACCTGGAGCACTCCATGACACCAACCCGCATCGACAACTACATCGGAGGGCATCGGATCGCCAGCTCCGGCACCAGAACCTCGGACGTGTACCGACCCGCGTCGGGCGAACGCACAGGCCAGGTCGGCTTGTCGAACGCGGCCGATGTGCACGCTGCGGTGGCTGCGGCCAGCGCAGCGTTTCCTGCCTGGGCCGACACACCGCCGATCCGGCGCGCTCGCCTGATGAATCGGTTTCTGGAACTGATGAACCAGCACAAGGATGAACTTGCGCGCACCATCACTGCCGAACACGGCAAGGTGTTTTCGGATGCGCGAGGCGAAGTTGAGCGGGGCATCGAAATCGTGGAGTTCGCGTGCGGAATCCCTCAGTTGCTCAAGGGCGATTTCACCGACCAGGTGTCCAGGGGCATCGACAACTGGACCTTCCGTCAACCTCTCGGGGTGGTGGCTGGCATCACGCCGTTCAACTTCCCGGTCATGGTGCCAGCCTGGATGTACCCGGTGGCGCTGGCTTGCGGCAACACCTTTGTCCTCAAGCCCAGCCCCATCGATCCGACGGCCAGCTTGATGGCCGCCGATCTCATCCGCGAAGCCGGATTTCCTGATGGCGTCTTCAATGTCGTCCAGGGAGACAAGGAAGCCGTCGATGCGCTGCTTGAACATCGCGACGTCAGGGCGATCTCGTTTGTCGGCAGTACGCCGATCGCCAACCACATCTACGAAACCGGGGCGCGGACCGGCAAGCGGGTGCAGGCCCTGGGGGGTGCGAAGAACCACCTCGTGGTGATGCCCGACGCGGACATCGAGAAAGCCGTGGACGGCCTGATCGGTGCCGCCTATGGTTCGGCGGGTGAGCGCTGCATGGCCATCTCCGTCGCGGTGCTTGTAGGCAACGCCGCGGACCGCGTCATGCCGCTGCTCACCAAGCGCGCGCGAGAGCTGCGAATCGGCGACGGGCGTGACGAGGCCAGCGAAATGGGGCCGATCGTGACCGATGCGGCGCGCCAACGCATCCTTGGATACATCAACGCGGGCATCGAAGAAGGTGCGACCCTGGCCGTGGACGGGCGATCGCACAGCGTCGCGGGCTCCGAAGGCGGCTTTTTCCTGGGCGGAACCCTGTTCGATCACGTCACGCCGGACATGAGGATCTACAAGGAAGAGATCTTCGGGCCGGTACTGGTGTGTGTTCGCGTATCGAGCTTCGACGAAGCCATGCGCCTCATCAACACCCACGAGTTTGGCAATGGCGTGAGTTGCTATACGCAGGACGGCAATGTGGCGCGCGAGTTCGCGCGCCGCGTGCAGGTCGGCATGGTGGGCGTCAATCTGCCGATTCCCATTCCGATGGCTTGGCACGGGTTCGGTGGATGGAAGAAGAGCCTGTTTGGCGACATGCACGCCTACGGCGAAGAAGGCGTTCGCTTCTACACCAAGCAGAAGAGCGTGATGCAACGCTGGCCTGCGAGCATCGACAAGGGCGCCGAATTCGCGATGCCGGTGGCGAAATGAGCGACGCGCTGACGTTCGACTACGTCATTGTGGGTGCCGGTACCGCCGGCTGCCTGCTGGCGAATCGACTGAGCGCGGACAAGGATCGTAGTGTGCTGTTGCTCGAGGCGGGTGGGCCGGACGACTATCTCTGGATCCATATCCCGGTGGGCTACTTGTACTGCATCGACAACCCACGCACGGACTGGCGGTTTCGCACCGAGGCCGCGCCGGGTCTGAATGGGCGAAGCCTGCTGTACCCACGCGGCAAGACGCTGGGTGGGAGCTCGAGCATCAACGGAATGATCTACATGCGCGGGCAACGGCGCGACTACGAGCACTGGGCTGAACTGACCGCCGACTCCGAGTGGAACTGGGAGCATTGCCTTGCGGACTTCCGGGAGCACGAGGATCACTATCGGCTGGATGCCGAGAGTCGCAAGAATTCGGATGCTGACTCGTCAGCGCTCGAGTCTCTGCATGGTTCCGGCGGCGAGTGGCGAGTGGACAAGCAGCGCTTGCGCTGGGACATCCTGGACGCCTTCTCGAAGGCGGCGCAGGAAGCCGGCATTCCCGCAACCGATGATTTCAACGGGGGTGACAACTTCGGCGTCAGCTATTTCGAAGTGAACCAGCGGAAAGGCTGGCGCTGGAACACCGCGAAGGCCTTCCTGCATCCCATTCGCAAGCAGCGCAGCAACCTGAGCGTGTGGACAGGCGCAAACGTCCAGCGACTGCTCATCGAGCGCAATGCGGACGGCCAATGCGTTTGCAGCGGGGCGGTGATCATTCGCGACGGACAGCAAGTGACGGTTCGGGCCGCGCGCGAGGTCGTTCTCAGTGCCGGCGCCATTGGATCTCCGCAACTGCTCCAACTCTCGGGCGTCGGGCCACGAGAGCTGTTGCAGCGGCGCGGCGTTCCCGCGACGCATCATCTGCGCGGCGTCGGCGCCAACCTGCAGGACCATTTGCAAATCCGGTCCGTCTACAAGGTCGCCGGCGTCGAGACCTTGAATACTCAGGTGGCGAGCGTGTGGGGCAAGGCCAGGATCGCGCTCGAATACGCCTTCAAACGCAATGGCCCTATGAGCATGGCGCCCTCCCAGCTGGGCATCTTCGCTCGCAGCGATCCGTCGCGCCCTCACGCCAACATCCAGTACCACGTGCAGCCTCTGAGCCTGGAAGCGTTCGGGCAACCGCTTCACGCCTTTCCGGCGATCACCGCGAGCGTTTGCAACATCAACCCGACCAGTCGCGGAACGGTGCAGATTCGCAGTTCCCGACCAGAAGATCCCCCGGTGATTCAGCCGAACTATCTGAGCACCGACGACGATCGCCGCGTCGCCGCCGATTCATTGCGGGTGACGCGACTTATCGCGAGCCAGGCTGCGCTCTCGCGCTACCAGCTCTTCGAATACAAGCCTGGCACCCAGTTCCAGAGCGACGACGAACTTGCGCGCCTGGCCGGCGATATCGGCACCACGATATTCCATCCTGTGGGCACCGCGCGCATGGGCCTCGCCGACGACCCCGACGCGGTGGTCGACAGCCACTTGCGGGTTCATGGCGTCAAGGGCCTGCGCGTCGTCGATGCGAGCGTCATGCCAACGATCACGAGCGGCAACACGAACAGTCCGACGCTGATGATCGCCGAGAAGGCTGCACGCTGGATCGCTGCGGGCATTTGAGACAACAAGGAGACGTTCGATGATGAATTCGACCCCGGACTTGCCGCCCAAGCGCGGCCCGCTGGATGGCATCACGGTGCTGGACTTTTCCCGTGTACTGGCTGGTCCGTACTGCACGATGATTCTCGCGGACCTGGGGGCTCGGGTCATCAAGATCGAAAAGCTCGGAACCGGCGACGACACGCGCGTCTGGGGCCCCTATGTCGACCATGAGGGCACGAAGGAGTCGGCCTACTTCATGTGTTTCAACAGAGGCAAGGAAAGCATCGCTCTCGACATCAAGAGTCCGCGCGATCGCGAACTGCTTGAACGCATGTTCGCCAAGGCGGACGTGGTGGTCGAGAACTTCCGGCCTGGTGTGATGGACCGGCTTGGCTTCGGCGCCGAGCACCTGGCGCGCACGCAC
>FSVG01001850.1_pt1 | contig 17964 bp, 12 predicted proteins | sample 1637511 | NCBI WGS metagenome assembly FSVG01 (sample SAMEA3914816, study PRJEB12502) | metagenome | biome: forest; material: soil | place: USA | collected 2011-09-16 | depth 0.3 m
ACATCGTCCTGGCCTCCGCGCAGTCGTTCCACGACCATCGGCTGTTCCGGCGCGGCGACGCGTCCGACTTCGCCGCGCTCGAGACGATGGGCGAGCAGGCCTGGCGGCTGCACGACCAGCCCGACGCCGGCATCTGGGAGCTGCGCACGCGGGCCCGCATCCACACCTCGTCCTCGCTGATGTGCTGGGCCGCCTGCGACCGCCTGGCCCGCATCGCCGCCCGCGTGGCGCTGCCCGCGCGCGCCGCGCTCTGGCGCGAGCGCGCCGACATCATCCGCGCCAAGATCCTGCAGTTCGCGTGGAGCGAGAAGCGCCAGGCCTACGCCGAGAGCTTCGGCGGCAGCGAGCTCGATGCCAGCGTCCTGCTGATGGGCGAGGTGGGCTTCGTGCCCCCCAACGACGCGCGCTTCATCGCCACCGTGGACGCGATGGAGAAGACGCTGTGCGACGGCCCATTCATGCGCCGCTACGAGGCCGCCGACGACTTCGGCCGGCCCGAGACGACGTTCAACATCTGCTCGTTCTGGCGCGTCGACGCGCTCGCGCGCATCGGCCGCCGCGACGAGGCGCGCGAAGGCTTCGAGGCGCTGCTCGCCCGGCGCAATCCGCTGGGCATCCTCAGCGAGGACATGAACCCCGACACCGGCGAGCTGTGGGGCAACTTCCCGCAGACCTACTCGATGGTGGGCATCATCCACGGCGCGCTGAGGCTGTCGGCGCCGTGGGATTCGGTGGTGTGAGCGCCGGCGCCCCGGCCCGGCGGGCCACGCGAACACAGGGAAAGCGATCCCCCACGGTCAGGGGCCGCGTCGCCTTGACGCTGCCCCGCCCCCTCTCTAAGGTGGCCCGGCAGCCCGGGTAGCCCGTCCCGCCGGTTGCGCCGCCAACCGAGGAGACCCGCCTTGCCCACCCCCCGCGTCGCCGTCATCGCCGTCCACGGCGTGGCCGACCAGCGCCCCGGCGAGACGGCGCGCACGCTCGTCGAGCTGCTGGTCTCGTCGGCCCCCGAAGGCACCTGCTACACGTCGTCGTCCACCGAGGACCTGACGCTGCGCGTGCCGCCGCTCAAGCCCCAGCCCACGCTGCAGCACCGCGCGCTGCGCCGTGCCGGCGCCACCCCCAAGGGCGAGGACCGCCCGCTGATGAAGGCGCTGGCGCAGTCGGCGCGCTCCGACTTCCAGCGCGAGAGCTGGTCCGCGCCGCAGACGATGAAGGAGGCGCTGGCCAAGCGCGCGGCCACCCACGCCGCCGCCGGCGCGCCCGCCGCCGCGGCGGCCCGCACGCACGCCGCGGGGGCCGCCGAGGCGCCGCCCGAGGACGATCGCGGCATCGCCGTCACCAACTACCTGCTCACCAAGCACATCGACAACGGCGCGCTGCCCGAGACCTACGACACGACGCGGCTCTCGCTGCTGCGCCACGACGTCGGCCCCGACGCCGCCCCGGGCGGCGACGACGACACCGCCACGCAGGTCGACGTGTTCGAGATGTACTGGGCCGACCTGTCGCGTCTGTCCGGCACCATGCCGCGCATCGTCTCCGAGCTGTTCACGATGGTGTTCCGGCTGTCCAAGCTGGGCCGCGAGACGGTCGACGAGATGTGGGGCCAGCTCGCCCGCGCGCGTGACCCGCAGGCGCCGGGTGCGCGCCTGCACGAGCGCGCCTGGAACGTGCTGGGCAGCCTGCAGATCGCGCTCGACTGGTTGTTCGTCAACGGCCTCGCGCTGCTGTTCACGCAGCTCGCGTTGCTGGCCCTGGTGCTCACCTGCCTGGGCTTCGCCTCGGGCGTCGACGAGTCGTGGCTGCACCGCGGCGTGGCGCTCGCGCTCGCCACGCTCGCCGTGCTGCGCTTTCTCTATCGGCGCGGCGACGGCAGCTGGCTGCAGGCCCTGTTGCCCATCGTCGTGCTGGGGCTGGCGGTGACCGCGCTCGCCACCACGCCCGCGCTGCTGCAGTGGCTCACCGCGTTCACGCTGCTGGGCGTCGTCACGGCGCTCAACGAGGCCGCGCTGCGCGTCGCCGACGACCGCTTCCCGCTGGTGCACGTCGTCGGCCGCTGGATGTGGGCCGTCTCCGCCGTGCTGATGCTGGGCAGCGCGTTCCACGAGACGGCGCAGCTGGGCACCGCGCACTGGCGCGACGTCTGGGTGCACTCCACGCTGTTCACCACCGAGGCCGTGCTGCTGGCGATCAAGTGGTGGTGGATCTTCGCCGGCGGCTTGCTGGTGGTCTGGTTCGGTGCCGGGCTGATCGCGCAACGCGAGGGCGGCTACGCGGCGCGCGCCAGCATCGCCACCGGGCGCCTGGGCATCGCGGTGTCGCTGGGCATGTTCCTGGTCGTGACGATGTCGATCTGGGCGATGCTCAACGGCGTGCTCGACGCCTCCGCCGACCGCGTCGGCTACCGGCCCTGCATCTTCGTGCTGCAGCCCGAGGCCGCCGCCATGGCCGGTCCGCAGGAGGTCACCTACGCGCCCAATGCGTGCCTGTTCTCCACCGACGCCGCACGCGCGGCCGCCGCGCTGCCCGAGCCGAGTGCGCGCACGGTGCTGGAGGATCGCTACGTGCGCAGCACCAGCGCGTTCTCGCTGCTGGCCGCGCTGCTGGTGGGCCTGCTGCTGTACCTGCTGGTGATGTTCACGCCCAGCGTGATGGCCGAGCTCAAGCTGATCGTCGACTGCCGCCGCAACGCGCACCAGCAGGCCGTGGACAAGCGCCATCCCGTGCACGCGCGCAGCACGCTGCGCGGCCGCACGGAACACGCGCGCGCGCTGGGCCGCTGGCTCACCGCCGGCTACCGGCGGCTCGACGCCGTGGTGCTGGGCGTCACGCTGGTCGGCGTGACGCTGAGCCTGGGCATCGCCGCGCTGTTCGCCGCCACGATCTTCCATTTCGACTGGCTGCTGGCGCATGTCGGCGTCATCGAGAAGGCGGTGTCGGCGCAGTCGCAGACGCTGTTCGCGCCGCTCGAGACGCTGGTCTTCAGCGCCGCCGGCGTCGGCGCCGCGCTGTCGCTGCTGGGCGGGCAGCTGTCGCGCCACATCCCGTCGCTGCGCGGCCCGCTGGACGTGGCGCTGGACGTCGACAACCACTTCCGCGAGTTCCCGCGCACCAACATCTCGCGCGCCCACATCTTCTCGCGCTACGCCGCGCTGCTCGACCACGTCGCGGCCGGCAAGTACGAGCGCATCGTGATCGTCGCGCACAGCCAGGGCACGGTGATCAGCAGCGAGCTGCTGCGCTTCCTGTCCAGCCGCCAGCACCGCGCGCCCACGCCGGACGACCGCCCGATGATCGGCGACCGGACGCTGCCGCCGATCAGCCTGCTCACCGCGGGCTGCCCGCTGCGCCAGCTCTATGGCGCGCGCTTTCCGGGCCTCTACGCCTGGGTGCTGGCCAGGAACGGCCGCGTGTTCGGCCCGCGCGCCAGCGACATCGGCGTGCAGCGCTGGATGAACGCCTTCTGCAGCGGCGACTACGTGGGCCGCTGGCTGTGGAGCAACGCCAGCAAGAGCGCCACGCTGGATCATCCGATGCTCAACCACGTCGGCCACGACGCGTTCGGCCGCGTCGACGCCTACACCGGCTTCAACCCGTGGCCGCCCGCCGAGGCCCACCTGCACGAGGCGCGCGAGGTCGAGGTGTGCCTGGGCCTGGGCGCCCACACGCATTACTTCGAACGCGACCAGACGACCGTCGCCTGGATGGTGGACTACCTGATCCGCGCCCGCCCGCCGGGCTTGGCCGAAGGGCCGACGAGCATCGAAGGCCCGGTCGTGACGCTGGACGCCACCGAGGGCAAGCCGCCCGAGGTCGTGCACGTCGACGCCGCGACGGTGGCGGACGGGCAGGCGGAGCCCGTCACGCCGGCCGAGGCCAAGGCGGGCGCCGTCACGCCGCCCTGAGACGCTCGCCGCGGCCGGCGGCGCAGGGCGGATCCGGGCACGGTCGAGCGGGAACTCGAGCACGGGGCATCGCAATTGCCGGAGGCGTCTCATCCGTGGCCGACATGGCCCGTACAACGCTCAAGGATTCACATGAACACCGCCTCCTGCCTGAAGTTCGGCGCGCTCGCCGCCGCCATCGCCCTCGCCGGCTGCTCCACCACGGCAAGCGTCACCGCGCCGGGCGACGACAGCCATCCGCAGACCGCCGAGACACGCCATGCCATAGACGCCGGCTACCAGGAGACGATCGATCGGCTGTACGCCACCACGCCGGGCAGCCGCGAGCTCGTCTCCAAGGCGCGCGGCGTGCTCGTCTTCCCGCGCGTGATCTCGGCCGGCCTGGTGGTGGGCGGCGCCTACGGCGAGGGCCAGCTGCGCGAGCACGGTCGCCTCGACGGCTACTACCGCACGACCACCGGCTCTGTCGGCTGGCAGATCGGCGCACAGTCGCGCGCGCTGGTGTTCCTGTTCATGACCGAGGATTCGCTGCGGCGCTTCCGTGACAGCAAGGGCTGGTCGGGCGGCGTCGACGCCTCGGTGGCCGTGCTGAAGGTCGGCGCCAACGGAGCGATCGACGCCAACGCCGCGCAGGCGCCGACGGTCGCGTTCGTCATGACCAACGCCGGCCTGATGGCCAACCTGAGCCTCGAGGGCACGAAGGTCACGCGCATCGAGTGATCGCGCCGGGCCCGCGCGGCCCGGCCGCGCGTCCTTCGTTTCAGAACGCGTAGGTCGCCCCGACCCCGCCAAGCCAGGTGCGGCCGGGCGCCGGCTCGAAATAGCGGCCGTTGCCCTCGTTGACGATCACCGAGCCGACGTAGCGGCGGTTGAACAGGTTGTCGCTGCGCACGAAGCCGCTCAGCCGCCAGCGGCCGACGACGGCGACGTAGCCGGCGTTGGCGCTGGCCACCACGTAGCTCGCGGCGGCATCGGAATTGATGTCGTTGACCCAGACCTTGCCCAGCATGCGCACGTCGACGCCGCCACGCCAGCCGGCGGTCGGCGCCCAATTGAGCGCGCCGTACACGCTGCTGCGCGCGACGCCCGGCATGCGGTTGCCCGCGGCCACCGGCTGCTGGCTCGTCACCGGACACGGGCTCAGGTTGCAGCTCTCGAACGCGTTGCGGTAGGTGGCGTCCAGCGTGCTCACGGCCACCTGCGCGCGCAGGCTGTCGAGCCACGTCTGCGTCCAGCCCAGCTCGACGCCGCGCCGGCGCGTGGCGCCGACGTTCTGGTAGGTCGAGCGGCCGCCCGTGTTGTTGTAGGTGACGATCTCGTCGTGCGTGCGCGTCTCGAAGACGGCCGCCGTGAATTCGCCCAGGCCCGTCAGCAGCGTCTTGACGCCGGCCTCCAGGTTGTCGCTGGTCGCGGGCCGCAGGCCGAAGTTCAGGCCGGGCGCGCCGTCGGAGCGGTACGCGAGCTCGTTGAGCGTGGGCGTCTCGAAGCCCTTGCCGGCGTTGGCGTACAGGTGCACCTGCGGCGCGACGGCGTAGAGCACGCCCACCACCGGCAGCGTCTGCGAATAGCGCCGGCTGCCGCTGTCATCGCCGTTGGGCCCGGCGACGTAGCGGTCGCTGGAGGCGATGCGCACGCTGCTGTGGCGCGCACCGGCGGACACGGACCAGTCGGGCGTCGGTTGCCACGTCGCCTGCAGGTACGGGTCGACGTCGGCGGCGGTGTCCATCTCGTCGCGGCGCAGCGCGCCGCGCACGCCCAGCACGGCGGCGTCGCCGCTGCCGGTGAAATTCTGGTAGCCGAGGCGGTGCTGCTCGAGCCTGTCCGCGGCGACGCCGGCGACCAGCGTGAACGGGGTGTCGACCAGGCGGGTGCGCCAGGTCCAGCGCGCGTCGACGCCGCGGTAGTCGCTGCCCAGCGCGATCACGCCGCCCGGGCTCAACGGGCTGGCCTGCGCGCCGAGCGTGATCGACTGGAACTGCTCGGTGTCGCGGTGTCCGCCGTAGACCATCACGCGCAGGCCCATGCCGGCGCCGAGCGCGCGCTCCCACGTCAGCCCGAGCTGGCTCTGGTCGGTGCTCTTGCGCGTGTTGAAACTGATGGCGGCCGGATCGACGCCGCGCGGGTTGGCGGCGTACAGCGCGCGCGTCAGCCCCAGCGGATCCTGGGCCTCGGGCAGGTTCACGCGGTTGGCGACGAGCGTGAACTTGCCGAGGTCGTCGGCGTCGAACGTGAGCTTGGCGTTGGCGATGTCGCGCCGGGCCGCGCTGTGGTCGCGGTAGCCGTCGGTCTGGAAGTGGCTGGCGCTGAGCAGGTAGCCGAACGCGCCCGCCCGGCCGCTGGCCTTGGCGTTCTCGCGCTGCACGCCGTTGCTGCCGAAGGCGACGCCGGCATCGAGCGTCGGCTGCGCCGCGCCGTCCTGCGTGAAGACCTGGATCACGCCGCCGGTGGCGTTGCCGTACAGCGCGGAGGCGGGCCCGCGCAACACCTCGATGCGGTCGATCGAGCCGATGTCGACGTTGGTGATCTGGCCCTGTCCGTCCGGGAACGTCGCCGGTATGCCGTCGACGTAGACGCGGATGCCGCGCAGCCCGAAGCTGGCGCGGGCGCCGAAGCCGCGCATGGAGATCTGCACGTCCTGCGCGTAGTTCTGGCGGTCGCGCGCGACGAGGCCGGGCACGGCGCCCAGGCTCTCGGAGATGTTGACCTGCGCGCGGCCGTCGCGGGCGACGCCGCCGTCGACGCGGTCGATGGACGCCGGCACGTCGAACGGCCGCGCCTCGGTGCGCGTGGCGGTGACGACGACGGACTGCGGCGCAGGCGGCGGCTCTGGCGCGGTCTGCGCCAGCGCACAACGCGTGCCCAGCAGCAACGCCAGGCCCAGCGGTACGAGCGGGGGCTTGGCGATGACAGTCATCCATCGATTGTGGCGCATCCCCAGGGATGCCAATGCGCGTATTCCTCGCATGGATTTCGTGAAGGCCGAGCGGCGGCGCCTGCGCCAGAATCCCGCATTCCTCCACGAACAGAATGCGCGATGTCCTACCTTGCCGACGCCAGCCGCTACGACGCTCGCATGCCTTACCGGACCTGCGGCCGCAGCGGCCTGAAGTTGCCGGCCGTGTCGCTGGGCCTGTGGCACAACTTCGGCGACGCGACGCCCATGGAGACGCAGCGCCAGATGCTGCGCACGGCGTTCGACCTCGGCATCACCCACTTCGACCTCGCCAACAACTACGGGCCGCCGTACGGCAGCGCCGAGACCAATTTCGGCGCGCACCTGCGGCGCGACTTCCGGCCCTACCGCGACGAGCTGCTGATCTCCAGCAAGGCCGGCTGGGACATGTGGCCGGGCCCGTACGGCCAGGGCGGCGGCTCGCGCAAGTACGTGCTGGCGAGCCTGGACCAGAGCCTGCAGCGCATGGGGCTCGACTACGTCGACATCTTCTACTCGCACCGCTTCGACCCCGACACGCCGCTGGAGGAGACGATGGGTGCGCTGGCCAGCGCGGTGCAGCAGGGCAAGGCGCTGTACGTGGGCGTCAGCAGCTACTCGGCCGGCAAGACGCGCGAGGCCGCCGCGATCCTGCAGTCCATGGGCGTCAAGGCGCTGATCCACCAGCCGTCCTACAGCCTGCTCAATCGCTGGATCGAGCAGGACCTGCTCGATGCGCTGGCAGACACGGGCATGGGCTGCATCGCCTTCAGCGCGCTGGCGCAGGGCCTGCTGACGGACAAGTACCTGAACGGCGTGCCGGCCGACGCGCGCATCAATCGCCCCGGCGGCGGCTCGCTCAAGGCCGATCACCTGAGCCCGCAGAACCTGGCCCACGTGCGCGCGTTGAACGGGCTGGCCGAGGCACGCGGCCAGACGCTGGCGCAGATGGCCATCGCCTGGGTGCTGCGCGACGCGCGCGTCACGTCGGCGCTGATCGGCGCCAGCCGGCCGGAGCAGATCGTCGACCTCGCCGGCGCGATGAAGCAGCTCGCCTTCTCGCCGCAGGAACTGGCCGCGATCGACCAGCATGCCGTCGACGGCGGCGTCAACCTCTGGCAGAAGCCGTCCACCGACCAGCGCCCGGGCTGAACCCGCGCCGGCCCCGCGGGTCGACTTGCCGGCGGTGCGCGCTGTCTCGGCGGCGTCGGCGCGGGCCCTGCGTCGGGACTATGCTGTCGCCCTGCGCACCCGCCGGCACGAAGGAGAAAACTATGCACATCCCGTCCATGAAGGAAGTCGTCAGCGCCGAGGAGTGGCAGCTGCGTTGCGACCTCGCCGCCTGCTACCGGCTCGTCGCCGCCTACGGCTGGAGCGACCTCGTGTTCACGCACATCAGCGCGCGCGTGCCCGACAGCGACCACAGCTTCCTGATCAACCCGTACGGCCTGATGTTCGACGAGATCACCGCGTCCTCGCTGGTGCTGGTCGACCAGGAAGGCAACAAGCGCGGCGACTCGCCGTTCCCCGTCAACCGCGCCGGCTTCGTGATCCACAGCGCGGTGCACGCGGCGCGCGAGGACGCGCAGTGCGTGCTGCACACCCACACCCGCGCCGGCGTGGCCGTCAGCGCGCAGGCCGGCGGCGTGCTGCCGATCTCGCAGCAGTCCACCTTCGTGCTGGCCTCGCTGGCCTATCACGACTACGAGGGCGTGGCGCTACACGACGCCGAGAAGCCGCGCCTGCAGGCCGACCTCGGCAGCGCCAACTACCTGATGCTGCGCAACCACGGCCTGCTGACCGTGGGCCGATCCATCCCGGACGCGTTCCTGGCGATGTACCTGTTCGAGTCCACCTGCGCCATCCAGCTGGCCGCCCAGGCCGGCGGCCCGCTGACGACGGTGAGCCTGGGCATCATCGACGGCGTCGCCGAGTCGATGCGCGCGCAGACCGGCGGCCAGGGCGGCGCGTTCGTCTGGCCGGCCTTGCTGCGCAAGCTCGAGCGGATGGACGCGAGCTACCGCACCTGAGGTCGCGGACGGCCGGAAGGGCCGGCGGCGACCTTGGCGCGTCAGCCGCGCCGCGCCGCCTCGATCTTCGCGATGTCGATCTTGCGCATCGTCATCATCGCGTCGAACGCGCGCTTGGCCGCCTTGCGATCGCGGTCGGTCACCGCCGCGGTCAGGGCGCGCGGCGTGATCTGCCACGACAGGCCCCAGCGGTCCTTGCACCAGCCGCACTCGCTTTCCTGGCCGCCGTTGCCGACGATCGCGTTCCACAGGCGGTCGGTCTCGGCCTGGTCGTCGGTCGCGACCTGGAACGAGAAGGCCTCGTCGTGCTTGAACGCCGGCCCGCCGTTGAGCCCGAGGCAGGGAATGCCCATCACGGTGAACTCGACGGTCAGGACGTCGCCCTGCTTGCCGGCGGGATAGTCGCCCGGGGAGCGGTGCACCGCGGTGACCTTGCTGTCGGGGAAGGTTTCCGCATAGAAGTGCGCGGCGGCCTCGGCGGTACCGTCGTACCAGAGGCAGATCGTGTTCTTGCTGGGCATTGGGTCTCTCCTGCAAAGTTGACAACTTCGACTCGCTGACGCGCCGCTGCCCGGAATGGGCCCGGACACGGCCTACAGGCGCCGAAGCGGCGGATTGTCATGCCAAGGCGGATCGCCCGGCAAGCGTCGCGGCGAACGGCGGCCATGACCGCGGCAACGCATGTTCCCGCCGCGCCGTCGGCGGCGTCGCGCCGCGGCGGCGGCCCTCAGGCCGTCGGCACCCTCGCCGCGCGCAGGAACTGCCCCGCCACCTTCTGCACCGTCGTCGCCGCCCATTCGCTCGCGTAGATGTCGGGCACGCACACGGCCGTCCCTTGTCCCGTCACCGTCCCCGGATGGCGGATGCGAAAGAACGGCGCCGGGGCCTCGAACGAGGCCGGGAATGCGCGGATCAGCGCGATGTCCGTGCCCGGCCCCTGGTCGGCCCGGCTGCCCGCGGGCAGCTCGCAGCTGGCCAGCACGTGCATCGCGTAGAAGACGCCGTAGCCGGCCACGTTGACGGGCAGGAACTCGAGCTCGGAAAAGTGCGACAGCTCATCGCGCACGCCTTGCGACACCACGTGCGCCGCCGGGTGGAACAGCACGGCGGTGGCGCTGGCCTCGGAGCGGTACAGCTCCAGCGACGGCGCGACCCAGCGCCCGGCCAGCGGCGCCGTCGTGCGCAGCAGCGGCTCGTTCCAGGCGGAGTGCTGGTCGTCGACCCACTCGGCGGCGGCGTCGGTGCCGTCGATGAAGACGGGCTTGATCTCGTAGACAGGCATTGCCCAGTGTATTTGGAGCCGGACGACACCATTGCAATCGACGGCGACCGGCCGGGCATGGGATCACCCGGGGTCTGATCGTTGCCGGCCGCCGTAGACTCATCTGTCCAGGGCGGGCACGGGTGTCGCAGTTCGGCGCAGACCGGGCACACCCTCTCCGGACTTCTCGCCAGCATGAATCGTTCGTCCGCGCGCCTGCAGGGTGCGTTTGCAGCCCTCCTGGCCATCGGTTTCGTGGTGCTGGCCGGGGTGGCATGGTCGACCCATGAAGAGTCGGTGCGCCTCGACGAGGCGGCCGGCTGGGCCGACCGCACGCGCGCCACCGTGGCGGCCATCGAGGCCGTCTCGCTGGCGGCGCTCGACGCCGAGTCGGGCCAGCGCAGCGCCTTCATGGGCTCGCCGCATGGGCTGCCGCGCTACCGTGCGGCGATCGCCGCCGCGCACGCGAACCTCGACCTGATCGAACGGCAGGTCGGCGACGACCCGGCACAGGCGGCGTCGCTGCGCGGCCTGCGCAAGGCGGTCGAGGCGCATTTCGCGCGGCTGGCCCAGGCGATCGCGCTCACGCCGACGCAGCCCGAGCAGGCGCGTGCGCTGGTGCTCGACGGCGCGGGCATCCTGGCGCGGCGCGACATCCGCGCCTTCGCCGACGCCATGGTGGCCGCCGAAGGCCGTCGCTTCGACGAGCGCATCGCCGTCAGCCGCGACGTGCGCCACCGGGCCGACCTGTTCGCCGGCGGCGCGCTGGCCTTGCTCGCGCTGGTGGCGGCCGGCGCCGCGCTGTTCGTGCGGCGCGAGCTGCGCCTGCGCGCCGCCATCGGCATCGAGATGGCGGACGGCCGCAACCGGCTGCAGCTGAGCGAGCGCCGCCTGCGCGCCATCGCCGACAACATCCCCGCGTTGATCGCCTACATCGACCGCACCGAGACCTACCGCTTCACCAATGCCGCCTACGAGCCGCTGTTCGGCGTCCCGCCCGAGCAGGTCATCGGCCGCACGATGACCGAGGTGATGGGCGAGCCCACGCGCGCCGCGCTGGCGTTCGCCGTCGAGGACGCGCTCGCCGGCCGCCGCATCCAGTTCGAGAAGACGGGCATGGGCCGCCTGCCCGACGCCACCTTCATGGTCAGCTACGTGCCCGACATCAACGCGCGCGGCGTCGTCGACGGCTTCTACGTGATGGCGCTGGACATCACCGACCGCAAGCGGGCCGAGCGCGAGCTGGCCAACAGCGAGCAGCGGCTGCGCACGATCACCGACAACCTGCCGGCCACCATCGTGCGGCTCGACGAGCAGTTGCGCTGCACCTACGCCAACGAGCATTTCCGGCGCCTGTTCGGCATCGATCCGGCCGCGTTGGTGGGCACGTCGCACCGGGTGTTCCGCGGCGAGGAGGAGTGGGCCGTCATCGGGCCGCATGTCGAGGCCGCACTGCGCGGCGAGGTGCGCCAGTTCGAGGTGCAGGCGGCCGTGCGCGGACGCCGCCAATGGGTGCAGCAGAGCCTGATCCCCGATGTCGACGCCACGGGCCGCATCGTCGGCTACCTGTCGGTGACCTTCGACATCACCGAGCGCAAGCGCCAGGAGGAGGCGCTGCGCAAGAGCGAGGGCTTTCTCGAGCGCACCGGCCGGATGGCGCGCGTCGGCGGCTGGGAGGTGGATCTCGTCGAGCGCAAGGCGGTGTGGTCGGAAGAGACCCGCCGCATCCACGGCGTCGGCGCCGACTACGAGCCGAGCCTGCAGGCGGGCCTCGAGTTCTACGCGCCCGAGAGCCGCGCGCAGATCGAGGCGGCGGTGGCGCGGGCCCAGGCGGACGGCACGCCGTGGGACCTGGAGCTGCCCCTCATCCGCGCCGACGGCCGCCGCATCTGGGTGCGCGCGGTGGGCACGCCCGAGTTCGTCGACGGCAAGGCGGTGCGGCTGGTCGGCGCGCTGCAGGACATCGACGACCGCGTCGCGCAACGCCTCGCGCTGCAGGTGGCCAACGACCGCATCGCGCTGGCCACCGAGAGCGGCGGCATCGGCATCTGGGAGCTGGACATCGCCCACGGCGAGCTGATCTGGGATCCGCGCATGTACGCGCTGTTCGGCGACACCAGCGGCGGACGCGCGTCGCCGCTGGGCCTGTGGGCCGAGCGCGTGCACCCGGACGACCTGCCCGGCCTGCAGGACGCCATGGCCGCGGCCGCCCAGGGCGGCCGGCTGCTCGATCGCGACTACCGCGTGGTGCTGCCGGACGGCGCCATCCGCCACCTGCGCGGCACCGCGCGTGCGCTGCGCGACGCCGACGGCTTCCCGCGCCGCCTGATCGGCGCCAACTGGGACATCACCGAGCTGCGCGAGCTGGCGGCCAGCCTCGCCGAGGATCGTTCGCTGCTGAGCGTGACGCTGGCCTCGATCGGCGACGCCGTCATCACCACCGACGCCCGCGGCCAGGTCACCTGGCTCAACCCGGTGGCCGAACGCCTCACCGGCTGGACGTCGACCGAGGCGATCGGCAAGCCGATCGCGCAGGTGTTCCACATCGTCGACGAGCACACGCGCGAGCCGTTGGCCGACCCGGTGGCGAGCTGCCTGGCGGAGCGCCGCGCCGTCGGCGTCCCGAGCCAGACCGTGCTGGTCGCGCGCGACGGCCGGGAGTTCGGCATCCAGGACTCGGCGGCGCCGATCCGCACCGAGGCGGGCGTGGTGCTCGGCGCGGTGCTGGTGTTCCACGACGTCAGCGAGCAGCGCCGGCTGTCGGGCGAGATGAGCTGGCGCGCCACGCACGACGCCCTCACGGGGCTCGTCAACCGCACCGAGTTCGAGGCCCGCCTGGGCCGCCTGCTGGAGAGCGCGCAGCAGGACGGCGGCGAGCACGCGTTGATGTACGTCGACCTGGACCAGTTCAAGCTCGTCAACGACGCCTGCGGCCATGCGGTGGGCGACCAGTTGCTGCAGCAGATGTCGCGCATGCTGGCGGACGCGATACGCGCACGCGACACGCTCGCGCGCCTGGGCGGCGACGAGTTCGCGATCCTGATGGAGCACTGCACCGTCGACCAGGCCCAGCGCGTGGCGCAGAAGATCTGCGACGGCATGGACGACTTCCGCTTCCTGCACGACGAGCGGCGCTTTCGCATCGGCACCAGCATCGGCCTGGTGCCGGTGGACCGCCGCTGGCACAGTGCGGCGGCCATCCAGCAGGCGGCCGACACCTCCTGCTACGCCGCCAAGGAGGCCGGGCGCAACCGCGTGCACCTGTGGTTCGACACCGACGTGGCGATGCGCGAACGCCGCCTCGAGATGCAGTGGACGACGCGCATCGAGCACGCGCTGGACGAGGACGGCTTCGTGCTGTTCGCGCAGCGCGTCATCGCGCTGAAGACGGCCACCGGCGGCGTGCGCGCCGAGGTGCTGCTGCGCCTGCGCCAGCCCGATGGCGCGCTGGTGGCCCCGGGCGCCTTCCTGCCCGCGGCCGAACGCTTCCACCTCGCCTCGCGCATCGACCGCTGGGTGCTGAAGAAGACCGTCGACTGGATGGCCGCGTTGCCCGATCCCGCGCGCGTCGAGCAGCTGAGCGTGAACCTCTCGGGCCAGTCGGTGGGCGACCGCTCGTTCCATCGCTGGGCGCTGGAGCTGCTGGCCAAGGCCGGGCCGCAGCTGTGCGGCGCGCTGTGCCTGGAGATCACCGAGACCGCCGCCGTCACCCACATCGCCGACGCGGCGCTGTTCGTCGACCAGGTGCGCGCCGTCGGCGTCAAGGTGGCGCTGGACGACTTCGGCGCCGGCGCGGCGTCGTTCGGCTACCTGAAGACCTTGCGCGTCGACACGCTCAAGATCGACGGCCAGTTCGTGCGCGACCTGGTCGACGATCCGCTGGACGAAGTGGCCGTGCGCTGCTTCATCGACGTGGCCAAGGTGATGGGGCTCACCACCGTGGCCGAATTCGTCGACAAGCCCGCCATCCTGCAGCGCCTGCGGGCGCTGGACGTCGACTTCGCGCAGGGCTACCTGCTGCACGAGCCGGCACCGATCGATCAACTGATCGCGGCGGCGCCGGCGGTGGCCTGACGGGCCCGGGCGGTCGCGTCGCGGCGGTGTCGTCTTTCGTCCACGGCCGCGGCAAGCGCAGGCCGCGCCTGCGCCGAACCGGGCGCCAGCTCGGGCAGCAGGGCGTGGCGGCCGGCGTTTCGGGACAACACTTGCGCCGGCGTTCGCGATCCTGGGTAGGATATGTCTCGAGCAGGCACGACTGCGTGCGGACGACCGAGGGCGGCGTCCCGAGACACATGAAAGGAAACTGATGATCAACAAGGCCCTCCTCTTTCGCTTCGAGTCGCAGACCGACGAGGACACGATGGACACGTTCCTCGAGGACCTGAGCGCCGAGGTCTCCTGGGAGAAGACCACGCAGGCGTGGTTCGGCGTGCGCTACATGCGCGGCGAGTTCGGCGTCTACACGTGCTTCGAGGACGAGGCCGGACGCGCAGCCCATCTCGCCGGCACCGCCGCCGCCACGCTGGTCGGCGCCGAGCAGCGCCTGATGACCGCGCCGCCGCGCACGACGCGCATCGAGATCCTGGGCAGCAAGATGCCCAAGGTGCTCGAAGGCGTCACCAAGGGACTGGTGCTGCGCTTCAAGGCCAAGCCCGGCAAGGAGGCCGAAGTGGCCAAGCTGCTGCGCGACTGCCAGCCGCTGGCCGACAAGGAACCCGGCACGCTGGCCTGGTTCGCCAACCAGTACGACGAGAGCCACTTCGGCACCTTCGCCGTGTTCGCCGACAACGGCGGCCGTTTCTCGCACCTCACCGGCCAGATCCCGCGCGACCTGGGCCTGGTCGGCCTGTCGCTGCTGGGCGGCATGCCCGAGGTGCACATGGTCGACGTGATGACCGGCACGTCGCGCCAGCAGGCCTGAGAGCCTGAGACTCCGACGCCGGCCGGGCGGCCGCGCCGGGAGGCGGCGGCGGCTTGCCGGGCCCCTCAGAAACCGAGGAGGTGCGCCTCGGCGATCCCCAGCAGCAGGCCGGACGCCGCGAGCACCGCGCCGGCGCCGCGCACGACCCACTTGCGGCGTTCATGGGCCAGCAGCGCGGCCACCAGCGTCGCGCCCGACACCAGCGCCAGCGGGAACGACAACGCCACCAGCGGCGCCCAGCCGGCCCGCGCCGGGGCCAGGTCGACCACCAGGTAGTAGCAGTAGCAGGCGATGCCGGGCACGGCCAGCGCCAGCACCAGGCCGATGGCGAGCTTCAGGCTGACGCGTACCTCGTGGCGAGTGGGCCGTTTCATGCGGCGCTTCGCTCGAGGACGCCGTGCGCGCCCTTCGGAGCCATCGTGCGTGCGCTCAAGCCGCCGCCCCGGTGCCGGCGGCGCTGCGATCGATGAAGCGGGCCAGCTCGATGTCCTTCATCGTCAGGCCGCGCGAGTCGTGCGTGGTGAGCGTGATGTCGACCACGTTGTAGGCGTTGGACCAGTCCGGATGGTGGTCGCGCCGCTCCGCGGCGAGCGCGACGCGGGTCATGAACGCGAAGGCCTCGTTGAAGTCGGCGAACTCGAGATGGCGCGAGATCGCGCCGGCGGTCGGATCCAGCGTCCAGCCGGGCAGCTGGGCCAGCAGGTCGGGCAGCTGCGCGGGAGCAATCTTGGGAGTCATGGCGGCCTCGGGGATGCGCGTTTTGGGGGTGATGAGTCCGACTCTAGGGCCTGCGGGATTCAGGAGTCGGGCACACGGATTCTCGGGCCTGCCGGCGCGGCCTCGTGGGCGGCCGAGCGCGGCCCTGGAAACTCAGCGGCCGGCGCGTCGCGCCGCGGACGCCCAGGCGCGCGCCACACGGCGGCCCAGCGCGTCGCATTCCGCCGCCAGCGCCGCCTCGAAACGCGCCACCAGCGGGTTGCCGGGCCGATGCGCCGGACGCACCGCGTAGACCCGGAACGGGATCGCGAACGCCAGCGGGCGCACCGCGAGGCCGGCGCCTTCGACCGCGAGCGCCAGCGCCGTGAGCGGGTTGACGATCGCCAGGCCCAGCCCGTGCTGGACCATCGCGCAGACCGCCACGGCGCTGTCGGTCTCCACCGCCAGCTGCCGGTCGACGCCGGCGTCGGCGAACACCTTGTCCACCCCTTGGCGGTAGCGGTCGCGCGGGTGGAAGCTGACGAAGGGCTGGGCGGCGAAATCGGCGGGCGCGAGTCGCTTCTTCGCCAGCAAGGGATGGCCGGCGGGCAGCACCGCCACCTCGTCGAGCTCCAGCAGCAGGCGCGCGTCGGCGCCGGCCGGCGCGTGGTCGTGCTCGGTCAGGCCCAGGTCGTGCGCCTGCGCCGCCAGCCGCTCCTCCAGCAACGGCGACTCGTACGGGTTGACAGACACGCTGACGCCCGGATACGCCTTCTGGAAGCGCGCGCAGGCCCCGGGCAGCAACGCGTGCGAGAACGCGGGCAGGCAGGCCAGCGACAACTGGCCCTCGGTGAACTGGCGCAGCCGCAGCGCGGTGTCGGCCACGCGCTCCAGCCCGGCGTAGGAGCGCTGCACCTCGTCGAACAGCGCGTAGGCCTGCGCCGTGGGCTGCAGCCGTCCGCGCACGCGGTCGAACAGCACCAGGCGCAGCAGCGACTCCATGCGCGCGAGCTCGCGGCTGATGGTGGGCTGCGAGGTGAACAGCGCCTCGGCGGCGCCCGTGACGCTGCCGGCGGTCATGACGGCGCGGAACACCTCCACGTGTCGATGGGTCAGCAAGGCGGGAGTCGGCATCTCCCGACCATATCAAGAATGAAAGCCGTTGCCAAACAAAAGCACTGGATTGTATTGGCCGTCGCGTGCACGATGCCGGGCATGACGACGCTCCAGCACCCCGCCCCCGCCGCCTTCACGCCCGCGCTGCTGCAACGGCTGGCCGAGACCCATGCGACGCCGCTGTGGGTGTACGACGCCGACACGATCCGCGACCGCGTCGCGCGCCTCGCGATGTTCGACACAGTGCGCTTCGCGCAGAAGGCCTGCTCCAACACGCACGTGCTGCGCCTGCTGCGCGGCCTGGGCGTGCAGGTGGACGCGGTGTCCGCAGGCGAGATCGAGCGCGCGCTGCACGCCGGCTACGACGCCCGCGACGAACACAGTGGCCTCGTCTTCACCGCCGACGAGATCGACCGCGCGACGCTCGCGCTGGTCGCGCGGCACGCCATCCCCGTCAACGCCGGCTCGGTCGCGATGATTGACCAGGTGGGCGAGGCCCTCGGCGACGGCGCCGCCGGCCATCGCATCTGGCTGCGCATCAATCCCGGCTTCGGCCACGGCCACAGCCGCAAGACCAACACCGGCGGCGAACACAGCAAGCACGGCATCTGGCCCACCGACCTCCCCGCGGCGCTCGAGGCCATCGCGCGCCACGGCATGCGGCTGGTGGGGCTGCACATGCACATCGGCTCGGGCGTCGACTACGACCACCTGGCGCTGGTGTGCGACGCGATGGTGCAGCACGTGCTCGACGTCGTCGCGCTGGGCCACGACGTGAGTGCGATCTCCGCGGGCGGGGGCCTGTCCATCCCCTACCGCGCGGGCGAGGCGCCGGTCGACACCGCGCACTACTTCAGCCTGTGGGACGCCGCACGCCAGCGCATCGCGCAGGCGCTGGGCCACGCGGTGCGCGTCGAGATCGAGCCCGGCCGCTTCCTGGTCGCCGAATCCGGCGCGCTGCTGGCCGAGGTGCGCGCGGTCAAGGACATGGGCGCCAACCACTTCGTGCTGTGCGACGCCGGCTTCAACGACCTGGTGCGCCCCGCGATGTACGGCGGCCACCACGCGATCAGCGTGCTGCCGCGCGCCAACGCGGCCGTGCG
>FSVG01001177.1_pt1 | contig 17883 bp, 21 predicted proteins | sample 1637511 | NCBI WGS metagenome assembly FSVG01 (sample SAMEA3914816, study PRJEB12502) | metagenome | biome: forest; material: soil | place: USA | collected 2011-09-16 | depth 0.3 m
CGCGTCCGTGCAGACCTGGCCCGACGTGGTGGAGTGCAGCTCGCTCACCGGCGAGATGGACTACCTGTTGCGCGTGCTGGTGAGCGACATGGCGCACTACTCGCGCTTCGTGATGGACACCTTGCTGAAGCACCCGAGCGTGCAGGACTGCAAGACCAGCTTCGTGCTGGACCGCGTCAAGCACACGACGGCCGTGCCGCTGCAGGAGACGCGCGTGCGCTGAGCCGGCTGCGCCGGCTCAGACCTCGAGCCCGTCGATGCTGCGCCGGACGTCCTCCTGCACTGCCTGCGCCGCGTCGGCGCCGCCGTCCCAGTCCGACGTGCCGCCCGCGAGGCTCCAGCTGCGGCCCGGCTGCGACACGGTGGCCTTCCAGGTGAGCAGCGAGCCTTCGACGTCCCACGTGGCCACGTAGGCAAACGCCGCCTTCGTCTCCGCATGCACGTGCGCGCTCGTGACTACGCGTTTCATGGGCGCTTCGGCGAGGGCAGCCGCGAGGACGGCGCGAGTGCGACGGGCAGGGCGCACGGGGACATGGACGGGCTCCGGTGGCGAAGTGCGGCCATCCTAGCCGGCCGGCATGACGGCTTCAATCCCGGCGCGACGCATGGGCTGTTCGCGCCGCTCGAGGAACGCGCCATGCGGGACCTGCGGTGCTTCGTGCGCGAGCGAGCGCGTCCCGCGCGCACGCGTGCGGACGCGAGCGCGCTCCGCACGCGCCTTACGCGCGCGGCGGCGCACGCTCCTTGCGCAGCTTGTCCAGCAACCCCAGGATCACGTCCACCGTGGCCGGCTTGGTGAGGTGCGCGTCGAAGCCGGCGTCGAATGCCTGGCGGCGCGCCTCGTGGCCGCCGCTGGCGGTCAGCGCGAGCAGCACCGGCAGCTGCTGGCTGGGCGTCAGGCGAATGGCGCGCGCGGCGCCGTAGCCGTCCAGCACGGGCATGTCGATGTCGAGCACCACCGCGTTCGGTTCGAAGGTTCGCATGGTCTCCAGCGCGTGCCGGCCGTCGTAGGCGCTGGCCGTGTCGTGGCCGTGCGCCTGGAGCAGCGTGCACAGTGAGTCGGCACTGTCGTGGTTGTCGTCCACCACGAGGATCTTCATCGTTCGGGCCCCTTTGTGGAAGAAGCCTCCCAACAGTCTTATCGGTTTGTGACCCATCGTATCCGGGCGCGCGCCCCGGCCGACGCGGGCCGCGCAACGGAACCCGGGATTCGTGAATACGCCTCGACTATGCGTTGTGCCGCGGCGGCGGTCGTGCATTCCTCCTCGACCGGGCACGGTGCTTGCTGCCGGACCGTCGAGTTGGAGAGTCCCCCCATGGCCAAGATCCTTTTCGTCGACGATTCGCGTGACAACGCGGACACGCTCGAAACCTTTTTCAAGCTGCTCGGGCACGAGACGGCGGTCGCCTACGACGGCGAGTGCGCGCTCGAGACCGCGGCCACGTTCGTGTTCGACATCGCGTTCATCGATCTGCAGATGCCCATGCTCGACGGTTTCGACACCGCCAGGGCGATCCGCGCGCAGCGCGGCAGCAGCGCGATCCTGATCGCGCTGAGCGGCCAGGACCGGGACAGCCGCCGGCTCGAGGCCGACGTCGCCGGCTTCGACGGCTACCTGCAGAAGCCAGCGCGGGCGTCCGATCTCGTCGCGATCGTCGACGCCTTGCCGCACTGAACCCATCGCGCCCGCAGCGGATCGATCGATCGGGAGCACGCCTTGCCGACGCCTCGCACCGGGCCCATCGCGTCGTTCGCACGCCGCCCAAGAACCTTTCCGAAGATCATGCCTGTCTCGTATTCCATGGAACACCTCGCCTCCAATCAATCGTTGTCCGGCAAGCCGAACGCCGATCCGCAACTGCACGACGCACCAGCCCGCCCGCCGCTGCCCGAGGGCGGCGGCCGCACCGTGCTCGTGGTCGACGACCACGTCGACGCGGCCGACACGCTGGCCGCCTTGCTGGAGGCCAGTGGCTTCCATGTGCTGGTGGCCCACGACGGCCCGACGGCGCTGGCGTTGAGCCAGGAGTGGGCGCCCGACTACGCGTTGCTGGACATCGGCATGCCCGCGATGGACGGATACGAGCTCGCCGCGCACCTGCGCTTCGCGCCGGGCAGCGAGGGCATGAAGGTGATCGCCGTCACCGGCCGCGGCCTCGACGAGCACGCGCGCGAATCGCGCGCCCAGGGTTTCGCGGCCCACCTGGTCAAGCCGGTCGACCTGCAGCGTCTGGCCACGCTGCTCGATTGATCCGCGCGCTCACACGGAGCGCGTGATGCGCTCACACGGAGCGCGTGATCCCGCCGTCGACGCGCAGGTTCTGCCCGGTGATGTAGCCACCGGCCTCGCTGGCCAGGAACGCGATCACGCCGGCGATCTCGCTCGCCTTGCCATAGCGTCCCATCGGGATGCGGCTGCGGAACGCCTCCTTCTCGGGCAGGCTGTCGATGAAGCCGGGCAGCACGTTGTTCATGCGCACGTTGTGCGCCGCGTACTGGTCGGCGAACAGCTTGGTGAACGCCGCGAGGCCGGCGCGGAACACGCCCGAGGTGGGAAACACCGGATCGGGCTCGAACGCCGCGAACGTGGAGATGTTGACGATCGCGCCGCCGCCCTGCGCCACCATGATCGGAGCCACCAGGCGGGCCGGGCGCACGGCGCTCAGGAAGTAGACCTCCATGCCCTTATGCCAGTCGTCGTCGCTCAGCTCGAGCACCGGCGCGCGCGGGCCGTGGCCGGCGCTGTTGACCAGCACGTCCACGCGGCCCCACTCGTTCATGACCTGGTCGACGAGGCGCTTGACGTCGTCGTTGGACTGGTTCGACCCGGTCACGCCGATGCCGCCCAGCTCCTTGGCGAGCGCCTCGCCCTTGCCCGACGACGACAGGATCGCGACGCGGAAACCGTCCTCGGCCAGCCGGCGCGCCGCTGCGGCGCCCATGCCGCTGCCGCCGGCGGTGACGATGGCTGTCTTCTGCTGGGACATACGCGGTCTCCTTGAATGCGAATGCGCCATTTGGCCACGACGGCGAGCCACCCGTCGCAAGCGCATCACGAAGCCCGCCTGGAACCCGTTGCCAGAGGTCTTGGAGGCGCTCGAGACCGGGGTTGCTAGCATCCCACCCATTCAGGCAGCACGGGTGTGCGCACATGAGCGGCTTCGACGAACGGATCGTGAATGGCATCGGCGTGCTCGCGGCGGTCGTCGAGAGCAAGTCGTTCGCGCGCGCCGGCGAGGCGCTGGACATGTCGCAGTCGGGCGTGAGCCGGGCTATCGCGCGGCTGGAGGCGCGCCTGGGCATGCGGCTGCTGGAGCGCACGACGCGCGCGGTGTCGCTCACCGACGAAGGCCGGCGCTTCCACGACCAGGTGATGCCGTTGCTGGCCGGGCTGGAGGAGGCGGTCGACGCCGCGGCGCAGGGGACGACGGCGATCCGCGGGCGGCTGCGGGTCAACATCGATCCCTACCTCTCGCGGCTGGTACTCGGGCCGCGCATCGGCGAGTTCCTCGTCCAGGTGCCGCAGCTGCGTCTGGAGCTCGTCACCAGCGACCAGCTGGGCGACCTGGTCGGCGACGGCTTCGACCTGGCCGTGCGCTTCGGCCATCCGCGGCCGTCCTCGCTGGTCGCGCGCAAGCTGCTGGAGCCGCGCATGCTCACCATCGCGTCGCCCGCCTATCTCGCGCGCTACGGCCACCCCGCGCATCCGGCCGAGCTCGAGGCCGGCCGCCATCCGTGCATCCAGTTCCGCGATCCCGCCACCGGGCACGCGTTCCCCTGGGAGTTCCACAAGCGGCGCAAGAAGCTCGCGTTCGAGACCGCCGGGCCATTGACCGTCAACGACGCGGGCACGCTGTACAGCGTCTGCCTGGCAGGGCACGGCATGGCGCAGGTGATGGACCTGGGCGTGCAAGGCCTGCTGGCCGACGGGACGCTGGTCGACGTGTTCCCGCAGTGGAACGACGAGCGCTTTCCGCTCTACGCGTTCTACCCGTCGCGGCATCACCTGCCGCGCAAGACGCGCGCCTTCCTGGAGTTCATCGAGACGCTTCTGGCGTGATGCGCGTTCCGTTCGATGATGCCTGGATGTCATCAATGAAATGACATTCATGCTCTCGCAATCCTGCGTCCTCATCGCCAGACTTCGGGTCTTGCGGCCATGCGCCGATGGTTCACGAGGAGTCTTCGATGTTTGCGATCACAGGTATTTCAGGGCAGGTCGGCGGCGCGGTCGCGCGGGCGCTGTTGGCGGCGGGGCGGCCGGTACGGGCCGTCGTGCGCGATCCGGCCAAGGGCGAGCCCTGGGCGCGCCAGGGCTGCGAGGTCGCGCTGGCCAGCCTCGACGACGCCGGGGCGCTGAGGTCGGCCTTCGCCGGCTGCGACGGCGTGTTCTTCGTGCTGCCGCCGGTGTTCGATCCGGCGCCGGACTTTGCGGAGACGCGGCGCGTCGTCGCCGCGGTGCGCGACGCGCTGGACGCGACGCGTCCGGCCAGGCTGGTGTCGCTGTCGACGATAGGCGCGCAGGCGACGCGGTCCAACCTGCTGTCGCAGCATGGCCTGCAGGAGGCTGCGCTGGGCGCGCTGCCGATCCCGGTCACGTTTCTGCGCGCGGCCTGGTTCATGGAGAACGCGGCGTGGGACGTCGCGCCGGCGCGCGAGACGGGCGTCGTGCCCAGCTTCCTGCAGCCGCTGGACCGGGCTATCCCCATGGTGGCGACGGCCGACGTCGGCACCGCGGCCGCCGCGTTGCTGCAGGAGTCGTGGACGGGGCGACGCGTGGTCGAGGTCGAGAGCGCGCGCGTCGCGCCCAACGACCTCGCGGCCGCACTCGCGCGCGCCCTCAGGCGTGACGTGCGCGCGCAGGCGGTGCCGCGCGCGAGCTGGCACGACCTCTTCGCCGCGCAGGGCATGAGCAATCCCGGCCCGCGCATCGCGATGCTCGACGGCTTCAACGAGGGCTGGATCGGTTTCGACGGCGACGCCGCGTCGCGCCGCCAGGGCGCGACGACGCTGGACGCCGTGATCGGCGCGCTGGTGCGCCGCTAGCGCTCCGACGCGATCTTCGACGCCTCGACGATCGCGACCACCACCGGCGACGCAAGAATCAAGACTTGACCCCGGGGTGGCCGGCGCGCGGCTCATTGGGGTCAAGTCTTGATTTTTGCGTGCTGGCCGTCAGGCCGGCCACGACGGCCAGCACGACGAGCACGACGAGCACGAGTACCGCGGCCAGCGCGAACACCACGCGAGCCACCGCTCGTCGCCCGCTCCGGCCCGGGTGGTTCAGGCGTTGCACCCGCGCGCGACGCGTTGAATCGCCGGCGACGCAAAAATCAAGACTTGACCCCGGGGTGGCCGGCGCGCGCCTCATTGGGGTCAGGTCTTGATTCTTGCGTGGCGGCCAGATGGCCGGCGGCGATGCGGCCGCGGGCCGCGACGGCCAGTGCGACGAGTACCAGCGCCGCGGCCACGGCGAACGTGATGCGCGTGCCGCCGGCGACGGCCGCGGCCGTCGCGCGCATCGGGTCGGCGGCGTGCGAGCCGAGCGCGAAGACGGCGCCCATCGCCGAGGCGCCGGTGACGAGGCCCAGGTTGCGCGCGAGATTGAGCAGCCCCGACACGACGCCGCGCCGATCGGCCGCGACCTCGGCCATCACCGCGGTGTTGTTGGCGGCCTGGAACAGCGCGTAGTGCGCGGTGACGACGACCAGCGGGATCGCGTAGCCCGCGACGCCGGCCGCGACGGGCGCCAGGCACAACAGGCCGCAGCCGATCGCCATGCCCACGAGGCCGGCGACGGTGGCGCGGTGCGCACCGAAGCGGTCCACCAGCCGGCCGGCCGGCACGCCGGACAGCGCGGCCACCAGCGGGCCCGCGGACATCACGCCGCCGATCGCGCCCGGCGCCAGCCCGAGGCCGCGCGCGAGATGGAACGGGCCGACCACCAGCGTCGCCATCACCACGGTGGACACCAGCGCGCTCATCACCAGGCTCGCGCTCAACACCGGATCGCGCAAGGTCTCCAGCCGGACCAGCGGCGACGGCGCGCGTGCCTGCTCGCGCACGAACAGCGCGCCACCCAGCGCCGCGGCCGCGAGCAGCGCCGCGTTGAGCACGCCGAAACGACCGTGGCCCAGCGTCATCGCGAGCGCGTACGACCCGAGCGACGCGGCCAGCAACGCGGTGCCGCGCCAGTCGAATGTCGTGCCGGGCGCGGACGGCGCGCGGCGGTCGATGGGCAGATGGCGCCGCGCCAGCACGAGCGCCACGAGCCCGGGCACCGCGCTGGCCAGGAACACGGCCCGCCAGCCGAACGCGGCCACCAGCACGCCGCCCAGCGACGGCCCGAGCGCGGTGCCGGCCGAGGACATCGCGCCCAGCAGGCCCAACGCGCGCCCGGTGGCGGCCTTGGGAACGGCCGCGCCGACGAAGGCCATCGCGAGCGCCATCATGATGGCCGCGCCCAGCCCCTGCACGGCCCGCGCCGCGACCAGCCAGGCGAGGCCCGGCGCGGCGGCGCACAGCGCGCTGGCGCCGGTGAACAGCGCGATGCCGATCGTCAGCAGGCGCCGATGGCCGACGATGTCGCCCAGCCGGCCCACGCCGACGATCAGCGCGGTGGTGGCGAGCAGGTAGGCGAGCACCACCCACTGCACCTGCTGGAACGACGCCCCGAAGCGCGCGGCGAGCGTCGGCAGCGCGACGTTGGCGATGCTGGTGCCCAGCGACGACAACAGCATGCACGCGCCCAGCGCGGCCAGTGTCCAGCCGACCGGGCCCGGGGTGGCCGTCTCGTCGCGGTGCGTCGTCTTCATGGGAGTCCTCGTCGTCTCGTCGGCGCCGGAGCTGGCGGCTATGGCAACGATAGGCGGCCGCCGCGCGCGGCGGAAGGCGCACCGTGCGCATTCGACAAGTGCACGCGACGCGCTGTCGGTGCGCGACACTAGTGTCGTGAGTCAGAAATTCGTTGAAGAATCCTGCCCAAAACGCCCACATCCGTCGTTGCGCCCGCTCGCGAGGCATCCGGGCATCGTTTCGCGGGCGCGCCTAGTCTGCGAACGTTTTGGACAGGATTCAGCATCGCCTCTTCTTCGCTCCAGACCTATTCAACGAATTTCCAACTCGCGACACTAGCCTTCGCTCCGGACCTGTTCAACGAATTTCCAGCTCACGACACCCGCTCATGACCCGCCCCGATCTCAACCTGCTGGTGACCCTCGACGCGCTGCTCGCCGAAGGCAGCGTGGCCGGCGCCGCGCGCCGGCTGCGGCTCAGTCCGTCGGCGATGAGCCGCACGCTGGCGCGGCTGCGCGAGACCATGGGCGATCCGCTGCTGGTGCGCGCCGGCCGCGGCCTGGTGCCGTCGCCGCGGGCCATCGAGCTGCGCGAGCGGGTCGGACTGCTCGTGCAGGAGGCCGAGGCCGTGCTGCGCCCCGCCGAGGCGCTAGCCCCGGCGCGGCTGGAGCGCACGTTCACGCTGCGTTGCCGCGAGGGCTTCGTCGAGAACTTCGGCCCGGCGCTGCTGGCACTCGTCGCCGAGCAGGCGCCCGGCGTGCGCCTGTGCTTTCTCGCCAAGCCGGACAAGGACAGCGCGGCGCTGCGCGACGGCACCGTCGATCTCGAGACCGGCGTCGTGGGCAGGTCGAACGGCCCGGAGATCCGCGCCCAGGCGCTGTTCCGCGATCGCTTCGTCGGCGTGGTGCGCGCCGGCCATGCGCTCGGCGACGGCGCGGTGACGCTGGCGCGCTACCTGGCCGCACGCCACGTCGCGGTGGCGCGGCGCACGCTCGTCAAGGGGCCGATCGACGGCGCGCTGGAGGCCTTGGGCCAGGCGCGCGACGTCGCCACCAGCGTGGGCGACTTCTCGGCCGCGCTGGCGCTGGCGCGCACGTCCGACCTGGTGGCCACGGTGCCCGAGCGCCACACGGGCCACCTGCGGGACGGCCTGCACACGTTCGCGTTGCCGCTGACCATCGCGCCGTTCAGCGTGTCCATGCTGTGGCATCCGCGGCTCGACGGCGATCCGGCGCATCGCTGGCTGCGCGCGTGCGTGCGGGACGCCTGCGCACCCGCGCGCGGCGAGGGCGACGGCGCCTCCGCTTGACGGCGCGTCAGCGCGCCTTGGCCTCGGTCTCGAGCCCCGCGTGCTTCACGTCGTCGGCGACGGTCGGCACCAGCTTGCGCGCCGCCTCGAGGTCGGCGCGCGCCGCGTCGGCCTGGCCCAGGCGGGTGCGCGCGAGGCCGCGGCCGTACAGCGACCAGGCGCCGTCGGGACGCAGCTTGAGCGCGCGGTCGAAGTCGGACAGCGCGTCGCGCGGCTCGCCGCGGCGCAGGTGCACCCAGGCGCGGCTGTCGAGGTAGGCGGCCTCCTTCGGCCCCAGGTCGATGGCGTCGTCGCAATCGGCCAGCGCCTTGTCCAGCTCGATCCCCAGCAGCGCACGGGCCCAGCAGCGCGAGTTGAGGGCGTTCTCGAGCCGGTACTCCCTGCGGTGCGACGCGATCCACAGGTTCCACTGCGGCAGCGCCTGCGCGGGCAGGTCGAGGTCCATGTACATGCGCGCCATCTCGCTGCGCGAGTCGGATTGCGGCGCGAGCGCCCTGTCCATCGCCTGCAGGTCGGCCAGGGCCGGGTCGCGCTGCTTCGCTGCGGTGTTCATCCACGCGCGCTGCAGGCGTGCCTCCGTCTGCGCCGGGTCGAGGCGCAGCGCGGTGTCGAAGTCGCGCAGCGCCTGCGGCATCTGCTTCAGCGCCAGGTGCACCTCGCCGCGGCGCGTGAAGTTCTCGGCCGACTGCGGCGCGAGCTCGCACGCACGATCCAGGTCGGCCAGCGCGAGCGCGTAGTCCTTGCGCGCGGCCGAGGCGGCGCCGCGGCGGGCGTACGCGGAGGCGTCCGCGGGCGCGTCGGCAGCGCCCGATGCCGCGGGCTCCGGCGCCGCGGCGTTCAACGCGAACACGCGGCCGCCGTTGTACGTGAAGTACATCTTCTCCTGGCGCCTGGACACGTAGATGCGGTGCGACAGGAAGAAGTCGATGCCCACCAGCATGTCGATGTGGTCGAGGTCGAAGTCGGCGATGGCGAGCTGATTGTGGCTGATCACCTCGCCGCCGATCTCGAACTCCCTGATCGGTGCCACCCAGGACTTCGCCGACCCGTCGCCGCCGCCGTACATCAGCGCGGCGGGCTTCATGTCGGCGTCTGTCACGCCGGCGGCGTGCGCCGCGCGCAGCGACACCACCGACGTGGCGCCGGTGTCGAACAGCACGTGGATGGTCTCGCCGTTGAGCTTCGCGTTCGCCGCGATCGCCGGCAGCCGCGAGCCGTCGTCGCGCAGCTCCAGCTCCGAGACGGGGGTGTCGCCGGCCCAGTAGGCCATGTTGCGGTCGTCGCAGTCGCCGACCGGATCGAGGAAACGGATCACGCCGTGCGCGAGGTCGTACTCGGTGTCGACGAACGCGAGCAGGTTGCGCCCCATCAGCCCCATCGTGCCGCTGCCGGGCTCGTTGCCGCCGACGATGAACTCGGCGTTCGGCACCTCGCCCTTGAGCAGCCCCAGCTTCTTGACCGTGGTCATGCGCGTGGCCACCGAGCCCGTGAAGCCGTAGACGCGCAGGCCGTCCGGCACGCGCCGCAGCTTCAGGTCCAGCTGCTGCGCGGCGGCCTCGGTGAGGAAGCTGAAGAACGCGCCCGAGTCCACGGTCAGGCGCACGTCGGTGCCGTTGATGCCCACCGTGGCGACGGCGCGATTGCCCACCATCGTCACCGGCAACGTCACCGCGCTCACCTTGCAGGCGGCCGCGGCCGGCGCCGCCTGCAGCAGCGCGGCGGCGAACCCGGCGCTCGCGGCGACGGCTCGCATGAAGTGCTTCATCCTCGTCTCCCCTGGCTGGACGGGCGTCGTCGCGGCGCGATCTTCAACGGCGCCGTTGGCGCGAGACTGTACGACGGAGTCCGCGGCCGGGGCCTCAGGGCAGGAACCAGAGCCGGGCGTCGTCCAGCGGCGTCGCGGGCGGCAACAGCGGGTTCTTCAGCTCGATGACCGTGCGCCGGCCGAGGCGCGCGCGGCGGATCGCGCTGCCGTAGTGGCGCTCGAACAGCGTCTCCATCGAGCCGTCGTGCAGGGCCTCGTCCAGGCCCTTGCGCAGGTCGGCGGCGAGCGCGGTGTCGCGTCGCTTGACGAAGAAGTACATCGCCGTCGGATAGTGCAACGCCAGCTGCGGCTCGACCACCAGGCCTTCGTCGGAGTGCGCCGCCTGCTCGTTCCAGACCTCCAGCAGCGAGCGCGGGAAGTAGTCGATCGCGCCCGTGCGCAGCTTGACGAACAGGTCGCCGTAGCGGGCCGACGCGTCCACCGGCAGGCCGGCCGCCTTCAGGATGTCGGTGTCGGGCCAGTCGGCGCCCTGGCCCGCGCGCAGCGAACCGAGTGCGGCCGCGTTGCGCACGCCCGCGAAAGACTTCCCGGCGCCTTGGCGCACCAGCAGCAGCCGCCATCCGAGCAGGCCGCGATCGATCGGCACGCGGATCGGCGTCAGGGCCTGCTCGCGCTCGGACGTGGTCATCGTCCAGACCACGTCCAGTCCGGGGCCGGCCTGCAGCGCGCGCAGCGCCTGCTCCTGCAGCATGAACTGCGGGTGCGGCGCGAACTCGTAGCGGCCCGGCGCGGACCTGCCCAGCGCCAGCAGCAACAACTGGACCGGGTAGTCGTCGCGCCGGTCGCCGCCTTGCTCGGCGCGCGGAAAGACCACCGTGCGCGGGGCGGCGACCGCCTGGCCCGGGAGCGTCGCGCTCATCGCCAATGACACCAAGACCCTGCGTCGACTCGTCATCTTCCATCCTGCTGCTGCCCGAAACCGCGCCGGTGGCGCCATCGCTGTCGAGAGAACAATGCCCGCCATGGACGTGCGTTCCGTTGCCTGCCACGCAGGCTACCGTGTTCCGGCCGGCCCGTCGGAACCGCGACGGGCGTTGCGTGATTTTTCGGGCGCGGACGCTGCGGGATCGCGACGCGGCCGGCCCGGCGCATGCGGGGTCTCCAGCAAGTCCAGCGGCACGCCGCAGCCGGCCAGGAAGCGCAGCTTCGCGTCGCGCGCCTGTTGCTTGAGCGCGTATTCGGCCTTCAGCGCCGCCGAGCGCGACGGCAGCGCCGATGCCGCCACGATGCGCAGCGGCGGAAACGCACGCGTGAAGCGCGCGCCGCGGCCCGCGGCATGGGCCAGGAAGCGCGCGGCCAGGTCCGTGGTGATGCCGGCGTACAGGCGCTCGCCGGCGCATTCGAGCAGGTACAGCACCCACGGCCGCGGCGCGGCTGGCGGATCCTGGACGCAGGCCGGGGCGGGCGCCGGCGTCGGCTCGCGGGGTTGGGTCGTTGCTGTCTTGCTGGCGCGCATGGAGCGGCAGTCTACGACGCGGGCGACGGCAGGGACTGCGCGAAGGCGGCGATCGCCGCCAGGGTGTCGGGGTGGCGGGCCAGCGTGCGGTGGTCGGTGCCGGCGATCGTGCGCAGCCCGCCGTGCGCCGGCGTGCAGGCGGGCAGCGCCCGTGCCAGCGCGCGCGAATCGCGGTGCGGGACGCGGCGATCGCGCCCTGCCAGCAACACCAGGCTGGGGCAGGCGACGCGGTGCGCCTGCGCCAGCGCGTCGAACGGGTGCCGCAGCCAGGGCAACCCCGGCCATAGCAGCGGATTGCGCAGCAGGATGCGGCGTATCGACGCGGGCGGCGACAGCAGCACCAGGCCCGCGAGGCACCGGCCGGCGGCCACGTGGACGGCCACGGCCCCGCCCAGGCTGCGTCCGACCAGCACCACGCGCCCGGGCTCGACCCGGGCCTGTGTCGTGGCCCAGGCCACGATGGCCGCGGCGTCGTCCACGGCGTTGGCCTGCGTGGCCTCCCCCGTGGAGCCTCCGCGGCCCCGGTAGTTGAAGGCACAGACCGCCCACCCCGCGCCCAGCCACGAGCCCAGCGCCGGCGTCCAGCCGACGTCCTCGTTGCGGCCGCCCAGCCACACGACGACGCCTTCGGTCGGCAGCGCCGTGGCGCTCCACCAGCCTTGCAGGCGCGCGCCGTCGGGCGCGTCGAACGCCACGGCCCGCGTGCGATGGCCGGCGTGCGGGCCCGCGGGCGCCGTGCGCCGCGCGCGCGGGACACCGAAGAGCAGGCGCGACTGCCAGCGCATCGCGACGGCGAGCGCGACGATCCAGGCGGAGACGACGCTGAGGACGATCAGGGCGAGTGTGGTGAGCACAGACGGCGGGAGTGAAGGCGCGGGGTCGCCACGTCGCGCCATGCTACGCGTCGCGTGCGAAGATTCGATGGCGCGCCGCGCGCCTGCGTGGTTCCGGGCCGGCGCCGTGCGATCCGCCCGGCCGCCAGCAGGCGCTCGCACCGAAGGGCCAGCCCATGACCGCCAACGTCGATGACCGGATCGCCGGCTTTCTCGCCAAGTACACGCCCGAGATCGCGGCCCGCCTGGGCGAGTCGCGGCGGCGCCTGCGCGCGCTGTTCCCGCGCGGCTTCGAGCTGGTCTACGACAACTACAACGCGCTGGTGTTCGGCTTCAGCCCGACCGAGCGCACGCCCGACGCCTTCATCTCCGTCACCGGCTATCCGAAGTGGGTCACGCTGTTCTTCCTGCACGGCGCGAGCCTGGCCGACCCGCTGGGCCTGCTCGAAGGCGCGGGCAAGCAGGTGCGCGGCCTGCGCCTCGCGAGCGCGGCCGACTTCGATCGGCCCGAGGTGGCCGCGCTGATCGAGCAGGCCATGGCTCCGCAGCGCGCGGCCCTGGCCGCGGCGCCGGCGCTCAGCACGCAGGTCAAGCTGGTCGCCGCCAAGCAACGGCCGCGGCGGCCCGCGGGCGCCTGAGCGCGGTGTTCGTGCGAGTGTCGATCATCTAGACACTTGACTGTCCAGGCGCCGGCCCTGGAGCCGGCGCTGCGCGACACGACCCGCCGAGGTAGTGGCGCCGCGGCGTCCACGACACGCAGGCCTGGGCGCCGCTGGTGCGCTGGCTCGACGCGCGCTTCGGATCGTTCGAACTCGCGTCGGCGCAGGCGGATGCGATCTTGGCCCGCCACCTCGCCTTCGCCACATCGGCCTGAAGTTCGGGACCGGCCTCGCATGGCGCTCTGTGCGTCGCGACGCCGCCCGCCTGCAAAAATCAAGACTTGACCCCTATGAAGGACGGGCGGCTTTCATAGGGGTCAAGTCTTGATTTTTGCGTGTTGGGGTGCGCCGTGTTTCGTCCGGGCGTGCCGCTGCACAGCCCCGCGGTGGGCGTCGCCTGGCGCGTCGATCCGACCCGCCGCCTATTCAGCGAGCGATCAGCCGGCCAGCACGCGCAGCACGCACCGCGCGGCCGCCTCCGGCACGAGCAACAGCACGGCGGACGCGCGGATCTGCGCCAGCGTGTTGGCCTGCAGCGCGCCGTCGCCGAGCGCGACGGCCATCCACAGCAGGCTGCCGCGCGCGACCACGCGCAGCAGGCCGGCGGTCACGCGCGCCGCGCCGGGCAGCACCGCGGCGTCGACGGGGACGGTGGCGATGGTCCCCGGCGTCGCTCGGCCTGCGGCCAGACCGCGCCCCGCCGGAAGCCGCGTCCGGGGCTGCACGGACGCCTGTTCGGTGGCGGCCGGCGGCCGGCGACCACCGCCGGGTGCTCAGGACGCCTTCTTGCGTGCGGGCCTGGCCTTGGCCTGGTTGAGCGCGATGGCCTCGCGGATGAGTGCCTTGAACGCGGCCGCGTCGACGGCCTCGCCCTCGGCGATGTCGATCGCGCGCCGCGTGTTGCCCTCGAGGCTGGAGTTGAAGAGGCGGGCCGGATCCGCCAGCGACGCGCCCTTGGCGAAGGTCAGTTTCACCACCTTCTTGTAGGTCTCGCCGGTGCACAGGATGCCGTCGTGCGAGAACACGGGCGTCGCGCCCCACTTCATCTCCTCGACGACCGCGGGGTCGGCCTCGTGGATGAGCTTGCGCATGTGGGCGAGCGTCGTCCCGCGCCAGTCGCCGAGCTCGGCGATCTTTCGCGTGATGAGTTCGGGGCCCGTCAGGCCCTCGGCGTTTTCCAGCTTTTGCATGATCGCTTCCTGGGATGTTGCGGCTTCCCTTGCAGGACGGGATGGCGGCCCGGCGAGGCCGGCGATGCGATGTTACGGCGAGCGACAGCGCGCGCAACGGGGCTTGGCCAGGGACCGCTTGACGTCGCACCCGTGGCTTTGCAATACTTAGGCATCTACTTTAGTATTGGTGCCGCGATGTCCCTCACCCTCTACTACCACCCGCTGTCCTCCTTCTGCTGGAAGGTGCTGGTCGCGCTCCGCGAGACCGGTGTCGCCTTCGAGCCGCGCCAGGTGAACCTGGGCGACGCGGCCGACCGCGCGGCGTTCCAGGCGGTGTGGCCGCTGGCGAAGTTCCCCGTGTTGCGCGACGAAGCGCGTGGCAAGACGGTGCCCGAGTCGAGCGTGATCATCGACTACCTGGCGCGCGTCGAGCCGGCGGCATCGGCGTTGATCCCGGCCGATCCCGACCGGGCGATGCAGGCGCGCCTGCTCGATCGCCTCATCGACAACTACATCCACCTGCCGTTCCAGCAGATCGTCGACGAGCGCCTGCGCCCGGCCGGCAACGCCGACCCGTTCGGCGTGGAGCAGGCGCGACGCAGGATCCGCGCGGGCTACGACCTGGTCGCGCCGATGATTGCCGGGCCGTGGGCGCTGGGCGACGCGTTCACGCTGGCCGATTGCGCCGCGGTGCCCGCGCTGTTCTACGCGGACCACGCCGTGGCGCTCGCCGAATGGCCGGCGCTCGCCGCGTACCTGGCGCGCCTGAAGGCACGGCCAAGCGTGGCGCGCGTGCTGGCCGAGGCCGGGCCGTTCATGCAGTATTTCCCCCTCAAGAACGGCTGAGCTGGCCCCCATGACGAGATTCGTGATCGGCACGGACGTCGCGCTGCACCTGGCACGGCTGGGCGCCGCCGTCCCTGTGCAGCACCGCCTGTTGGCGCCGACGCTGCTGCGCTCCCAGGTGCTGGCCCGGCTCTACGAGCTCGCGCGGCGTGGCGAGCTCGATGAACGCAGCGCGGCGCGCCAGCTCGACTACCTGCGCGCGCTCCGGTTGCGGCTGCTGGGCGACCGCACGCTGCAACGCGTGGCCTGGGACATCGCCCGCGAGCTCGGCTGGCCCGACACCTTCATGGCGGAGTACCTCGCGCTGACCCGCTTGCAGGCCGATGCGTTCGTCTGCCTGGACGCCGATCTGGCGCGCGCGGCGGCCCGCGTCGTGCCGGTGGCGTCCATGGCCGAACTGCTCGGCGACGCCGCCTGATCACGGCACCGATCACGCGACGCGCGCGGTTCGGGCGAACCCGATCGCCGTGTCCCCCGCGAGCATGTGCACGCCGATCCAGCCGTCCGCGAGCAGTTGCTGCTGCAGCGCGAAGTCGTCGGCCGCGGCCCACGCCAACGCCTCGACGTCGACCGCCGAGCCTTGCCACACGGGCCCGCCCACGCGGCGCCACATGACGTGCCGCAGCGAGCCTTCGGCCTGTATGCCCACCCACACCACGGCGAAGCCGTGCGCCAGCAGCGTGCGCCGCGACTGCGCGTTGGTGGGCGCCGCGCGCACCAGCAGCTCGTCATGGCCGTGTTCGCGCGCGAGCTGGATGCGCGCCGCCACCAGCGCCGGATGCAGGCCTTGCCCGCGTTGCGAGGGATCCACCATCGCGGCCGACAGCAGGGCGACGCGGCCCGCGCGGGCCGGCTCCCAGCCCAGGTCGCCGGCGTAGTTGTCCTTGTCGCCGACCTGCGGCCGGGTCAGCGAGCCATAGGCCGCCAGGCGCTCGCCCGCGAACAGCCCCAGGCTCTCGCCGCGCGCGCCGAAGTGGTCCGACAGGAATCGTCGCGGCCCGCCGAACAGGCGGAACATGCCGGGCTCGGGCAACGCGCGGATCACGTCCTCGTGCAGCGCGAGCAGCGCGGGCAGGTCGTCGGCGTCCAGGCGCCGCAGCACATGGCCCGATGGCAGCGGGGTGTTGATCATGGGGTGGTGGCCGCGTCGCCGATCAGCTCGGCATAGTTGAACATCTCCAGCGGCGGCAGGGCGTCCATGCGGCGCGCCTCCCGCAGGTTGATCTGGAGCGCGAAGCGCGTCAAGGTCTCCACCGGGATGCGTGCCGGCGCCACCTTGCCCACCAGGATCTGCTGCGCCTTGTAGGCCGCGAACTGGCCGACGTTGTAGTAGCGGCCGACCAGGCCCAGCAACGCGCCCGCGGCCATCAGCTGCTCGGTGGACGCGAACGCCGGCAGCCGCGCCGCGAGCGCCGCGGGCACCACGACGTCGCGCGCCTGCGTGCTGAGAAAGGAATCGGGCGGCATGTAGAGCCAGTCCGCGCCGGCGGCACGGAAGCCGCGCACGATGTCGGCCGCGCCGTCGCCGATGCTGCGTCCCGCGGCGTCGACGCGGAAGGGCTCGGCCAGCACCGTGAAGCCCGCGCGCTGGCCGAGGGCGCGCAGCTCCGCCAGCACCGCGATCGAGTTCGGCTCGTTGAGCGAATAAAGCATGCCCAGCCGCTTGAACGCCCGGTAGGTGGCCATGGCCTGCACCTGCTGCGCGAGGCTCGCGACGTGGCTGACGCCGGTGACCGGGCGCCCCGGCGCCTCGAGGCTGGCCACGATGCCGGTGCTCACCGGCGCCGCGACGAGGCTGAACACCACCGGGATGTCGGTGATGAAGCGCGCGGGGTCCTTCGCGTCCCGGCGGCCCACGATGCCCAGCGTCACGCCGGTGCCCCAGGTGTGGACCAGGTCGGGCCGCACGGCGCGGATCTCGTCCACCAGCGCGGGCAGCTTCGCCGGGTCGAGCGCGATGTCGCGCCAGGTGATCTCCACAGGGATGCCGCGCGCCGCGAAGTAGGCGACGAAGCCGTCCTCGACGGCCGTGCGACCGCGGTAGGTGATCGCGTAGATGCGCCAGGGCCGGCGCGGCGCCGCGTCGGCCGCGAACGCGTCGATCGCGCCGGAGGCGAGCGCTAACGCCAGCACGTCGCGGCGGATCATGTCGCGCGCCTTCCCGCCAGCAGCAGGAACAGCAGGCCGCAGGCGAGGATCACCGCGGCCATCGTGACGAAGGCCCCGGCGTGGCCGATGCCGGCCACCAGCGCGCCGGCCAGCAGCGGCCCGCTGGCGTTGCCGAGCCGCTCCACCAGGCGATAGGCGCCGAACACCGGGCCGCTGCCGTGCGCCTCGATCTCGGCCGCGCAGACCTGGGTCAGCAGGCTGCTTTGCGCGGCGATCGACAGGCCCTGGCCCAGGCCCAGCAGGATCGTCACCAGGTACACCGGCGCGACGCCTTGCGTGGCGAGGAAGGCGAAGCCGCCCAGCGACGACAGGCACAGGCCGCCGCCCACCAGGCGCGCGAGCGGCACGCCGCGTTCGACCCAGCGCGTGGCCTGCGGCAGCACCAGCACCAGCACCACCGCGTAAAGCATGATCGCGCGGCCGGCGACCGACGCCGGCGCGCCCGACGCGAGCACATACACCGGCACGAGATAGAAGCACGCGCCGGCCAGGATCAGCTTGGCCGGCAGCGCCGCGAGCACCGTGACCCACAGGAAGCGGCGGTGCTCGAACAGGCGCAGGAAGTCGCGCCGCGTCGGCGCGGCCGTGGCCGAGGTCGGCGCATGGGCATGCGCGAGCGGTACGCCGCGCACCGTGAGCCACGCGAAGGCGGCGGTCGACGCGGCGACGGCGAAGCCCCAGCGCGGGCCGACGTGGTCCGCCAGGATGCCGCCGATCGGCGGCCCGCACACGCCCGCCACCATGATCGCGCCGACGAACAGCGCGAAGCCGCGGGTGCGCTCGGCCGGCGCCGTGTTCTCCAGCACCAGGCCCTGCCC
>FSVG01000888.1_pt1 | contig 17753 bp, 17 predicted proteins | sample 1637511 | NCBI WGS metagenome assembly FSVG01 (sample SAMEA3914816, study PRJEB12502) | metagenome | biome: forest; material: soil | place: USA | collected 2011-09-16 | depth 0.3 m
CAGATACATATTGCCCTCGTCGGGAGCCGCGGTGTTGCAGGCGAGCGGCCCCAGTAGCGACAGACCACTCTTCCTAAGCACCTTCGCCGTTTCGCGCTGGTTCAGATGCCCGCCACCGGGCAGGATGTGCGGCGTCAGAACGCCCGCCGCACGCGCCTTTTCCTTCAGCTCATCGACTAGCGCGTCCGTTGGTCCATGGCTATCGCGCCGGGTATCCTGTTCATATGGGATCACAACCTCCCGAACGAAGCTCTCTACATCGGCCGCAATCTCCGCAGCGTTTTTTTTCATCATCACTGTCTCACATGTGCTTGCTCGATAGTCGCTGTCGACCGCCAGCACCAATGCGGTCGTGCGGGTGGGCGCTCTTAGTTAATAGATTAGCTAATGCCTTGGTCAACCCGCCGGCTGTTGGCTCTGTGGGCGTCGTGGGCTCGGGAATCGGAAGTCCGATTCGACGAGCGCTGGCATGCGCCGCCGCGAATGTTCGCCGAGCGCCTTTGACGGACGCTCGATGAGGGCCATCGGATCGGGCAGTCCGTCGCTCAGCAAGCCCGCCCAGATCGTCGCTAGCTCGCGGCGGCGGTGCATATAGGCAGCCCTGTTGTAGGCACCCTCGACCTTTCCGGTCGGAACATGCGCGAGCATCAGGTCGATGACCTTGCGGTCATGCTCCTTGCCCTCCCGTTCGGCCCATTCGTTCATGATCGTCGAGAAGGCCGCGCGAAAGCCATGAGGCACATGATGGCCATGATAGCCGGCGCGATTGAGCAGGTAGCCGATCGCATTCTCGCTCATGGGCCTGTGTGTGTGCCGGTTGCTGGGGAACAGCAGTTCACCACTTCCGGTCAATGGCCATAGCGCCCTGAGGACAGCGAGGCCTTGGGGCGTGATCGGAACAAGATGGTCGCCCTCCATTTCCTCCTTGCGATCGAAGTCGCCCTTCATCCGCGCCGAAGGAATGCGCCACAACGGAGCGAGGTCGTTCAAAGCCTCGAACTCGTCCCAGCGCGCGCCGCGAAGCTCGCTTGGTCGCACCGCCGTCAGCGCGAGGAAGCGGAGCGCAAGCCGCGTAACCGGGCGGGCGTAGTCCTCCTCCGCTGCGAGGATCATCTTTCGAAGCGGCACTATGTCCGTGATTGCCGGCTGCCGACCCTTGCGCTGCGGCTTCAGGGCAGCACCAAGCTTCTCGGCGGGATCGTCCTTCGTGATGCCCTCGGCGATAGCATAGACGAATACGGCGGAAATTCGCTGCCGGATGCGCTTGGCTGTCTCGATCGAGCCGCGAGCCTCGACCTCACGCAGCACCCCCATCACAAGCGGTGGCGTCAATTGCGTGATCGGAAGCGCGCCGATCGTAGGAAATACGTCCCGTTCGAGGCTGCGGATGATGTCAGCCGCATGGATCGCGGCCCATTGTGACTTGGCATTCTCGTGCCACTGCTGGGCGACCCTCTCGAATGTCTGGCGACCAGCCTCCTGGTTCGCCTCGATCCGGAGCTTCTTGAGTACGGCTGGATCATGGCCATCGCAAAGCACGGCGTAGGCCTCGTCGCGCTTTGCGCGTGCGTCGAGCAGGCTGATCATTGGGTAGATGCCGAAGTTCATACTCTTCTGCTTACCCCCGTAGGAGTAGTTCCAGCGCCACAGCTTCCCACCGCTAGGCTTCACCTCGAGGTACAGCCGGTGGCTGTCTGTAAGCTTGTAAGCCTTCTCCCGCGGCCTTGCGCCGCGCAGTTTTGCATCATTCAGCATATTAGATCTCCGAAGCCACGTTTTCGCGCACCGAAGCCACGTTTGGAGCCTTCGCGATTAGCGGAGGCGTGCGGACGTGACCGAACGAGTCGAAGCCGTAAGCATCGGTTTCAAAGGGAGAATTTCAATCCTGTCGGACTTCTGCGGACCCCTGCGGAAGGGGTTCTGGCGGAGAGGGTGGGATTCGAACCCACGGTGAGCTTGCACCCACGCCGCATTTCGAGTGCGGTACATTCGACCACTCTGCCACCTCTCCGCGAGGTCGTTGATGCCGCCTGCAAGGGCGGTAACGGTCGATGAGCGGGCGCCTCTAACGTAAGAGTTGGCGGTGCACAAGCGGCGCGCTTGTGCGGGCGTGCGGAAACTCTACATTGGGGTCATGACTCATCCCGACCCTCTGGAGATCCGGTCGTCGGCCGGGGTGCCGATGCCTCCGATCGCCCATGCGCGCTTTTCGATCGGCGATGTCGTGCGCCACCGCGTGCTGGATTTCCGCGGCGTGATCTTCGACGTCGATCCAGTCTTCGCCAATACCGAGGAATGGTACGATTCGATCCCCGCCGCGATCCGCCCGGCAAAGGATCAGCCCTTCTATCACTTGCTCGCCGAGAATGCTGAGTCGAGCTACGTCGCCTATGTCAGCCAGCAGAACCTGCTGCTCGACGATAGCGAGGAGCCGATCGACCATCCCGCGATCGATGGCCTGTTCACCGGCTATGCCGACGGCCGCTATCGCCTGCGGACCGAACACCGCCACTGATTTCAGCCGTGTTTTTTGTGTCACGAATTTGAAAAAATTCGTGGTGCGAAGATTTTCTTTTGGCCGGTCGATCGCCCCCTCACGTTAGAAATGCTGCAACCGCGTTACAATCGCGGTCGGGTGCAAAGCATTTCAAAGGGGTACAGCATGACACGTCATCGGATCGCCATTGCCGGCTCGGTCCTGGCCATCGCCGCGTCGCAAAGCGCCTATGCGCAGGATGTGCCGGCCGAGCCCGCCGCAGCGCCGCAAACCAGCGCGCCTGCGGACGATTCCGGCAACGACATCATCGTCACCGGCACGCGCGTTGCCGGCCGTACCAAGCTCGATACTGCTTCCCCTGTCGATGTACTCGATGGAGCGACGCTGCGCCGCCAGGGCACGACCGAGCTAGCCGCCGCGCTTTCCTCGGTAGCGCCGTCGATCGACTTTCCGCGTCCCTCTGCGGTGGACGGTACCGACGCGATCCGGCCCGTGACGCTGCGTGGATTGTCGCCCGACGAAACTCTGGTTCTGGTGAATGGCGTCCGCGCCCACACCTCGGCGCTGGTCAACATCAACGGCTCGGTCGGCCGTGGATCGGCGGCGGTGGATATCAACACGTTTCCCACCACAGCGCTGGACCGGATCGAAGTGCTTCGGGACGGCGCGTCGGCCCAATACGGATCCGACGCGATCGCCGGCGTGGTCAATCTTCGCCTGCGTGAGGCGCGCTCTGGCGGTGGCGTGTCAACGACATACGGCTTCTACAGCACCGATGTCGACACGGCGCGCACCGATCGCAACGTCAATGGCGAGCGCACCGTATCCGTTTCCGGCTGGCAGGGCCTCGGGTTCGGCGATGATGGCTATCTGACGTTGTCGGGCGAATATACCAACCGCGCCCCGACCAACCGTGCCGACCTCGATCCGCGAGTTACCCCCAATCGGATCACCGGCCGCTACGGCGACCCGGAGGTCGATCAATACACTCTGTTCGCCAATGCCGGCGTGTCGATCACCAACAACCTCAAACTCTATGGCTGGCTCGGCTATCAGTCCCGCGACACGAGCAGCGCCGCCTTCCCGCGCCTGGCCAGCGCCGCCGGCCCCTTTGTCGGGACGCTCTACCCCAACGGCTTCCTGCCGCTGATCAATACCAAGTCGCGCGACCTCAATTCGGCGATCGGGATCAAGGGCAATTTGGGCGACTGGGATGTCGACCTGAACGTCAGCTATGGCCGCAACAAGATCGATTTCCGCACGCTGAATTCGGCGAACTACACCTATGGCAACGCGTCGCCGAAGAACTTCTATGACGGCGCGTTGATCTACGATCAGCTGGTCGGCGGACTCGATGTGTCGCGCAAGTTCGACGTGTTCAAGTCGCTGAACGTCGCGTTCGGCATCGAAGGACGCCGCGAAGGATTCCAGATCCAAACCGGCGACCACGCTTCCTATGATGTCGGCCCCGCCTTCCCCACCGCGACACCAGGCGCGCAGGGGTTTGTCGGGTTCGGTCCGACCAATGCGGTCAAGAAGAACCGCGAGAACGGCTCGGCCTATATCGACGTCGAGGCTCAACTGACCGACAAGCTGCTGCTGGGCTTGGCTGGCCGCGGCGAGACCTATTCGGATTTCGGGCAAACCGCGACCGGCAAGGCTTCGCTGCGCTACGACGTCACGCCGTGGTTCGCCTTGCGCGGCACCGCCTCGACCGGTTTCCGCGCTCCGTCGCTGCAGCAGCAATATTTCACCTCGGTCGCCTCGGTTGTGCAGACGGTGGTGATTGGCGGCGTGCCGACCAGCCAAGTGCTACTCGCCGGCCTCTATCCGTCGGTTTCCCCAATCGCGACCGCGCTGGGCGGCAAGCCGCTCGAACCGGAAAAGTCGACCAACTTCTCGGTTGGCACCGTGATCCGCCATGGCGGCTTCGACCTCACGATCGACGCCTATCAGATCAAGATTCGCGATCAGATCGGTTTGTCGGAGAATCTCCAGCCCTCCCCCACGGCGGCGACCGACACGCCGACCCAAGCCGCGATCCGGCAATTGCTTGCTCCGTTCGGCGTATCGGCTGCGCGCTTCTTCCTGAACGGTCTGGCATCGCGGACTCAGGGTATCGACGCCGTAGCGCACTATCGCCTGAGTGACACCGGCGCCGGTACGTTCGACTTCACGCTGGCGGGCAATATCAACCGCGCCGTCGTCACACGGGTCCCGACTCAGACGTCCGCGTTGAAGGACCTGACCCTGTTCGCGCGCACGCGCATCGTTACGCTGGAGGCGGGCACGCCGGGCGAAAAGGTGACCGGCACGATCGACTGGTCGCTCGACAAGATCGGGGCGACCGCACGCGTGACCTATTATGGCGACGTCAATCAGCCCGGCACGACGGCGCTGGCCGACCTCCACACCGGCCAGCACGCCGTCACCGACCTGGAATTCCGCTATCAGCCCAAGAAGGGCGTGCAGATCGCGCTGGGTGTCAACAATCTGTTCGACGTCTATCCCGACATGATCCCGGCGGCGCTGGACACGACGGGCGTGACTGGCTTCCCGTCTTACTCGCCATTCGGGTTCAACGGGCGGTATCTCTACGCCCGCGTCGGGTTTAACTGGTAATTTCGCGAAAAATATCGGGTGGCTGGCGGCGAATAGGGACAAAAGCCGCCGCCCGATGTTGACAGAATCACCTGCCTCCCTTAGGCGCGCCCATTCTACCGCCGGGCTTGCCTGGGCGGGCATATGCAGTTTGAAAGTGATGAGGGCCATGTTCGCAGTCGTGCGCACGGGCGGCAAGCAGTATCGCGTTGCCGCTGGAGACAAGATTGTCGTCGAGAAGATCGACGGCGAAGCCGGAGCGTCGATCACGCTCGGTGACGTGCTGCTCGCGGGCGAAGGCTCGGAGCTGAAGCCGACCGACGGCCTGACCGTCGCGGCAGAGATCGTCGCTCAGGCGAAGGCCGACAAGGTCATCGTCTTCAAGAAGCGTCGTCGTCATAACTACCGCCGCAAGAACGGCCACCGCCAGAACCACACGATCCTGAAGATCGTGTCGATCGGCGCGGTCGAGAAGAAGGCGACGAAGGCAAAGGCAGCAAAAGCCGAGGGCGAGACCCCGGCGGCTGAAGCCTGAACCGAGAACGAGGAGCATAGACAATGGCACATAAGAAAGCTGGCGGCTCGTCGCGCAACGGTCGCGATTCGGCAGGCCGCCGCCTTGGCGTGAAGAAGTTCGGCGGACAGGAAGTCGTCGCTGGCAACATCATCGTGCGTCAGCGCGGCACCCGCGTTTACCCGGGCCGCAATGTCGGCATCGGCAAGGACCACACGCTGTTCGCGCTGATCGACGGCCGCGTGCAGTTCCATGACGGCAAGCTTGGCCGCAAATTCTGTTCGGTAGACATGCCGGCGATTGCAGCCGAATAACACGGGTAACCGATCGGGTTGCCCACCAGGGCGATCCGGGTTTTCGACAGAAGACCGAAAAAGGGAGACGGGTCGCCCCGGCTCCCTTTTTTCATGCTCCCTCCATCCCCAAGTCGCGCGCACGTCATGCCGGTGTGCGAGCGGCCTGGCACCAACGGAGAGTGACATGTTCGCGCGGACCAAGAGACTGACGCTACGGCCAGGCTGGCCGGAGGACGCAGCGGTAATCGCCCAGGCAATCGGCCATGAAAGCGTCGTGACCAAGCTGTCGCGCGTGCCTTGGCCTTATGGTCATGACGATGCCGTGCAGTGGCTGACGATGGACCGGGCGCGCGACAACGTTTCCTGCCTGATCTTCGCGCATGAGGAGGCGACCCCGCGCCTGGTCGGCAATATCGGCATCCATCCGGTCGAGGGCGGGCATGAGATCGGCTATTGGCTGACTCCCGACGCCTGGGGCCGCGGCTATGCGACTGAGGCAGGGCACGCGATGCTCGGCATTGCGCGTTATGCGATGGGGCTGAAGCGGCTGGTCTCCGGCCATTTCATCGATAACCCTGCCTCGGGCAACGTCCTGCGCAAGCTCGGCTTCCGTCCGACTGGCCGGATCGAACCGCAATACTGCCTGGCGCGCGATCGTGAGATCGATTGCGTCAAGCTGGAGCGCGATCTGGACCAGGACGAACCGGCCGCACGAATGCCGATCGCTGCGTAAGGGCGTAACAGGAGGGGACGGCGCGCGCCGCCCCCTCCCCTTGCCTTCGCTTGTTAAACCGCCGACAGATAAAGCATGTCCGTAACCCCGCTTCCGATCCGAAAACGCCTTAGTCCCGAGGAGTCGCGCGACGCCGCGCTCGATGCCGCGCGCGAGCTGCTGGTCGAGGCTGGGCCGCAAGCGGTAACGCTAAAGGCAGTGTCGGCGCGGATCGGGCGCACGCACGCCAATCTGCTCCACCATTTCGGCTCGGCCGCGGGCCTGCAAAAGGCGCTGATCGAGCGGATGGCCGCCTATGTCACCACCGAGATCCGCGAGACCGTGCTTCGCGAACGCGCTGGAGAGCATGACCCGCGCCAGGTAGTCGACATGGCCTTCGACGCCTTCGACACCGGTGGCGCAGGCGCACTGGCGAGCTGGATGATCCTGTCGGGCAACGAAGACGCGCTCGACCCGATTCTGAAGGCGATCCACGACCTGGTCGATGAATTGACCGAGGGGCACTCGAAGCACGAACGCCCGATTGAAGACGAAACGCTGCAACTGTGCATCATGGCGCTGGGCGATGCGTTGTTCGGCGCCCCGCTATCGCGCGCACTCGGCCTGCCCCGCGAGCGTGCCAGACAGCTCGCTTATGCGGCGCTGGCCGATGCGCCCGGAGGGAAAGAATGATCATGACGGGCCGGCGCGGCAAAGCCGCGCCGTCGGCCGGGGCGATGCCCCGCCGGCTGGGCGGCCGCTATGTCGCTTTAGCTGCGCTAAAGCGCTAAGCGGCTCGCCATGCATTTTCTCGATCAAGCCAAGATCTTCGTCCGCTCCGGTGCCGGCGGCCCCGGTGCGGTCAGCTTCCGGCGTGAGAAGTTCATCGAGTATGGCGGCCCCGACGGCGGCAATGGCGGCAAAGGCGGCGACATCATCTTCGAAGCCGTCGCCGGCCTCAACACGCTGATCGACTTTCGCTACACCCAGCATTTCCGGGCGCCGCGCGGTCATGGCGGATCGGGCAGCAACCGCACCGGCGGCGGCGGCGACGATTTACTCATCAAGGTGCCGATCGGCACCCAGGTGTTGTCCGAGGACAAGGAAGAGGTGCTGCTCGACTTCACTGAGGTCGGCCAGCGCGAGATATTCCTGCGCGGCGGCGATGGCGGGCGTGGCAATGCCAGTTACAAGACGTCGACCAACCGCACCCCGCGTCAGCACGGCACCGGTTGGCCCTATCAGGAAGCCTGGGTGTGGCTGCGGCTCAAGCTGCTCGCCGATGCGGGGTTGGTCGGGTTGCCCAATGCCGGCAAGTCGACCTTCATCAACGCCGTCACCAACGCGCAGGCCAAAGTCGGCGAATATGCCTTCACCACCACGCGCCCGCAGTTGGGCGTGGTACGGCACAAGGGGCTTGAGTTCGTTATCGCCGACATCCCCGGACTGATCGAGGGCGCGGCGGAAGGCGCCGGGATCGGCGACCGCTTCCTGGGCCATATCGAGCGCTGCCGCGTGCTGCTCCATCTGGTCGACGCCAATGATGAGGATGTCGCCGAAAGCTATCGCATCGTCCGCGACGAGCTGGAGAATTACGGTGCCGGCCTGACCGACAAGCACGTCGTCGTCGCGCTCAACAAGATCGACACGCTGGACGACGAACTGATCGAGGCGCTGGTCGGCGAGCTGGAAGAAGCCAGCGGCGCCGAGGTCATCCCGATCTCCGGCGCGAGCGGCACCGGTGTCGATTGGGTACTCGACAAACTGCTCGAAGCGATCGGCCCGGAAGCGCTCAAGGTGAGCCCGGTCAGCCCCGACGACGAAGGCGAAGACGCGATCGAATGGTCGCCGCTTTGAGTCAGGGCGCAGCGGAAGGTCGCAAGATGCGCGCGAGGGGCTTCGTCCGCTTGCGACCCATGTGCCATTATATCAGCCGCCCGCTGCAGGGGGCGGAGGTGCGGGACGCCCGCATCCCGCAGGCGGCGCTCACGCGGCGCGCCAAAGGTCACACCAGGGTCACACTATCGCGATGGTCTTCCAGTGGCGAATTGAGGCCGTGCGCGGACGCGGTCGTGACCAGCCGCCGCCCTTGATCGGGGAAGCAGCGCGGCACGGGGATCGACCATATCAAAGAGCCAATCGGGCATAGCATAAAGCGGGACGTGTAGGACAGCGGTGGTGTCCGCTTACGACCCGAAAGCAGGCATTCGCCGGAAAGGTGAGGCCAGCGTGATCAGTCAATTCCGACTTGGCCGCCGCCACAGTTTTCAGGTGCCTAAGAAACGCGTCTGTAGTCCAGATTGATCGCAATTAGCGCCGCCAAGCCCATCCCGACGAGGCCTCCCGGAGCATAAATCATTCCAGCCGCGATCAGCGGTGTGCGAGCATAATACGGCGAGTAATCCCAGACGCTCCAACACAAATAGATCGCGTAAATTACTATGCCCGTTACACCGATGCTGCACCCAACCAGCCCGGTTTTGTCCTGCCACGGCCTCGACGGGCCAGCCTCGACCTTCTTTATTCCGACTGCAACGAGACCCACCATCCCAAAGCCATAAGCCAATCCTAGAGCGAACATAATAGATGGCTGTTCGAGGAAGTAGGTGCTGATCCACAAAAGGCCGTACGCGGTCGCCAAGGCGGCGACGGCCGGAAGATATTTGCTCAAGGCCTTGTGCATGCCATCGTGTTGAACGAAACTTGTTGATGCCCGGTTACCGTTGGCAAGGTGTCCGCTTCCCACCCAATTCCAGACATCACTTGCTATGTAGGATTTCGACTGAAATCCTGGCCCTGGCTCTTTGATATCTTCAATACTCATATCGTCCACGCACACAGGTGGGCGGATACGGCTCGCCCCGTGACCTTTCATGACCTTTAGCTACGATTCGCCGCCATGTGGACGGTTGCGAAACGGCCAATTGTCGCCATCCCGCTTGGCGCGAACCACAGGGACGCGCTAACGGACGGTCGTGACTCTGTTCCCGCCTTCCTCCTGCCTTCGGCTGATCGTCAAGATCGGGTCGGCGTTGCTCGTCGATCCCGATGGTGGCGTGCGGCGTGCCTGGCTGGAGGGGATCGCCGCCGATATCGCCGAGCGGACTCGCGCCGGGCAGCAAGTCGCCGTCGTTTCGTCTGGCGCGATCGCACTCGGGGCGCGACGGTTGGGACTGACCAAGGGCGGGCGCGCCAGCCTCGAAGATGCGCAGGCCGCCGCCGCGACCGGGCAGATCGCGCTGAGCCAGGTCTGGGCGGAGACACTGGGTGCCGTAGGGCTGACCGCCGCGCAAATGCTGGTGACGCTCGACGATCTGGAGGATCGCCGCCGCTATCTCAACGCTGCGGCGACGCTCGACCGGCTGCTCGGGCTTGGCGTGGTGCCGGTGCTCAACGAGAATGACAGCGTCGCGACCGAGGAAATCCGGTTCGGCGACAATGACCGGCTGGCGGCGCGGGTGGCGCAGGCGGCCGGGGCGCAGGGCGTCGTGCTGCTGAGCGATGTCGATGGCCTTTACGACCGCAATCCTGCCCTTCCCGGCGCCGAGCATATCGCGCGGGTCGAGCGGATCGACGCGCAGATCGAGGCGATGGCCGATCGCGGCTCCGCCTCCGGCATGGGATCGGGCGGGATGGTGTCGAAGATCGCCGCCGCGCGGATCGCCAATGCGGCGGGCGCGAGCCTCGCTATCGTGTCGGGCCGGATCGAACGGCCATTGTCGGCTGAGGCGCGGCACACCCTGTTCGTCGCCGAAAAGACCGCGACTGCGCGCAAGGCATGGCTGGCGGGCGGACTGACTGCGCGGGGCACGATCCATGTCGATGCCGGCGCGGCGAAAGCACTGAAGGGCGGTGCGAGTTTGCTCGCAGCAGGAGCGACGCGGCTGGACGGCAATTTCGGACGGGGCGATCTGGTCAGCATCGCGGGACCGGACGGTCCGTTGGCGCGCGGCCTGTCGGAATACGATGCTGTCGACGCTGTGCGGTTGCTCGGCCGCAAGAGCGACGAGCATGCCGCGATCCTGGGCTATGCGCCACGTGCGGCGTTGGTCCACCGCAGCCATATGGCATTGCTATGAGCATCATCGCGGTCACTGGCGGCACCGGCTTTGTCGGCAGCCATTTCATCGATCTCGCGCTGGCCGAGGGGCATGAGCTGCGCGCTCTGACCCGGCGGCCGCAAGCCGGGCGCGCTGGCGTGACTTGGGTGGAAGGCGCGCTCGACAAGCCGGACAGCCTGGCGGTGCTGGCCGAGGGCGCCGATGCGGTGCTGCATATCGCCGGGGTGATCAACGCGCCCGATCGTGCGGGCTTTGTGGCAGGCAATATCGAGGGCACGCGCGCGACGATAGCTGCCGCCGAGCGCGCCGGGGTGCGCCGGTTCGTGCAAGTCTCGTCGCTCACGGCGCGAGAGCCCGGCCTGTCCGACTATGGTTGGTCCAAGGCGGAAGCCGACAAAGTGCTGATGGCCTCAACGCTCGACTGGACCATCGTCCGCCCTCCCGCCGTGTTCGGTCCGCGCGACAGTGAAATGCTTGAACTGTTCAAGCTGGCGAAGTGGCATGTCATGCCCCTGCCCCCCGCGGGCGGGCGCATGTCGCTGATCGCGGTCGAGGATCTGGTCCGCCTGTTGAGCGCCCTCCCCGCCAGCAACGCGCTTACTCGCCAGATCGTCGAGCCCGACGACGGCGCCGCCAATGGCTGGGATCACCGCGATTTCGCCCGAGCAATCGGCGTGGCAACGGGCAAGCGAGTCCTGCCTCTCTCCCTCCCCCGCGCGCTCTTGAACGGCATCGCTGCGATCGACCACGCGATCCGTGGCGAGAACGCCAAGCTGACCCCCGACCGGGTGAGCTATTTCTGCCACCCCGATTGGACCTCCCACGCCCGGCCCCCGGCCGATGTCTGGATGCCCCAGTCGGACACGCGAGAGGCGCTGGCCGCCACCGCACAATGGTATCGTGCCCAAGGGCTGCTATAGCCCGAACAGAAACTTGCCGCATTTTGCTGCCAACCGGAAACAATCATGAGCGACCGCGCAGAAATCTTCGAGACCGTCACCGGCCTGATCCAACCCTTCAACAAGAAGGGCGCGGCCTTGTCCGACGCCACTACGTTCCAGCACGATCTGGAATGGGACAGCCTGACGGTGATGGATTTCGTCGCCGCCATCGAGGACGAATTCGACATCATCATCACGATGAACATGCAGGCCGAAATCGAAACCGTCGGCCAGTTGGTCGATGCGGTCCAGAAGCTGAAGAAAGCCTGATCCGATGACCGATGCCGACCTGACCGCGGAGGCGCTGCCCGCCGATCCCGCGCCCGTCGCCTCCGAAACCGACCTGATGTCGAAGTTCGACGGCCTGATCGCCGAGCGCCAGGCGTTGATCGACACTGGCGTGACCGATCCGTTTGCGATCGTGATGGAACAAGTGAAGTCGCCGACCGAGGCGGTGATTGCGGGCAAGGACACGATCCTGCTCGGCACCTATAATTATATGGGCATGACGTTCGACCCCGACGTGATCCAGGCCGGCAAGGATGCGCTCGACCAGTTTGGGTCGGGCACCAATGGCAGCCGGATGCTCAACGGCACGTTCCGCGACCATATGGAAGTCGAGCAGGCGCTGCGTGACTTCTACGGCACGACCGGCGCGATCGTGTTCTCGACCGGCTACATGGCCAATCTCGGGATGATTTCGACGCTCGCTGGCAAGGGCGAATACGTCATCCTCGACGCCGACAGCCACGCCTCGATCTATGACGGCTGCAAGCAGGGCTATGCCGAGATCGTCCGCTTCCGCCACAACAGCGTCGAGGATCTCGACAAGCGGCTCGGCCGGTTGCCCAAGGAAGCAGGCAAGCTGGTGGTGCTGGAGGGCGTCTATTCGATGCTCGGCGATATCGCCCCGCTCAAGGAAATGGTCGCGGTCGCCAAGAAGCACGGCGCGATGGTGCTATCGGACGAGGCGCATTCGATGGGCTTTTACGGCCCCAACGGCCGCGGCGTGTACGAGGACCAGGGGTGCGAGGCCGATGTCGACTTCATCGTCGGCACCTTCTCCAAGTCGGTCGGCACGGTCGGCGGCTTCTGCGTGTCGAATCATCCGAAGTTCGAGGCGATCCGCCTCGCCTGCCGCCCCTATATCTTCACCGCCAGCCTGCCCCCCTCGGTGGTCGCGACCGCCGCAGCGTCGATCCGCAAGCTGATGCACGCGCACAACAAGCGCCAGCATCTGTGGGAAAACGCGCGCAAGTTGCATGGCGGGCTGACCGCGATGGGCTTCAAACTGGGTACCGAAAAGCCCGACAGCGCGATCATCGCCGTCATCCTGGACGATCAGGAGCAAGCTGTGGCGATGTGGCAGGCGCTGCTGGAGGGCGGCGTGTACGTCAACATGGCCCGCCCGCCCGCGACCCCGGCGGGCACATTCCTGCTGCGGTGCTCGCTGTGCGCCGAGCACACCACCGAGCAACTCGACCGTGTGCTGCAACTATTTGAAGCGGCAGGACGAGTCACCGGCGCGCTGAACTGACGGAACCAACGAGGGCTTCCCTCGATTCGCCCGATTCGCTACAAGGCGCATCCATGAGCGGAAGCGAGGCCGAACCGGGGCTGGTCGACAGAGCGCGCGAAACCTGGCGAGGGCTTGCCCTGGCTGCGATGGCGGTTGTCGGTGCGGTAATCGTCGTTGCCTTGATCATCATCCAGTCGGACGCCGATCGCCAACGCGACCGCGCCCTGAAGCTGCAGAGCCACAGCTACGACGTGATGATCCTGACCCGGACTCTGTCGGGAACGATGGCGCGCTCCGAGGCGTCGCTTGGCCGCTACGTCATCAGCGGCGACAAGCAATTGGGCCGGCAATATTACGAGCAATGGGAGGACGCCGGCCAGCAGATCGACCGGCTCGACACGGTGACTGGCGACAATCCGGCGCAGCAATCGGCGATCGATCGGCTGCGCAAGGCCTATACGGATCGCGGGCGCGAATTGTCGATCACCGCGCTCAGCACGTCCTACGCCAAGAACGAGCAGGCCTATGCCCGCTTCTACCAGGTCGGCACATCGCCATCGCTCTCGCGGATCGATGCCGAACTCCAAGCCATCACCGGCTATGAGCATGCACTGCTCGACCAGCGCACCGGGGAAGCGATGGCGTCGGTCCAGCGATCGAACAATGTCGCGCGAATCCTCGCCATGTTCGGCATGCTGATCGTGGTGGGCGCAATCATCCTGGGCTGGTTCACCGTTCGGACGATGCAGGATCGCGCGGCCGCCCGCGCCGAGGCCGATGACGAGCGCGAGCGCGCGGCAATGCTGGAAGAGGCGGTCGCCGAAGCGACGCTGGCGCTGAGCGAGCAGGAAGCCAAGCTGCGCCAGGTCCAGAAGATGGAAGCGGTCGGGCAGCTGACCGGCGGTATCGCGCACGATTTCAACAATATGCTGGCGGTTGTACTCGGCGGACTGGAACTCGCCAGACGCTCCGCTGGCAGCGATGTCGAGGCGACTCAGCGTCATCTGGAGAACGCGACCGAAGGGGCCAACCGCGCTGCAGCACTGACTCGACGGCTGCTCGCTTTCTCCCGCGAAGAGGCGCTGCATCCCGAACCGCTGGTGCCGCACAACGCGATTGCCGGCATGTCCGACCTGCTCGACCGCACGCTGGGCGACACGATCCGGGTCGAATCGACCGATGACGGATCGGGCTGGGCGATCTGGGCCGACCGGCATGAGCTGGAAAATGCGTTACTCAATCTGTCGGTCAATGCGCGCGACGCTATGGATGGCCGAGGCACCCTGAGCGTCCATACCAGCGCCGCCGCGCTGACCGCCGGCCAGATCGGGCATTGCACTGCGGGTGAGTATGTCGCCATCGCAGTCAGCGACACTGGCGCGGGCATGACGCCCGACGTGCTGGAGCGTGTGTTCGAACCCTTTTTCACCACCAAGCCGGTCGGCAAGGGTACCGGCCTGGGCCTCAGCCAGATATTCGCCTTCGTTCGGCAATCCGGGGGCGAGATCGCGATTACGTCCGAGCAAGGCGTGGGCACCACGGTCACGCTCTACCTCCCGCGCCATATCGAGCTGAGCAAGCCAGCCGCGAAGGGAAAAGCGCCCATACCGACCCAGGCGACCACGGTATCCGCGATCGACGCCGTGTCGGTCCTGCTGGTCGAGGACGACCCGCGAGTCCGCACCGCGACGTCGGGCGCGCTTCAGGAACTCGGCCACCGCGTCGTGCCCTGCGCCGATCCGCTCGACGCCATGCGGATGCTCGACGATCTCGGCCCGTTCGACCTCGTCGTTTCCGACGTGCTGATGCCGGGCCAGACCGGGCCGGAAATGGTCGCCGGCCTGGTCGAGCGCCGCCCCGACCTCGCGGTGCTGTTCGTCACCGGCTATGCGGGCGACGGATCCGCCGCCGATTTCGGCGGGCGTCCAGTGCTGCGCAAGCCATTCACGCTCGCCGGGCTCGAGCGCGGGATCACCGACGCGCTCGCGTTCGACCGGCCCGATGCGCCCGACAGGATGGCCGCCGAATAGCGCAGATTTTCCGGCTGACGTGAGCGGCAGGGCTTACTATAGCCGATACTTACACCCGATCGGGATTCCGCCCGGCGCAAGGACATCTTCCCCCGATCCATGAAGTCCATCGATCGCTATATGATCCGGCTGATCGCCTTGCCGCTGTTCTCCACCCTGGTGATCGCGGCGATGCTGCTGGTGCTCGACCGAATGCTGCGCCTGTTCGATTTCGTCGCGACAGAGGGTGGGCCGGTCAGCGTCGTATGGCGGATGCTGGCCAACCTGCTGCCCGAATATTTCGGCCTGGGCATTCCGATCGGGCTGATGCTCGGTGTGCTGCTGGCGTTCCGGCGGCTGGCGACGTCGTCGGAGCTCGACGTGCTGCGCGCGGTCGGCATGAGCTACAACCGCCTGCTGCGCGTGCCCTACATGTATGCCATCGTGCTGGCGGCGCTCAACTTCTTCATCGTCGGCTATGTCCAGCCCGAGGCACGGTTCGCCTACGAAAAGCTGCGCTACGAGCTGCGCACCGGCGCGCTCGGTGCGTCGATCAAGGTCGGCGAGTTTACCACCTTTCCCAATAACGGGCCGACCGTCCGCATCGAACAGAGCCGCGACGAAGGGCGCCAGCTGACCGGCATCTTCGTCCACCAGAACGACAAGAAGGGCGGATCGATCGCGGTCACCGCCGAAAAGGGCCAGTTCTTCGGCACGCCCAATCCGGACGAGATCATCTTTCGCCTGACCAACGGCACGATGGTCCGCACCGAGAAGAATATCGCGACGCCGCGCGTGCTGCGCTTCAATCTGTGGGACCTGCCGATCCCGCTGCCCAAATACGAAAACTTCCGGCAGCGCGGCGGCAAGAACCTGGAATCGACCTTGCCCGAACTGGCGCGGATCGGCCGCGACAAGAACGCGCCGGAGCCGTTGCGCGACGCGAGCCGCGCCCAGTTTCACTTTCGCGTGACGGAAATCGCGTCGATGTTCCTGCTGCCGCTGCTCGGACTGGCGCTCGGCATACCGCCCAAACGATCATCGTCGATGCTCGGCGCGTTCCTGTCGATCGTAATCATCGTGACCTATTACAAGATGAACGAATATGGCCAGGCGATGGGATCGGCCGGCCGGGTCGATCCGCTGATCGCGCTGTGGACGCCCTTCGTGTTCTTCGCCGGATTGGTCCTCTGGATGTATTACACGATCGCCTATGTGCCCGGCGGTCAGCCGATCGGTGCGCTGGAACGGGTGTTCGCAAAGTTCAGCAAGTTCATCGCCCGCTTCCTGCCCAAACGCGACCTCACCCCACGCGACGACGATGAGCCGGAGGCCGTCACGGCATGAACTCGTTCCAGTTTTTTCCGTCGCGCACGGTTTCCTTCTACCTGGCGCGGACATTCGTGACGCGCAGCCTGGCGATGCTCACGATGCTGGTGCTGGTGCTCCAGTTCCTCGACATGCTGGGCGAATCGGGGCATATCTATGCCTATCCGGGCAACGGCCAGGCGGCGCTATTTTACTACATATCGCTACGCACGCCGCAGATCATCGCACGGTTCCTGCCTTATGCGGTGCTGCTAGGCGCGATCTTCACCTATTTCACGTTGAACCAGAACAGCGAAGTGACCGCGATGAAGGCTGCCGGCTTGTCGGCGCACCAATTGCTGGCACCGATGATCGTCGCCGCGATGGGAATCGCGGTGCTCAGCTTCGCGTTCAACGATCGCGTGGTCAGCAGGGCGACTGCGACGCTGAACCAGTGGCAAAAGGTCGATTATGGGCCGATACCGGTAGATCGCGGCGACCGTATCAATGTCTGGACTCGGTCGGGCGACGATCTGATCTCGGTCACTCAGGTGAAGGGCAAGGGCGACGCCGCTATCCTGAACGGCATTACGCTGTTCGATCGCACCGGCGGCGAGCTGAAGGCGGTGATCACCGCACCGCAGGGCCACCGCGAAGGTAAGGGCTGGCGTGTCGCTCAGGCCAAGCGCTTCGACGTGGCGAGCGGCAAGCTAAGCAATCTGGGATCGGTGATCCTGGCCGATGGCGTCAGCCCGGACCAGTTCACGCTGGCGACCATCGATGCGGACGGCTTGTCCTTCCTGCAATTGCACGAGGCGATCGACTATCTCAACGCCGCCGGCCGGCCGACCAAGGCGCTGGAAGGCGATATGTGGCACAAGATATCGGGGCCGCTCTCGGCAATCCTGATGCCGCTATTGGGCGCGGTCGCGGCGTTCGGCATCGCACGGTCGGGCAAGGGGTTCATCCGCGCCGTGATCGGCATGGCGCTTGGCTTCACCTATTTCGTGATCGACAATTTCGCGCTGGCGATGGGCAATCTCGGCGCCTACCCGCCGATGCTCGCTGCCTGGGCGCCGTTCTTCCTGTTCCTGATGATCGGCGAAGCGGTGCTGATCCGGACCGAGGAATAAAAGGGCCTTCCGGAGCGGGGGTCCATGTTCGCCCAACGCCTCAGGCGCCTGGCCAACGGATAGTTCGGGATATGGATGCCGGATCAAGTCCGGCATGACGGGAAAGAGCTAAACAACTGTCTGTTCGATCACCCCGAAGATCGGATGATGCTTGTCGTCCTC